>ERZ777305.2202-NODE-2202-length-17678-cov-2.561993_pt1 | contig 17678 bp, 10 predicted proteins | sample MGYA00374965_ERZ777305 | MGnify/ENA primary metagenome ERZ777305 (study PRJEB29328, sample SAMD00013331) | mouse gut metagenome | study: EMG produced TPA metagenomics assembly of the Metagenome analysis of fecal microbiota from mouse which was promoted... | reverse complement strand
CGGATTGAGCCATTGACGCGCTACGACAGGGAGTTGGGCGGCATCGACTGTGTGGAATACCTGTCCGCTGTAGCCCGGGGCTATGCGGACGGCTGTGTGTATGGCCGATGTGGCCGCTCCACCTACGAAAAGAGGTATCTGCAAGCCCTCGCGCTCCATCAGTGCGGCAAATGCCTGCATCTCGTGGAGCGAAGGGGTAATCAGACCGCTCAGGCCTATCATGTCCGCTTTGAAATCGCGTGCATGGGCGAGGATTGTCTCTGCCGGAACCATCACCCCGAGGTCATCGACACGGAAACCGTTGCAGCGGAGTATGATGGCCACGATGTTCTTGCCTATGTCATGCACATCGCCCTTGACGGTAGCGAGCACTACACGCGGAGCATCTGATGACTGGTCGGAGATGCCGGAAGCCGATGCCTGTTCGATGTAGGGTGTCAGCCATTTGACGGCCTCCTTCATGGCTCCGGCGCTTTTGACCACCTGGGGGAGGAAGATGCGGCCGTCGGCAAACAGGCGTCCTACCTCGTTCATCCCGGCCATCAGGCTGCCGTCGACAATCTCCATGGCCGATTTCCCGGCTGTGATTTCGCTCTGTAGCAGCGTCTCTATGCCGTCGTGGCGGCCACGCACTATCATGTCGGCTATCTGCTCGGAGGCTGTTTTGGGCGCGGCGGAGGCTTTTGGTGCAGCTGCCGGACTTTTGGCTGCTGCCGTGGAAGCCAGGATGTCGGCGGCTATCTCAACGAGGGTGTCTACTGCGTGGGGGGAGTCGTTGAGCAGCACATGGTCAACCGTTTCGATGAGGCGGCTGTCGAAGTCATCGGCTGTCTTCATGGCCGACGGATTGACGATACCCATGTCAAGTCCCTCGGCGAGGGTGATGAAGCGCGTGTGCATGGCTTCGCGGACCGTGTTGTTGCCGCGGAATGAGAACGACAGATTGCTTATGCCGCCGCTGACATGCACCCCGGGCATTTCGGCCTTGATGGATTTGCTGGCCTCGATGAATGCGCGTCCGAAATCGTTGTGGGCTTCTATGCCGGTCGCAACGGCGAGTACGTTGGGGTCGAATATTATGTCACACGGCTGCAGTCCGGCTTTGTTGATGAGCAGGTCATACTGCCGGCGCACCACCTCCATCTTGCGCCCGTAGGTGTCGGCCTGGCCTGTCTCGTCCATCGCCATCACCACCACGGCGCATCCCATGTCACGTATCTCGCGGGCGTGGCGCAGAAATGCGTCCTCACCCTCCTTCAAGGATATGGAGTTGACTATGCCGCGTCCGCGCAGGTGCTTCATACCCTCGGCGATAGCATCCCAGTTGCTGGAGTCAATCATCACCGGGACGGTGGAGGTCACGCTGTCGGCGGCGAGAAGTTCAAGGAAACGGCCCATCTCGCGAGGGGCGTCCAGCATGGCATCGTCAACGTTGACATCTATGACCGCCGCACCAGCGATGACCTGCGAACGGGCTATGTCTATGGCCTCGTCGAGTTTGTCCTCCTTGATGAGGCGCAGGAACTTGCGGCTACCGGCCACGTTGCACCGTTCGCCTATCTTGACGAAATCGCCGCCATTGGCAGGTATGTCGGTCAGTTGCAGCCCGGCCAGACGCATATGGTCGTCGGCGTCAGGGATAGGGCGTGGAGAAGCGGAGGCAGCTAAAGAGGCGAGGGCGCGTATGTGCTCCGGGGTGGTGCCGCAGCAGCCGCCTATGATGTTGAGCAGCCGAGCGTCAAGCAGCGGACTGATGGCCTCGGCCATCTTTTCGGGAGTCTCGTCATAAACGCCTGATTCATTGGGAAGTCCGGCGTTGGGGTAGAAGCTCACCGCACAGGGCACCGTGTCAAGCATCTTGATATACGGTATGAGCTGGTCGGCTCCGAATCCGCAGTTGAGTCCGATTGAGAGCGGTTCGGCATGGGCCACCGAGGCCACGAACGCCATCAGCGTCTGTCCGGCGAGTGTGCGCCCGTTTTCGGTAAGTGTGGCCGAAATCATTATCGGTATTCTGCGCCCTGCGGCTTTCATGGCCTGTATGGCGGCATATATGGCCGATTTGGTGTTGAGGGTGTCAAAGCAGGTCTCAAACAGCAGAGCGTCCACGCCGGCATCTATCAGTACGGCTATCTGGCGGCGGTAAGCGTCGGTCAGCCTGTCCCATGTCAGAGGGTCGTCATCGCCGAGGCTCGATGCCATCGACAGGGATTTGTTTGTGGGTCCGATGCTCACGGCAATCCATTTCGGTGACTCGGGATGGTCAGCGCGATACTCCTCGATGGCTTCACGCGCCACTTTGACGGCAGCGCGGTTGATTTCCTCGACATGCGCGTCCAGGCCGTACTCGGCCAGCGAGAGGCTGTTGGAGCTGAACGTGTTGGCGCATATGATGTCGGCCCCGGCCTCTAAATACGCCCGGTGTATGTCGCGTATGACATGGGGGGCGGTCAGTGACAGCACGTCGTTGCACCCGGTCAGGTTACATGGATGCGCGGCAAATGCCTTGCCGCGGAAATCGGCCTCCGAGAGGGCACGGGTCTGTATTATGGTGCCCATGGCTCCGTCAAGCACGAGCACGCGCCGTCTGACCGTTTCGGCCAGCAGAGCGGCGTGACCTTCGTAGGCCATCTGTCTTATATCCTGTAGATTATCGGTTGGTGCCATATGCGTAACTGTTAGGTCGGTTATATGAGTTGCAAAGTTACATAAAAAATGTCCCTACACATCGGCGTGCGGGGACATTTATCCTCATTTATATAACATTTTATACACACATCAGTGACATTCCGTTAATTTTCATTCACATCCCTTGAACCATTGTTCGTCAGTCACTGAATCTTCGGCGAGTTCTGTCGATGCCTCGTTGCCGTATTCCTCATCGTGCTGTGAGCGGTCGAGTCCTATTTCCTCGCTGTGGCGTGAGACACGCATCGGTATCATCTTGTTGGTCAGCCAGTAGAGCGCATAGCTCACCACGAAGGTATAGGCGCATACCACAACCAGCGCGAGTATGTGCATCCAGAAAAATTCATTGTGGCTGATCATGTCAGGGTCCTGCTTGGCGAAATAACTGTAGGCAAAGATGCCGGTGAATACGGTGCCGAGGATGCCGCCGAGGCCGTGGGTGGGGAACACGTCGAGGGCGTCGTCAAACGAGTGTGTGCGGCTCTTCCATGTCACTGCGAGGTTGCAGCAGAGCGTGATGACAAATGAGATGAAGATGCTCTGGCCTACTGTCACCCAGCCGGCACACGGTGTGATGGCCACAAGGCCTACCACGGCTCCGATGGCTGCGCCCATGGCCGACGGTTTGTGCCCGCGCAGGGCGTCGAATACCACCCATGTCACCATGGCGGTGGCGGCTGCGGTGTTGGTGTTGAGGAATGCCGATACTGCCACTCCGTCAGCTGCGAGCGAGCTGCCGCCGTTGAATCCGAACCAGCCGAGCCACAGCAGGGCGGCTCCGAGAAGCACAAACGGCACATTGGCCGGCTTGGAGTCCTTGGTGTTGGTGCGTTTGCCTAAGAAGAGTGCACCGGCCAGGGCGGCTACGCCTGATGCCGCGTGGACCACGATGCCACCGGCGAAGTCATGCACGTGCCACTTGGCCAGCAGTCCGTCGGGGTGCCATGTCACATGGGCCAGAGGGCAGTAGACGAATATGACCCACAGGATCATGAATATCAGGTACCCCGAGAAGCGCACACGCTCGGCAAAGGAGCCGGTGATAAGCGACGGGGTGATGATGGCGAATTTCATCTGAAACAGGGCAAACAGTGCCAGAGGTATGGTGGTGGTTGCCAGGCCTATCGAGCCTCCGACTTCGGTGGCTATGCGTTCGCTCTCGGCGGCGGTGACGTTCTGCACGCCTACGTTGTTGAACATGAAGAAGTCCACCGGGTTGCCTATGATATGCAGCCAGTCGTCGCCGAAAGCGAGGCCGAAGCCGAAAACAACCCATATGACGCTCACGACGCCCATGACTATGAAACTCTGGAGCATCGTGGAGATGACGTTTTTGGCCCTTACCATGCCGCCGTAGAAAAACGACAGACCCGGGGTCATCATCAGCACGAATATCGTGGCTGTTATCATCCATGCCACATTGGCGTAGATGTTGTCGTTGGGAAGGTCGAAGTTGCCTTCACGGGGGGATACAAACAAACCTAATACAGAGATGAATGCTGTCAGCGCAAACAGGATAATCCAGCGCTTCTTAATCCTTTTTCTTGTAGAAATTGATTCCATAGAGCAAAATGTTATGTTGTGACACTGCAAAGTAAGCAATATGAAATCAAAAATACAAATATAATAGCAAAAATCTTTCAAAAAATATATTACAAAAGAAATTTGCTATTGCACATCTTTCAATCAGGACAATATCTGTCAGTTTTTATGAAAATTTATTAAATTTGCCACCATGATTCTTAACAATTCGATAATCAAGACCGTCGCATCCCTTGACAAGGCGTCGCACCGCCGTCGCGAGGGACTGTTTGTGGTGGAAGGCGCCAAGGCTGTCGGCGATACGCTGGGGCATTTTGAGCTGTATATGCTCGCATGCACCGCTGCCTGGGAGGAGGAAAACAAGGATTGGCTGAAAGGCGTTGAGGTCACTCGCGCCACGGCACGCGACCTGTCACGCATGAGCCATCTCTCCACTCCGTCCGAGGTGATGGCTGTGTACCGTCTGCCGCAATACTCTGAGGAGGGGATGCCACGGCGTGGCGGATTGATATTGGCTCTTGACACCATACAGGATCCCGGAAATCTCGGCACGATAATACGCACTGCCGACTGGATGGGGGTCCGCGACATCATCGCGAGCCGCGAGACCGCCGACTGCTTCGCGCCCAAGGTCGTGCAGGCCACGATGGGCAGCATTGTGCGCGTCAGGGTGCATTACTGCGACCTGCCTGACGCTCTCGCCCGGCTCAGGGAGGAAGGGATGCCTGTCTACGGCACGGTGCTCGGAGGTGATGACCTCTATGCGTCGGCGCTGCCTGATGAGGCTGTGATTGTGGTGGGAAATGAGGGGAAGGGCATATCTGCCGGGGTGCTCGCGCAGGTCAACAGGCGTGTGACCATCCCGTCGTATCCACGGGGCGGAGCCGACCATGGCGAGTCGCTGAACGCAGCCATAGCCACGGCCATCACTTTGGCCGCGTTCCGCTTCCATTGATATATCATATATATGTGTGATAGGGGAGATGCCTCAACGCAATGTCACTAACTTAAGCGGTCTTTAATGCTTGAAATGGCGTTATTATGTAGTAGGGACATGCATTCCTTAAGTTAGTGGCATGTCCCTACTGCGATGTGTGCATTCCTGAAGTTGGTGACATTGTGCCTCAACGCGACTTGTGGCGCATGTTGAGCTTGTCGGCGAGGTAGACGCCGAGGAGGATGAGGATGCACCCTGCCACCCCTATGACCGTGATGGGCTGTGACAGCACTATGGCCGAGAATACGAGGGTGATGACAGGCTGGAAATAGAGGTAGTTGTTGGTCTTGATGACTCCGAGCTTCCCTACCGCCCATGACCATGCCACGAAGGCGGCGGCGGTGCAGCAGAGTGTAAGAAACAGGAAGTTGCCCCATACGGCGGGCACGGTCCACGCATGCCATTCAAATTTCTCGGATGAGAAGACGGCAAACGGAAGCGAGGTCACCAGACCGTAGAAAAACATCTTGCGTGTGACGAATGCTGCATCGTAGAATGCCTGTACTTTTCTGAGTATCAGCGTGTAGATGGCGAAACTCAATGCTGCGGCCAGGGCGAGGAAGTCGCCCAGCGGATTGACTTTCATCACGAAGCTGCTGTTGAATATGACCAGGGCCACGCCTATGAGCGCCACCATGGACCCGGCGTAGGCGCCGCGTGACGGACGGTCGTCGCGGTATATGAGTCCGGCAAGCAGCATGGTCAGCATCGGGGGCAGCGAGGTGATGAGCGACACGTTGGTGGCGAGGGTGTACTCCAGGGCGAAGTTTTCGGCCAGATAGTACACCGTGCAGCCGCAGATGCCACACACGGCAAACAGCAGCTCGTCCCTGATGCTCAGCGACATAAACCGCTTGTGGCTGATGATGAGCATCAGCAGATATGCAGCCAGGAAACGCGCATAATAGATCTCTACCGGGCCGATGCCGTTGTCCATGATGACTCGCGTCGACACGAAGCTGACACCCCACACCACCACGACAAGCGCGGCGCACAGGTGCACCAATAGCGATGAGTTAGCTGATTTGCGTGTTTCGGCCATAGTATGTGTGATGCCGCCGCCAGGTTATGTTGGCGCAGCCGGTAAGGTTGTTAAGGCTTTACAAATTTAGTTATATTCCGTAAAATGCCAAAGCTGTCTGTCTCAGTTGTTGAAAAAAATTCTCAACTTTATGCCCTCAATCCACGTTGTAAGGATATATATAAAGTCCCGACTATTTATTTAACCCTTAATTCATATCTACGATGAATAAGTTAGCAAAGAATCTCGGAATCTCCTCTCTCGCGGCCGCTATGGTCATCAGCCGCGGCGGTTGCTCGTCAATGACCAACACCGGCAAGGGTGCCCTCATAGGCGGTGGCGGCGGCGGTGCTGTCGGAGCCGGTATAGGTGCGCTCATAGGCGGCGGCAAGGGTGCAGGTATCGGTGCTGCCATCGGTGCTGCCGTAGGTGCCGGCGCAGGTGCCCTGATAGGCCGCAAGATGGATAAGCAGAAAGCCGAGCTCGAGAAGCAGCTCGCCGACGCGGCCAAGGTCGAGAGCGTGACCGACTCCAACGGTCTCCAGGCTATCCGTGTCACTTTTGACAGCGGCATCCTCTTCCCGACCAACGGCACTACTCTCAATGCCTCTTCCAAGGCCGACCTGTCGAAGTTTGCTACTTCGCTGATCCAGAACCCCATGACCGATGTGCGCATCTACGGTTTCACTGATGACACCGGCACTCTCGCAGTCAACCAGCGTGTATCTACCGGACGTGCCGATGCCGTGCGTAACTACCTGCTCAACAGCGGCGTGGCTTCAAGCCGTCTCTATGCCGAAGGTCTCCCCATGACCGACTATGTGGCATCAAACGCCACTCCCGAGGGCCGTGCACAGAACCGCCGTGTCGAAATCTACATCCTCGCCAACAAGCAGATGGTGCAGGAGGCTGAGAACGGCACACTCAAATAACACTCACTCTCTCTCTGACCCACGACCTCATATGTGATTCACTTTATTTATCAATATCCCCAGGGCCGGACTCTCCGATTCACGGAGTCCGGCCCATTTTTGTTTCCTTTTTGTCTTTTTATTTAACGATTTTGCCAATCCGTTAACCTTTTTGTTGTCCAAGGGGTTATATTTGTGACGCATGTCTGATGAGATGTGCCATTTGTCACATACATTCCATGAATCCTATCACCACTTTCTACACAGATATCTAATATTTGCGATATGCCACGTTTGATTACCTTGATTTTGCTCTGTGTGTCGTTGTTGCCGCCATGTGTGTCGGCGCAGACGCCCATGACTCTGCAGCAGTGCCGTGACCTGGCCATTGCCAACAGCAAGCAGTCACGCATCCACGATGCGGAGTTGCAGGCTGCCGAATATACCAGGCGACAGGCCCGGGCTGCCTATCTGCCGGCCATAGATTTCTCCGGAGCATACGTGTATAACCAGAAAAACCTCTCTGTCATCTCTGAGGACGCCTATCTGCCGGTCAAGTCGTTTGACCTCGCCTCCCAGGGCTACCAGTTTGATGTGGTCAAGAACCCCTACACCGGGCAGCCTGTCATAGTCGACGGCAAACCGATACCCTCGCAGGTGGCTCTGCTCCCCAAGGAGGCTCTGACTTTTGACATCCACAATGTGTTTGCCGGGGCTCTGACCCTTACGCAGCCTATATTCATGGGCGGCAAGATTGTGGCTCTCAACAAGTTGGCCGATGCTGGCAAGGAGGCCGCTGCCATGCGTGACCGCGCCGATGACAATATCGTCTACGATGTGGATGCCGCCTATTGGCTCGTGGTGTCGCTCAAGGCCAAGGAGAGGCTGGCGGTCAGCTACGTGGAGCTGCTCGACACTCTCCGCTACAATGTAACCCGGCTGCTTGACGAGGGCATGGCCACAAAGGCCGATCTGCTCAGCGTCGATGTCAAGCTCAATCAGGGTCAGGTGGACCTGACCAAGGTGACCAACGGCCTCTCGCTGGCGCGTATGGCTCTGGCCCAGAAATGCGGTCTGCCCATCGACTCTCCTATGGTGCTTGCCGACGAAAACGGCGAAGTGGCTGTCAGCATGGCCGACGAGGTGGTGCCTCCGCTCGACATGTCGGCGGTCTACGAGCGGCGCAATGACCTGCGTGCGCTCCGTGCGGCTGTCAAGGCGAGCGATGCCGAGAGCTCGGTGGCGTTGTCGTCCATGCTCCCCAACATAGCCCTGGTGGGGGCGTACTCGTTCTCCACCCCCAACATGTTCGACGGCTTCAAAAACAAGGTCGGCGGCATGTTCTCTATCGGCGTCATGGCCACCGTGCCGCTCTGGCATTGGGGCGGCAACTACTACAAGTACAAGGCAGCCAAGACGCGCTCCCGCATAGCCTCCCTGGAGGTAGAGGATGCCAAGGAGCTGATAGACCTCCAGGTGCATCAGGCTCATTACAAGATGCAGGAGGCCATCAAGACCTATCACACAGCGGTTGAGAATATGTCCAAGGCCGATGAAAACCTCCGCTGCGCCACTCTCGCCTACCGCGAGGGGGTCTCTACCACCGACTTGGTCATGGAAGCCCAGACAGCGTGGCTCAAAGCCGCCTCTGAGGAGATAGACTCGCGCATCGACGTCCGCCTCTGCCACGTCTATCTCGACAAGGTTCTCGGCATTCTCTCCACCCCGGCCGAATAATATCTTATAAGTCTTATAAGAAATTACCCCATCCATAAAGAAATAAATAACCACACCTTATATATAATATACAGCCATGTCATCCAATCCCCAAGACCCCGTGCGCCGCGAGGAGCGCATACTGACTTTTGCCATCATAGGCGTGCTCGTTGCCGCCGTCATCATAGCCGTGGTGGGCTTCCTGTTCCTGCGCCATCCGGCCGACATCATCGAGGGACAGGCCGATGCCACCAGCATCCGCATCTCGGGCAAGCTCCCCGGACGTGTGGCCACGCTCTACGTCCATGAGGGCGACATGGTGCATGCCGGCGATACCCTCGTCCACATCCACTCGTCGGTGGTCGATGCTAAGCTCGCCCAGGCCGAAGCGATGAAGAAGGCTGCCGCGGCATCTAACCGTGCCGTGGATGCCGGCGCCCGTAAGCAGACCATTCAGTCGGCTCGTGACCTCGTGGCTCAGGCCGAAGCCGCCGAGGGCATAGCTCGCAAGACCTACGAGCGTCTGGAAGCTCTCTGCCGCGACGGTGTGGTGTCGAAGCAGAAGCGTGATGAGGCCAAGGCTGCCTATGATGCCGCCGTGGCCGGCACTTCGGCTGCACGCTCGCAGCTCAGCCTCGCACAGGCCGGCGCACGTGAGGAGGACAAGGAGGCTTCGGCTGCCATGGTGGGCGTGGCCTCGGCCGGAGTAGGGGAGGTGCAGGGCATCCTCGAGGACCAGTATCTCCTGGCCCCCTGCGACGGACAGATTGACCAGATATATCCCGAAGTGGGCGAACTCGTCAGCATGGGCGCCCCCATCATGTCGCTGCTGCGCATATCCGACAAGTGGGTGACATTCAACGCCCGTGAGAAATACCTCAACGACCTCCCCCTCGGCAAGGAGATAACCGTCAAAATCCCTGCCCTCGACATGAAGGAGGTCAAGGCGCGTGTCTACTACGTCCGTGACCTCGGCAGTTACGCCACATGGCACGCCACCAAAGCCACCGGCGACTGGGACTCCAAGACCTTCGAAGTCAAGGCTCGCCCCCTCGACTCCATCCCGGCCCTCCGCCCCGGCATGACCGTCCTCTACTACCCCGACTAACCCCCCTCAAATAAAAGCATCATGTACACAATGCCAAAAACTTAAGCAGCCTTTAATGCTTGAATGGCGTTATGAGGTAGTAGGGACATGCCATGGCATGTCGCCTAAATCCATACAAATGAGGGGGCAGCGTCAGCAGACATGCCATGGCATGTCCCTACTACATAGAACGCAACTTCTTAAGTTAGTGACATTGTGCCATGGCATGTCGCCTAAAGCCAAGCAAATGGGGGACCAGCCATGCGATGACATCACCCGGCAAAGTCTCCGATAAACCCTGATATACCCAGATGGATAATACTCGCAAATCCCCACGTATCTCCTGGCTTGACTATGAGAACGGTATATATTTCATCACGATATGTACCAAGAATATGGTGCATTATTTCGGTGAGATAATTGGCGGTATGATGCATTTGTCAGACATCGGCAAATATCTTGAAGCAGAAATGTCATATGGCAGCAGCCATCACGGTCAAAATGTAAATGTGATTTCTCATGTTGTCATGCCGAATCATCTGCATGCTTTACTCAGGTTAGACGGCACATCATTCACACATACTGACTGCCGGAATCCCAACCCGTCTATGAGGCCTGATGCTGGTTTGAGCCGTCACATCCCTCTTTTGAGTAAATATGTCAATCTGCTTAAAGGTGGCGTGACTCGCAAAGCTGCTCGGGAGCGCATCGGATTTGCATGGCAACCCCGTTATCATGACCACTGGGTGAGAAATCCGCAGGATTTCTACCGTATTTTGGATTACATATATAACAACGTGGCACGCTGGGAAACGGATTGCTTTAACAGACAGCACTAATAATACATCCAATGTACACAAAATATGATTACAATATGTTCATAATATGATTACCATATGTTCGCCATAATGTAGTAGGGACATGCCATGGCATGTCTGCTAACGCAACTCCCCCCCTCATTAGTATGTCTGCTAACGCAAGGAATACACTCATTGTAGTAGGGACATGCCATGGCATGTCTGCTAACGCACCTCCCCCTCATTAGCATGTCTGCTAAAGCAAGGAATACACTCATTGTAGTAGGGACATGCCATGGCATGTCTGCTGAAACACCACCCTCATTAATATTGCTTTAGGCGACATGCCATGGCATGTCCCTACAACGAAGGAAAACACCCCCCTACAATGAAGGCCCCCCACAGTAACCCCCCCACACAAGGAAAACATCTCCCCACAATAGCGCATATCTCTAAATCTTCATCAATACGATAATAATGTCATTCCTGACTGCATTGAAGCAATCGCTCGTCCTCGGATGCCGACGGCTCGTCAGCCGCAAGGTCTACTTCGGCCTGATGGTGTTCGTGCCTGTCGGATTCACGTTCTTCTTCGTCGACCTCCTCCACGAAGGGCTCCCCCTGCGTGCCCCGGTGGCCGTTGTCGACCTCGACGATTCGTCGCTTTCGCGCCGTGTCATCCGCAACCTCGGGGCCTCGGAGCTGGTCGACATATCCTATCGGGCGTCATCCTATGCCGAGGGGCTCGAATTGGTCAAGAGCGGCAAGGTCTACGGCTTCTTCGTCGTGCCGCGTGACTTCATGCAGAAGGCCGTGGGCGGTCGGGAGACGTCGCTGTCGTTCTACTCCGACCTGGCTTTCTTCGTCCCGGGAACCCTTACCTACAAGGGCTTCATGTCTACCGCCGTCACTGCCTCGGGCGGCCTGGTCAAGACCACCCTGACCGGCTCAGGGCTCCTTGACGACCGTGCCGCCGGAGTGATGCTCCAGCCCATGGTGGTCGACACTCATCTCATCCACAACCCCTGGACCAACTATTCCTACTACCTCTCCAACTCCTTCATCCCCGGCATGTTTGCCCTGGTGATATTTCTCATCACCTGCTTCTCCGTCACCACCGAAATCAAGCAGGGCACCTCTCCGCGCTGGCTCGCGGCCTCGGGAGGCAACATCTACATCGCCACCTTCGGCACCCTCGCCCCCCAGACACTCATCTTCACCATACTCGGGTGGGCCATGCAGGCGGTGTTCTACCGCATCTGCGACTTCCCCCTCCACTGCCACCCCCTCCACATGCTCTCGGCGTGGTTTCTGATGGTCGTGGCCTGTCAGGCATTCGCCCTGTTTGTGACGGCGATATTCTGCAACATGCGCCTCGCCCTCTCCACCCTCAGCCTCCTCGGCATCCTGGCCTTCTCGGTTACCGGCTTCTCGTTCCCCGTGCCCCAGATGTATCCGGCCGTGGGTGTGTTCTCCTATCTCTACCCGGTGCGCTGGTACTTCCTCATCTACATCGACCAGGCCCTCAACGGAATCCCCATCTTCTATGTATTTCTTGCAACCAGAATCACTATATTTTCCTCCTCCTCTTCCCCCTGCTGCCCCTCGCGTCGCTCTGGAAGCTGCGCCGCCACTGCCTACGCCCCGTATATCTCCCCTGAAAATCCCCCACCATCATGTTCTCCTGGTTCCGCTCAGTCTATCTCGTATGCCGCCGTGAATTCCGCCTGGTGTTCACCGATCCCGGTGTGATGCTTTTCTTCCTCTTCCTGCCCACGGTCTATCCCGTCATATACACGCTTATATATAACCCCGAGGTGGTCCGCGAGACCCCGGTGGCAGTCGTCGACAACTCGCGCACCGCCGCCTCGCGCCGGCTTGCGCGTTCCGTCGACGCGCTCCCCTCGGCACGTGTAGCCGGCTATGCCTCCTCGCTCAGCGAGGCCCGGGAGTGGTGCGCGTCCCATGACTGCTACGCCGTCATAGAGATACCGCGTGACTATGACCGCCGCATAGGCCGCTCCGAACAGGCCGTGGTCAGCTTCTACTGCGATGCCTCCCTGCTGCTGCGCTACCGCGCCCTGCTGCTCGACCTCACCCAGCTCCAGATAGCCTTCGACGCCGACATCCGTCAGCAAGCCATCGACATCATAGGCGAGCCGGCCTATGCCGCCATGGGCACATCCTCCACCGTAGGCACCAACCCCGTCTTTATCGGCGACACCTCGCAGGGCTTCGCCTCCTTCGTCATCCCCGGCATCCTGATGCTCATCATCCAGCAGAGCCTCATCCTCGGCATCACCATGCTCGCCGGCGGCAGGGCAGAGCGCCGCCGTGCCCACGGCGGCGTGGACCCCCTCGGAGTCGCCGCCGGACCCATGGCCACCATCACAGGCCGACTGATCTGCTACCTGCTCATCTACCTCCCCATGGTCATCTACGACGTGCTCTGGATACCCAACATGTTCGCCCTCCCCGACTCGGGCAGCTTCATCGACTACATGCTCTTCCTCCTGCCCCTGCTCGTCAGCTCGTGCATGCTCGGCATGACCCTCGAAGTGTTCGTCACCGAGCGCGAGACCTCCCTCCTCGTCATCGTCTTCACCAGCGTAGTGTTCCTCTTCCTGACAGGCCTAACATGGCCCCTCTACGCCATCACCGGCTTCTGGCGCGCCCTCGCCTCACTCGTCCCGGCCACCTGGGGCATCCAGGGCTTCGTCCGCCTCCTCTCCGACGGCTCCTCCCTCGCCGCCGTAGCCACCCCCTACATCTACATGTGGCTCCTCGCCGCCCTCTACGCCCTCACCGCCTGGCTCCTCCACCGCGCCTACAAGCCCGGCCGCCTAATCCGCGCATAACCGCGCCTAACTTCGTATAATTCTTATAATTCGTATAATTCTTATAAGACTTATAAGATTTATAAGAATTTATAAGATTTATCCCCCCGGATTACCCCTCAGATTTATTTTTTACATCAGAGGCATCAGATTTTCCATCCTTGATGCCATCTGATTCGGATATTATCATTATCTTGGCCCCATCACCTCCCAAACCACATCATTATGGAGTCGATGAAGCAGTTTCTGAAGATTTCGGGCGACTACACCAACTGGAATGTCTATCGCAAGTCGCTTATCGTCTGCGATGTCACCGAGATGTTCATCCGCCGCTATTCGCTGCGGCTGACGCGCACCGCTGACCAGATGCGCCAGGCAGCCCGCTCCTGCAAGCAGAACCTTGTGGAAGGCATCACCGATGCCACCGTATCGCTGGAGATGGGCATACGCCTTGTGGACATCGCGCGAGGGTCGGCACGTGAGCTGCTTGAGGACTATGGCGACTACCTGCGCCAAAACAGGCTCGTGACATGGGGCAGCTCCGACATCCGTACCCTGCAAGCCCGATACTACTGCCGCCTCTATGACGACCCGGCGCAATTCGTCGGCAAATGCACCCTGCGCACCGATGAAACCGTAGCCAACATCATGCTTACCCAGCTGCATCAGCTCGACCACATGCTTGGAGCCGTCCTCCGCAAGATGGAGGAAGCCTTCATCAGCCAGGGCGGCATCAAAGAACAGATGTCGCAGGTGCGACGCGACTGGCGCCGCCGCAACGGCGGCCAGTGACCTCCGCGATAGAATCTCCCCACCCCCTCCGCGCCCCAATTCGGTTAATTTCTGTTAAATATATCTAACCGGCGGCTGGATATTATAACACTTATAGCCACTTTTTGTATATTTGTAGGTGCAATCCTGTGCTAAAATTTGGGATAATCGGGGATATTTATAACTTGATAATGACGGCAATCCGTGGCTGTGGGTCTGGGGCCGTCGCCGCTGATTCCATTTTTGCCGCACCGGAGAGCGCACCGCTTATCGGTGCTTCTTTTTATGTAAAAGCCTATAGCTCAATCACTTATATATTTTAACCATTAAATTATATTTGCACGTTAATCATCTAAATCACTTCTTAATCATCCTCTGCTAAATAATTCATGGCCGCCACCGTCGCTGCATGCAGCGGCACCGGCCGGCCGACCGTCCCCCTTCCGTGGGGCGGATCTCTCCATCCGAATCATGTCCCTGCCGCACTGCGGCCCCGGGAGTCCACACCTGAGGACGCGCCATCACCTCTCCCCGGCACCCCCGAGATAAGTATAAGCCTTATCCCCCCGAAGCGAGGACCCCTGAAATCTCATAAAAATCAATCAAAAAAACAATCAATCAAACAAACCAATTAACTAACAATAAAACCAACTCATTATGAAGAAATTTCTTACATTCTTCGCTATGATGTTTGCGTTGCTTGGTTTCACTACCCCGGTATCAGCAGCAGATTACAATCTGTATGTGGATATTTCGGCTAAAGGATGGAGCGATGTCTATCTTAAAGTTCGTTGGGTTGATAGAGGCCAAAATGGTTGGTATGTTCCCGGTTCTGCTAATAACTTCAAAAAAGAAAATCTTGGGAACGGCCTCTATAAACTTTCTTTCACTGAAAATAAGTTTGATGCTCTCATCATATCCAACAACGATAATGCTTCAGACCTTACATTAGGTGCAAACAACATAAGCTGGTTTAAGACTGGAAATACTGGCGATTTCAAGTATGAAAACGGTGCTCTCTACACATTAGTGGCTGGAAATGAAAATCTAGTCACAAAAGGCACTTACTCTGAACCGCCCTATATCTACATTGATAGCACTTGCAAGCCTTTTGAAAAAGATGGCAGCAATTGGGTCTACACCATTGACGCAACATCGGGTGACAAGGATTTCCGCATCCAGAACAAAAATGATGTCAGCGCAACTCCTGGCGAAAAGATTCAGTTCGGTTGTGAGGGTGGCATGACTATTGACGCTACTGCTACAAAGTCCATCAAATTATATGGTTCAGGCAATCATAAATGGACTGCAAAGAAGGGCGCACAGTACGTATTGGAGATTCCCACTTCCACTGCGATACCGACTGAGTATAATAAATCAATAAATCTCAAGATTACCAAGAAGTCGGTATCCCAACCTCCCTACATTTTGATGAAGGGAGCCTCTGGCTGCGAACAGTTTGTCAGCAGTACAGATGGTAGCCGCTGGGAGTATAAGATTGAAAACGCAGCACAGGGTGCTGAGTTCCGTCTGCAGACTCAAAATTATACTGGCGAAGGACAAAGCAATACTGTTCTCTACGGCTCGACTACATCTATTGGTAAAACCACAAGTAGTATGGAGCTATGGCTTTATGGGAATTCTGGTGGTTATTTCACGATAAATGATGCAGGAACTTATGTAATATCTTTCGATAAGTCTGAGAATCTTGCCTCAACGAGCCCCAATGGTCCACATACAATGTACGTGGTTTTTACTGAGACTAAGCCGGCTACTCCCGTGCTTCCTCCAACCGCCACTGACAACAAGATTGTCATTCCGGCAGTTTCAGGTGCTCAGATTTACTATACCGAGACCGCTGAGGGAGACCCCTCTACTTCCACATGGACTCTGTATCCTGAAGGTGGTATCCCCGTCAAGAACCACCATATGACCATCCGTGCGGCTGCTTACAAAGCAGAGCTCGGAGATAATGCTTGGTCAATTGTGACACCCCAAAAAACCTATGCCTACGTTGTTAATGTGGAACCCACCATTACGATTGATGTCCACACAGGTATAGCAACCATCACGGCTGACCTCAGCAAGATTCCTGCCAGCGCCAACGCTGTGATAGTCTACTCATGCAACAACGACGCTGCTCCCTACAAGAAGTACACAGCCGGCACTGAGATCGACATGGCCACAGAGTGCGCAGAGTTCGGCAGTGGCAGCTATCCCATCAAGGCCCTCGTGCGTGCATGGGGTGGAGGCGATGACTATACCACTAAAGTAGAAAACCAGACCATCGACTCCGACGTCCGCAACGCCCAGTGGGTTGGCCCGGCTGCCGTACGCCGTATATGCCTCTGGAGCTATAGCGAGGACGGCAATCCCGTGAAGCTCGACGAGTTCTCCAAGCAGGCCGACGGCTCTTACACCCTGTCATATTCGCCCGTAAGCGGCACCGACAGCAGCAAGGCAAACCAGCGCTATTTCATCCGCGTGGTGATGAACCATGACAAGCCTAATGATGTCGTATCTGACACCGGTGGCACATTCTACTCTCTCTCCACTGAGACCAATGGCGTAACGACTGTTGCATCAGGCGTGGAGAGCATAGGTTACCACAACTTTACTCCCTCGGCCTCTGACGTGCGTGGCATGTTCTTCGCTGGCACAGACCGTGACCTCGTCAACCTGACCCTCAAAGGTGAGCTGACAGAATACACCCTCCCCAGCAGCACCACCAAGTGCAAGCGTTTCGTTCCCGAAAGCATACTCCCCACGTGGGTAGCCGATGCCAGCATCAAGTCGGTAGAGCTCCGCGATGCCAACAACAATCTGCTCTGTACACTTACCCAGAATACCGGCACAGGAGAAACCAACTACTGGACCGGCATCACTACCGTGGCTCTGCCTAAGGCTGCTGACAATAGTAAGGATGAGAAATTCCATTTTGTAGCTGAGACCAAGGACGGTACGAAGTATTATTCTCTTGGCACAGACAGCAACTATTGGCTCTCTTACGGCCGATATGATGAGACTACAAGTCCTAAGCCTTCTACATCATCATCATCTGGCTATTACTTCTGCGTGAAAGAGACCTCTGCTATCGCCCAGGTGGCTATCGCTTTTGACGGCACCACTGCTTCCAAGATTTCCATCTCTCCCTATACCGATACCAAGAAGATGGATATCTCAGGCGATCCCCAAGCTCCTGCCATATACGGCTACGGCTCTGAGGTAGGTTCGTGGGACAATGCCCGCGAGTTCAACCAGTCGCCTACTCTCGACGGATGGGTGTACACTTTCATCGCCACACAGTCTAC
>ERZ777305.2201-NODE-2201-length-17685-cov-4.709416_pt1 | contig 17685 bp, 11 predicted proteins | sample MGYA00374965_ERZ777305 | MGnify/ENA primary metagenome ERZ777305 (study PRJEB29328, sample SAMD00013331) | mouse gut metagenome | study: EMG produced TPA metagenomics assembly of the Metagenome analysis of fecal microbiota from mouse which was promoted... | reverse complement strand
ATCAATGGGTTATGGCATTTAACAAATGCCTAAGACTTGAATATATAGAAGGAGATAAATCAAATTGGATTGATCTGCGGGCAGCAGAGGATGTCTATCTCAGGAAGGGAGAATTTAAACTGATTCCTCTGGGAGTTGCAATGGAGTTGCCGGAGGGATATGAGGCGCATATAGTTCCCAGGAGTTCTACCTTTAAGAATTTTGGTATTATTCAGACCAATCATATTGGGGTTATTGATGAAAGTTATTGTGGAGATGATGATCAGTGGTATATGCCAGTATATGCAATAAGAGATGCTGAGATTCATATGAAAGATAGGATTTGCCAGTTTAGGATTATTAAGCATCAGCCACAAATTATTTTTAATGAAGTAAAGAATCTTAATGGTGTTAATAGGAGCGGGTTCGGGAGTACAGGGAGGTAAATTTAATGGAAGAAACAAATAATGCTTCATATGGTAAATATGACGGTAAGGTGATTAAGCAAACTGATTTATATGATATACTTCCATTCAAAAAAACAAAGATTCAACAATTGATAAAATCTGGTGAACTTCCTATGGTTAAGATTGGAAAAGATTATATAACAACTTTCAAAATCCTAGAAGAGTGGATTTCAAATCATATAGGGGAAGAAATTTATTACCAATAATTGAAATAGTGCCATGAAGATAGTATAATTATAATATCTATCATGGCATTATTTTTTAGGAGGTGAATTATATTAATAATGCCATTTATAAATATTTCGTCAATAATAAATGGAATGAGTATTAAGCAAAGGACAGTAGATAATAGGTTTGAAGGAAGAATTACCGTAAATGGTATAAGGAAAAGTTTCTATGGTGGTACAAAAGCAGAAGTTAGACGTAAGGCAAAGGAATACTTACAAAAGGTCGAAAACGGATACCGCGATCCCCAAAAGATTGTGCTTAATGATTATATAGAATACTGGCTCACGACCTATAAGCTGAACAAAATTGAACCATCATCATATACTCGTTTATATAGTGTATTCAATTGCCAGATAAAAAACACTTTGGGTACAAGGATGATTGGGAATATAACAACTGCTGATATTCAGAAATTCATAGATGAACATGCCAACCCGCCAGATGATGCTATAAAGCCTTTAGCATTGTCCGGGCTGAAACGTATTCTACATCTTCTGAGACCATGTATGGAAATGGCGGTCACAGAGGGAATTATATATAAGAATCCTTGTGATAATGTACAACTACCAGTCGAAAGCTGTATCCAAACAAATACAAAAGTACAGACGACATTAAACGATGTAGAAATTGCTGAATTTAAAGAAGCGGCATTGGCAAAGTGGAATAATAACGAGTATCGAAGTAGGGATGCGATTGTTTTATTGATTATATTAAATTTAGGATTACGAGTAGGAGAAGCAATAGCGTTAGAATGGGATGATGTAAATTTAGAAGAAAATATTGTATACATCAATAAAACAGTCCAAAGCAATATAAGAAATTTCAGTGATGTTGGAAATGCTCAATATGTAAAAGTTAAGAGTTCAACAAAAACACAAGCGGGCGTTAGGGTATTACCATTAAATGACACAATAGTCGATTATTTTAATATCCTCAAAGAATATGATTTAAGAAACGGTATTAGATCACAATATGTATGTACTACTAAGACAGGCAAAATGAAAAATGCGCGCAATCTCCAAAGAAGTCTGGACAGGGTAATGCAAAACACGCATATTAATAAGAAAGTTACTTTGCATACTTTACGGCATACATTTGGTTCTACAATGTTAAGACGGGGAGTCAATATTGAAGTAGTAAGTAAACTTATGGGACATGCAAACATAACAATTACTTATACAAAATATATACATGTAATACAAGAACAAAAGGCAAAAGCGATGAAAACGATAGCGATATGCTGAATAATGTATATTCAAACATCTTGAAAAAATTGGGGTCAAATTAAAATAAAATATTAAAAATGCTGTAAAATCAATGCTCTTAGGATGATGTATTTGGTTCGACTCCCGTCTGGTCCATCAAAGGAAAGCATTTGGAAAACAAAAATCCAAATGCTTTATTTTCTGGACACCACATGCATTTTGCTGTAAAATAAATCATAGTAAACGGCATAATAAATGAAAGGATACATAGAGAGGGAAGCATATGGCAGAGAAAACAAGTAAAACCAATAAGGATAATTACAGAGTGGGGGTTCTGCATTCTGTTCGGACAAAGATTATAGGGGCTATGGTAGTGGCAATGGTTTTGTTGTCGATTTGCCTGTCGGTCGTTCTGATTAGAAATCTCAGAATCCCTCTGATGGAAAACAATCAGTGTTATCTGTACGATTTGGCCGTGGCCTATGGCGGTAATATCGAAACTGCCATTGAGACAAAGGGATATAATACGGCCATGGATTATAATAATCTGGCGGATTCGATTGGCGGAATCGGGTTAAAGGGTGTGGAATCCAGTTATGCTTATATGGTTGCAGAGGATGGCACGATGCTCTATCATCCCACCAAGGAGAAAGTAGGACAGCCTGTAGAAAATGAAGTGGTCAAAGGCGTGGTGAATCAGTTAAAGTCAGGCACAGTGCCGGAGCCTAATGTGGTAGAGTATACGTTTAACGGTTCGGTCAAATATGCTTCCTATTATGTGGCCGAACGGGGACACAGTATCCTGGTGGTATCTGCGGATAAAGATGAGTTGATGGAGACGGTGAATCATGTGACCCTGATTGGTACGTGCTGTACCACGATTCTGGTGATCATTGCCAGCATCATAGCATTTTTCTTTATTAGTAAGATTGTAAATCCGATTATCAAAGTGACAAATATTATCGGCCGCCTGGCACATATGGATTTTTCTGAAATTGAAGGGCAGGCTAAGCTGACAGCACGAAAGGACGAGACTGGTACAATGAGCCGGGCTGTAGCGGAACTGCGCAGTCAGCTGGTTCATGTTGTCTCCGATCTTCAAGAGCAGAGTGAACAGCTTTTTGCGGCGTCGGATTCACTCAATACAAACGCATCCGAGACCGCCACTACAGTAGAGCAGGTTGAGAAAGCGGTAGCGGAGATTTCCGAGGGCGCATCTTCCCAGGCGGAAGAGACGCAGAAAGCAACGGAAAATGTAATCCTGATGGGCAATATGGTGGAGGAGACTTCTCAGGAGGTAGATGATCTGATAGACAATGCAAACGACATGAAGCGGTCCAGTGAAGAGGCATTTGTTACTTTGACGGCGCTTGAGAAGATTAATAATCAGGCAAGAGAGGCGATTGATGTGATCTATGAGCAGACCAATACCACCAATGAGTCTGCCATGAAGATTCGGGAGGCCACTTCGTTAATCACTTCCATTGCGGAGGAGACAAATCTTTTGTCTCTAAACGCCAGCATCGAAGCGGCGCGTGCAGGAGAACAGGGCAGGGGCTTTGCAGTGGTGGCAGGCCAGATTCAGAAGCTGGCTGAGCAGTCCAATGATTCGGCACGTCAGATTGAGAATATTATAGATTCCCTGATCACAGATTCCGAAAAATCTGTAGCAACCATGGAAGAGGTAAAGAAAATCATCAACAGCCAGAATGAGAGCGTGGGGCGTACCAATGATATTTTTGTGCAGGTACAGACAGGTATCACAGGTTCTATGGATGGTATCAACCGGATTGCAGACAAGACAAAGAAGTTGGACGCGGCGCGGGTAAATGTGGTAGACGTGGTTCAGAATCTGACAGCGATTGCAGAAGAGAATGCGGCGAGCACAGAGGAGACTTCCGCTTCTGTTACGGAAGTGAGCAGTATTGTATACAATATATCAGAGAATGCGACACAGCTTAAGGATGTGGCCACACGCCTGGAGAATAATATGAATATCTTCAAGATTTAAGCATAAACTGCGGGTAAGATATCTGAGGATAACGAAATGTAACGGAGACATCTATCCGCAAGGACATGCAGGAGAGTGGGATGGACAGGAACGGAGAAGATCTTATTGTAGGCGGTTACCGCTTTGCAACGATAGCGGATGCGGAAACTGCCAGGATGGAAGAAAAGAAGATAGAGAATCTGGAGAAGCACCTGGATTACCGTCAGCCGCAGAACGTGCTACTTGTCTATAACAGGGCACTGGATAATAAGGTGTTTTTGACGCCGGTTGGTTTCGCCTATCTGCAGAAAATGCAAAAAGAAATGGTTAAATGGGGAGTGCCGGCAGATAAAATCCGGCCGGTGCCGCTTTATGGAACCTTTAGTAACAAGACGGAGAACAACAGTTCCATCAGGAAAAGTTTTGCTGCAAGACATCCTAAAATAGAATATAAAGGGAGATTTATCACTTCCCTATTGATCAATGTGATTCTGGTACTTTTGGTGGCGGCAATGGTGGCAATGTCCTGGCGCAGTGATGTGCCCAACATCATCAATTACCGCAGGGCAGTGGTGGATGAGTATTCCCAGTGGGAGCAGGAGCTTACAGAGCGGGAGAACGCCCTGCGTAAAGCAAAGCGGGAGCTTGACAGTGCACAGTAGACGACAAGGAGAAGTAAAGGGATATGGATAAGCTGAAAATCCTGGTGGTGGACGATGAGAGCCGTATGCGCAAGCTGGTAAGGGACTTTCTGGTAAAGAGCAATTATGAAGTGGTGGAGGCGGAAGACGGCGCTGCAGCACTTGACATTTTTTTTGAATCAAACGATATTGATTTAGTGATTCTTGATGTGATGATGCCCAAGATGGATGGATGGCAGGTGTGCAGAGAAATCAGAGCGTATTCCAAAGTCCCTATTATCATGCTGACAGCAAAGGCAGACGAACGGGATGAGCTGCAAGGATTTGAAATGGGGGTTGATGAGTATATTTCCAAGCCGTTTAGTCCTAAGATATTGGTGGCCCGTGTGGAAGCGATTTTGAGAAGGACCAGTCAGGTCACGGCAGACAGATTATTGGAAGCCGGCGGAATCCGGGTTGATAAAGCGGCACACAGTGTAACAGTTGACGGGCAGGCAGTGGAGTTGAGTTATAAAGAATTTGAACTGCTGTCTTATTTTATGGAAAATAAAGGAATTGCTTTGTCCAGAGAAAAGATATTAAACAGTGTCTGGAATTATGATTATTTTGGGGACGCAAGAACGATAGATACTCATGTGAAGAAGCTGCGTAGTAAAATGGGGGAAAAAGGCGATTTGATCAAGACCATCTGGGGGATGGGATACAAATTTGAGGTAGAATAAACCGTACAGTCTGTGGTAAACAGTATGGGTGGGAGGATAAGGAAATGTCCAAACGGTGGTTTTATCAGGAAGAATTGTTTTTTGCCAATGAGGATGATAATCTTCGGGAAATCAACCAGAATAGAATCATAGATATGCTGAACAAGAATGGGGCAGTGGGCGTGGTCGGCGGTTTCTATGAGAAGGGTTTTCCTGTTTATTTTATCAGTTCTTTTGCACTCAATAATATTGGGATGACCTTTCAGCAGTTCATGAAGGTTACGGGCGGAAACTATTTGGAAGCGGTGTATGAAGAGGACCGCAGCGGTTTTGAGAAGGCGTGTAAAAAGGGCGGCCAAAACAGCCTGGAATATCGGCTGAAGAATAGTAAAGGCGAGGGCATCTGGGTACAGGAAGAGAGAACGCAGTCCGTGTCCTGCGACGGCAGGAAGATATGGATTGGTGCGGTGCGTCTGATAGATGAGGCGAGAAAAAATGATCAGTTGAACCAGGAAGCATTCCAGATGCTGCAGGATGCCTACTTTAGAATCAGCGCCATTGATCTTAACAAGAATTCCATGATTGATATGAAAGTTGTAGATAGTGAAAAGGCTGAGATGGAGGGCCACAAAGGTGATTACAGGAAAACCATAGAATCCTGTGCCAATAACCACGTGGGGGAAAAAGACCGGGAAAGCTTTTTGAATATTATGGCGGCTGAAAATCTGAAAGCAGTCTTTTTGGAGGGCGGCGCTTCCGTATACTTCAATTATAATCGATTAGTGAACGGGGAATGGATATGGGTGCGTTCCAAAATCATACCGGTTGATTATTTCAGTGAGTCGAACGCCCGTGTTATGTGGTATGTAAAAAACATATCGGAGGAAAAGGCGAAAGAGGCGGAGATAACGGACAAACTCGTCCGTTCCAATGCGGAACTGATGCAGGCAAAGGAGGAACTTGAGCAGGCGAATCTGAGAATCAAAGAGTCCAATGCCGCTCTGCGCAGGACATTGGGCGCTGAGGAGCAGTACAGACATGCGATTACTTCCGAGGCGGTATTTGTATATAATGTGAATGTCACAAAGAATCTGATGGAAGAGGATTTCTATGAGGTCAGGAATGGTGAGATGACGGCCGTACTGCCACTGGTGGGATTGCAGGCACCCTGTGATGCGGATGAGTTTTTCATGCGGTGGAGTAAAGAGATGGTATTTCCGGAAGACCGGGAGCTCTTTATCCAGACGGTCAATACGAGACACTTACTGGAAGCATATGAGCGAGGAGAGAATGAGCTGATCGCGGAGGTGGAGACGGTGGGGACAGGTGATATGCCGCAGATACTGCGTTACACCATTCTCCTCACGAAGGATACGGAGAGCGGAGACATTCTGGCTCTCAGCAATGCAAAGGATATTACAGAATCAAAGAGGAAGGAACGGGATGCCAAGAGGGCGCTTTTGGATGCCTATGAGGCGGCAGACCGTGCAAGTAGTGCAAAGACAGATTTTCTCTCTAAGATGTCACATGATATCAGGACGCCATTGAATGCGATCATCGGTATGACAGCCATTGCCGGCACCAGACTGGAAGATCCCAAAGGGGTGGAGGAGTGCCTTAGTAAAATATCTTCTGCCAGCAGGCATTTGCTTTCCTTAGTCAATGAAGTACTCGATATGAGCAGGATTGAAGCGGGAACGATGTCGTTAAATGAGGAGAGCTTTAACCTCTTTGATATGGTGGATAATCTGGTCAGGATGACGGCTTCCGAAGCGGAGACCAAGGGACAGCATGTGGAAGTGCTTGCCCAGGAATTGGAGCACGAAAATGTGACCGGGGATATCATGAGGATTCAGCAGGCGCTTGGGGGTATATTAACCAATGCGGTCCGGTATACGCCCAATGAAGGCGAAATCAGTATCAATATTGCAGAGAAATCATCCACCCAAAGTCATACGGGCCGTTATGAGTTTGTGATTCAGGATAACGGAATCGGTATGTCCGAGGAGTTCCTGACGAAGATATTTGAACCCTTTGAGCGGGCGGAAGATGTGCGTATCAGCAAGATTCATGGAACCGGGTTAGGGCTGACCATTTCACGTAATATTATTCAAATGATGGGCGGCGATATCGAGATAGAGAGTGAGCAGGGAGTCGGTACGATCGTTACAGTGACAATCCCCCTTAAATACTTAGAGCAAGATCAGGCAGAAGGACTTAATCTGGAAGGCAAGACGGTGCTTGTGGTGGATGACAGCCGTTTTATCTGTGAGAGTACCTGTGTATTGCTGGAGAAAATGGGCATGAAGGGTGACTGGGTACTGTCCGGCGCGGAAGCAGTTGCCTACGTGATTGATAAAAAGCAGCAGGGGGAGGACCTTTTTGCCATACTTTTAGACTGGAGTATGCCGGGCATGAACGGTTTGGAAACAGCTAAGGCGATACGCAGACTGGCCCATTCCGAGGTGCCTATTGCAGTGGTGTCGTCTTTCGACTGGGTAGATATCGAGATGGAAGCGAGAGTGGCAGGGATAGACGGTTATATCATGAAACCGCTCTATAAAAACCGCCTGATCAATACATTCAAAGGTTTTCTGCCGAAAGATGATGAAGTAGAACATAACAGTTCTTTGGAGGAGATTGGCAAAAAGGATTACTCCAACAAGCGCCTTTTGGTGGTGGAAGATAATGATCTAAACAGGGAGATTGCAACGGAAATTCTTTCTATGACGGGAGTTAAGATTGAGACAGCTGAGAACGGCAAGGAAGCGGTAGACATGATGTCAGCTTCCCAGCCGGGATATTATGATCTGATTTTGATGGATATTCAAATGCCTGTTATGAATGGATACGATGCCACCTGCGTGATACGCGCCATGGAGCGGGAGGATGCCAGAAGGGTTCCAATCGTTGCAATGACAGCCAACGCCTTTTTGGAGGATGTGCAGAAAGCCAAAGCTTCCGGCATGAATGAACATATGATGAAACCGTTAGATATTGACCAGTTACAAAAGATGCTGGACCGATGGCTCAGTTAAAAAAGATACCGATTTCCGTCTGTGGACGGGGTCGGTATTTTTATGTTTATTTTTCTAAAAAAAATCTTAAATGTAGAAGCAGATACTTGATTTTTGATGAAAAAAATGTATTCTAAAGAATGTGCATGAACAGCATTTTAGGGAAAGGACATGGTTAGACGATGAAGAGAAAATACATAAAATTCCCCCGCAGGGCCATTTCACTTCTGGCTGCATCGGCATGTGCAGGTACGATGTTGACAGGCTGTGGACAGGAGACAGTGGTGGAGGAAGAGACAATCAGTGAAGAAATTCCTGTTGAAGTGCTAAATCCCGAAGCCGGGACCTTAACATTGAAAAATGAGTTTGTCGGTACGGTGAGCCCGGAGGAGTTTGTGTATGTGATTCCCATGGTGTCAGCAGAGGTGCTGAGCGCTGATGTGGCTGTTGGCGATACTGTGACGGCTGGGCAAGAGTTATGTAAACTAGATTCCGAGGCGGCCCAGCTGCAGCTTGCCAGTGCCCAGGCCCAGTATGACAGCGTGGAGGCCAATGTGGATGCGGCCCAGGTGGGATACGAGATTGCCCAGGCCCAGTATGAGAGTACGATTGCACAGCTGGATGTACAGAATGAACAGACCCAGAGGCAGAAAGACCTGCAGATGTATCAGATGCAGATACAGATAGACAACATCAACAACGGCATAGATGATATCTATGATCAGATGGAAGATTTAGGCGAAGATAAGAAAGACGCGGAAGAGAAGAAGGACGATTTAAAGAAAGCAAAGAACAAGGCCAACGCATATGCAGAACAGGCCCAGGAAGCCTACGGGCAGGCTCAGGCTGTGTATGATACGATGGTCGATTCTTCCGGGTATTATGAAAAGCAGGCGGCCTACCAAAAAGCGATTGCGGTTGTTACGGCATTGGAAACTCCAGGGGTGGAAGAGTCATATGTTGGAGATTATGCCGCCGATTTAAAAGCGGCAAAGGAAGAGCTGGACGTAGCCGACGAGGCATTAAAAACCGCAGAAAAAGAGTTAGAGTACTATCAGGAAGCCTTAGACGGCGCCAGCGCCGCCATGTCCTCGGCTCAGTCGGCGGTATCCCAGACAGAGTCCGCCTACGAACAGGTTAAGGAAGGAATCGAGTCCATCGAGGACGGACAGGAGAAGTTAAACAATACCCTCTCCGATACATACAAAAGTCTGGAACAGACAGAGGCCGTTAAGAATATGACAGAAGCCAGCCTCAACATAGATACCACACCGGTGCAGGAAGCCAGCAAAAAAACAGCGGCGCTTGGCGTTAATTCCGCGGCTGCTACGGTCAATTCCGCCAAAGTCGGCGCGGAAGGGGCGAAGGTTGCCATCGACAGTGCGGAGTATCAGCTGGATATGTATACCTTGACAGCTCCAATCGATGGAGTGATCGAGGCGGTAAATGTGAAAGAGCATGATCTGGCTTCCCCAAGCAGTGGGCCTGCCTTTGTCATTTCCAATAAGGATACCATGACGGTAACATTCAACGTGAGTGAAGGAATCCGTAACACCTTGCGGGTGGGGCAGAAGATACAGGTGGACCGGAACGGGAAATTGTATGATGCGGCGATTACCGAAATCGGTACGATGATCGATCAGAATACCGGATTGTTTGCGGTGAAATCCTGTGTGAGCACTCCGGATGCCAGTCTGCTCACAGGTAGCAGTGTGAAGGTTATTGCGGATACCTATCAGCAGGGGAATGCGCTTTTGATTCCCTATGATGCAGTGTATTATGATGACAGCCAGCCCTATGTCTATGTGGCAGTGGACGGGATTGCCAAGCGTAAGGATGTGGAGACAGGCATTTTTGACGCGGAGACAATCACCGTATTGTCAGGGCTTGAGACGGAGGATGTGTTGATTACCAGCTGGTCGGCAAATCTGCGTGACGGGGCAGAAATAGCCATACAGGGCAGTGGAGAATCAGGAGAACCGGAAACTGTTGATGCCGCGTCAGACGCGGAATAAGGATGGAGGCGCAGCATGAGTTTGACGAAATTGGCCTTAAAGAGACCGGTATCCATAGCGATGATTATTCTGGCGCTGGTGGTTTTTGGACTTACCTCGGTGGCAGGATTTCGGTTGGAACTGACACCGGACATGGAGCTTCCCATGCTTTTGGTATACACCATTTATCCGGGGGCTGACCCGGAGAGTGTGGAGGAGCTGGTGACCAAGGAAGTGGAGTCGGCAGGTTCCGAGCAGAGCGGCGTGACCACCTATACTTCGCAGTCAGCAGAGAATATGTCTATGGTCATGTTCCAGTATGAATACGGAACGGATTTAAAAGATGCTTATATGGATTTAAAAACGGCCCTGGATACAGCCAAATCTGCGATGCCGGAGGATGTGAACGATCCTATGGTTATCGAGATGGCTATGGACCAGATGGAGACTATGGATATCTCCGTCACGGCTGTGGGTGACAGTGATGTGTTAAGCTACGTGGATGATACCCTGGTGCCGGAGATCGAGACCATTTCCGGTGTGGCGGATGTGTCGGTGTACGGCGGTCATGAGAATTATATCAGAGTCCAGTTGGATTCCCAGGCCATGAAGCAATACGGTCTGACCATGAGTACCATTGCCCAGACCATCGGCTCCATGGATTTTACGGTTCCTGCCGGAAATGTGAGTCAGGGTTCTCAGGATATTGCGGTATCCAGCAGTGCGGATATTTCAGGTGTGGTACAGATTCAGAATATTCCCATCACCACATCCAAAGGGCAGATTATCCCCCTTTCAGAAGTGGCCCATGTGAGTGAAAGCCAGATGGATGCTTCCAGTATAAGCAGATATAACGGCCAGGAAAATGTTACCATTGCGGTCACAAAGAAGAAAAGCTATGGTACGGTGGATGTGACCAGGGATGTAAAACGAGTATTGGACAGATTGCAGGATGATAATGACACGGTGGAAATCAGCGTGATCTATAACGCCAGCGATATGATTCAATCTTCCCTCACATCTGTGGGAAACACACTGCTTTTGGGCGTTTTGTTTTCTATGATTGTCCTGTTTCTCTTCTTTGGAGATTTGCGGGCCAGTCTGATCGTGGGCAGTTCCATGCCGATTTCTTTGTTTGCTACGATGATTGGCATGAATATGCTGGGGTTTACTTTCAATGTGGTGACCATGGGAGCCTTGGTCATTGCAATCGGTATGATGGTGGACAGTTCCATTGTGGTGCTGGAAAGTTGCTTTAGGCTAAAGGACGAGACCGGGGAGTATAAGGATTCAGCGCTTAAAGGAACCAGTATTGTGACGGCTTCCATTGTGGCTTCCACCATAACCACGGTTGTGGTGTATCTGCCATTGAGTACGATGAAAGGTTTGTCGGGACAGTTGTTCTCGGAACTGGGTATGACAATCATTATGGCCATGCTGTCGTCTTTGGTCATGGCGATGACGATCATTCCCCTTCTCTTTTCCAAATTCAAACCGAATGAGAAGAAGGAACTGCCGATCAATAAATTGTTACGTAAGATAAACAGCGGCTACGACAGACTGCTACGCAGGCTGTTGCCCAAAAAGGGACTGGTAGTCTGTGTCTCCGTATTTCTTCTGGTGGCGGCTTTTATGCTGGTGAGTCATATTCATACGGAGTTGATGCCCAGTATGGATGAGGGGGCGTTTTCCATCACAGCAAGTTTCCGGTCGGGGACAAAGATGGATGTGATAGAGGAACAGACCAAGTTCTTAGAAGAGATGGCACAGGAAGATGAGAATGTGGGCCGCTATTCCTTCAGTGTTTCCGGCTCCACCGCCACCTTGACGGCTTACCTTGCCGATGATTGTGAACTTTCTACCGGTAAGGCAATTGAGAGCTATACTAGGGCGCTTGCTGATAAGACCAATATGGATATCAGCATCCAGGCCAGCGGAGCCAGTATGACCAGTATGATGGGCAGCGGCATCGAGATCGATCTGGAAGGACGGGATTTAGGCGATTTGAAGGCGGCATCTAAGCAGGTACAGCAGATGCTGCAGCAGATTCCGGGTGTCTTGCAGACATCTTCCAATATGGCAGATGCCTCTACCCAGGCGAAGGTGATCATCGACCCCTTAAAGAGTATGGCAGTAGGACTTCCGCCCATGCAGGTGGCGGGGGAAATGTACAGTACCTTAAGCGGTACAGAGGCTGCGAAGCTGACGAAGAGCGGCGAAGAATTTGCCGTGCGGGTGGAATATCCGGATGGCGAATATGATAATATGAACGACCTTTTAAATATAACCTTGGCCACACCCTATGGGACTCAGGTGCCCTTGTCAGAGATTGCAACGGTAGAGTATGTGGATTCCCCGGTGACGCTGACCCGTGTGGACGGTATCTATCAGGTGGCAGTGACGGCCAATACCACGGACGAGACCAAGTATACGGCGCAGGAAGCGGCGGATGCAGCCATGGAGCAGATGGTTCTGCCAAGAGGTGTTTCCCGGACCACTACGATGATGGACGATATGATGATTGATGAGTTTACGGCAATTATCACGGCCATATTTGTAGCAGTATTTTTGATCTTCCTGGTCATGGCCATGCAGTTTGAGTCGCCCAGATTTTCCATGATGGTCATGATGAGTATTCCCTTTGCGTTGATTGGTTCTTTCGGACTGTTGTACATTACCAGGTCAACCTTAAGCATGGTTTCACTGATGGGTGTGCTGATGTTAGTGGGTATCGTGGTAAACAATGGTATCCTCTATGTGGATACCGCCAACAGACTGCGGGAGAAAATGCCCCTGGAGGAAGCTTTGATTCAGAGCGGACAGCTGAGACTGCGGCCCATTTTGATGACCACGCTGACAACCATCTTGTCCATGGTGCCCATGTCCTTGGGAATCGGGGAAGGGTCTGTTATGATGGAAGGTATGGCTTTGGTCATTATCGGTGGTCTGATTGCTTCCACAGTATTGATTCTTTTGCTGATGCCGACATTCTATTTGATTATAGATAAGAGAAGCCGCAAAGAAAAGAGACTGCAAAGAAAAGAACAAAGACGGCTTACGAAAGAGGAAAAGAAGAAAGATAAGGAATCCTAAATTGGTCCGCCGGACGGATGAAGAGAATTTGGCAATACACAATATTAAAGCCAGGAAACGACCGCGTGTCATTCCTGGCTTCTATTTATGCTATAGGAGATTCCAACCATATCCGAGTCTGCGAAGCGAATCCCGTAATCGAGCTTAACTCTGTTGTTGACAAAGAGATTGCTCAATGGAACTGAAATCTGTTCTTACCGCCACGCTTTGCCTCATATAACGCTTTGTCAGCATTTTGATATAAAAAGCTGTAAGAGGCGCTGCGTGATACGAAGGCAGCACCAATACTGGCGGATAGATTTTGTGCAGGATATTTTTCCTCAAGATTCTTATGTACAATGCTCATAAATTTCGTCAACATGGCATCCGCTTCTGTGGCAGTAATATTGCGGCCGATAAAGACGGCAAATTCGTCACCTCCCAGGCGGGAGACAACGTCCTTATTGCGATTGAAGAAGGATTCTAAAAGTTTACTGAAATCCTGCAAAACCTTATCGCCCACAGGGTGCCCAAGCTGATCATTGACCAGTTTAAAATTATCCATATCTATGATGAGAAGAAGTCCCTGTCCGGGATTTTCTTCCAAGGAAAGGCGGATGTGTTCTTCAAAACCATTTCTATTCCATAAATTGGTCAAAGGGTCGCGTTTCGCCTTTTTGCGAATGATACTCATTTCCCGTGAAAACTTTGATGTCACGGCAAAGAGAAGCAGGGCGGCGGCTACTGCCACCATCAGCATGGGTATTTCAATTCTCTTAAGATTCCGCATCACAACGGCACGGTTCATACAAGTCACGAAATACCATCCAGTATTTTCAATCGTACTGACATTTACGAAATAATGACCGTTTCCATCGCCTGGAACTTCGAACAATCCTGTAGTTTCCGTATCCAACAGGCAGCTAATGTTCTGGTATAAAAGAGAGTCATTTTCAGTGCTCAGGATTTTTCCGGTCATAGCCGCATTGGAGTCTGCCACGATCAGACGGCTGTCTTTGGTTACAAACAGGGCACACTCGATTTCATTGGCGGTGACCTCCTCCACCAGCTGGGCGGCGTAATCCAGATAAACGTCTGCCGCCAGCACGCGTATTGTGGAATCGTCTTCGAGCCTTGCCGTCACGCTCACACATGTGCTACCGGTCATGGCGTCCACATAGGGTTCACCGAAGGTAAACGTATCATGTTTAAGACCTTCTTTATACCAGTCCCGTTCTGTCACAACGAAATCATCGTCGGGAACCCAGCCGGAGGAGTCATAATAATTTCCTTTCTCATCTCCCATATACAGACCATAAGGATAGGCATCGTGGGTGCCGGCGCTTGTTTCCAACATTTTGTAGGTAGCTTCTTTGTCGAATCCAAGCTGCTGTGCCATGGTTTTGTAGATTGTCATTTCCTGTAAGACAGATTTTGTCCAAGTACTGATATCTTCCGCATAATTCTGAGATTCCAGGGAAAGCTTGGCTTTGGACAAAATGATAATCTCGTTTCTGACAAGGACAAAGTAGATAGCGATGATCAGAAGGACAATGGGAACAATGGTACACACCAGTTTTATATTTGTCCATATGTATCTAGATCTATGTTTCAAAAAAATTCCCCCTGTAGATAGCCTGTATGCTATCAAATATCCAGTATTTCATAATAATTCATTATAACAAGGGTAATTCGGGAAGTCAATTCAGGAAGCCGAAACTACACATATTGACAAATACAGGGCGGGATGCTAACGTTACAAAAAGGTGGTGTTTTATGATGAAATATTCCATGAAAAGACAGTTTGCATTTGTTCTTCTGGCATTGGTTACAGGTATGATACTGCTTTGTCTTATTTTAAACACTACATTGCTTGGAAGATATTATATCAATAAGAAACAAAATGCATTGGTGCGGGCCTATGCCAGCATCAACGAGGCCTCGAGGCAAGGAGATATCACCACGGAGGCTTATGATATCGAACTGCAGAAGATTCGTGAAAAGTATAATATCCATGTACTTGTGGCGGACAGTGAATCACAGGCGGTCAAGTTTTCCATGAGCGACCCCGAAACCGTGATCAAGCAGCTGCTCGATCATATTTTTCTCGGTGTGAGTGAAGAGAATCTTTTGTTAAGTACAGATAATTATAAGATGCAGGTAGTCAAAGACTACAGGACCCAGACCGAATATATCGAAATGTGGGGGATGCTTGACAATGGCTACCTTTTCATGCTGCGCAGTGCTTTGGAGGGGATTCAGGAGAGCGTATCCATCTCCAACCGGTTCCTTGCCTATGTAGGTCTTGTGGCAATTTTCATCAGTGCGCTGCTGGTACTTTGGCTTTCTAATCGTTTCACAAAACCCATACTGGAGTTGGCCAAGATTTCTGAGCGTATGAAGCACTTAGATTTTGAGGCGAAGTATACAGGGAATGATAAGACAGAAATTGGGGTTTTGGGAAACAACATTAATGAGTTATCAGAAGCGCTTGAAGAGACGATTTCAGAGTTAAAGACGGCAAATAATGAACTGCTAAAAGATATCGAAAGAAAAGATAAAGTGGATGAGATGCGCAGAGAGTTTCTTTCTAATGTCTCTCACGAATTAAAGACACCCATTGCGCTGATTCAGGGCTATGCAGAGGGGTTGAAGGAGGGCATCAATGACGATGCGGAGAGCAGAGAGTTCTACTGCGACGTCATTATGGATGAAGCCGCCAAAATGAATACAATGGTTAAGAAACTTTTGACACTGAATCAATTGGAGTCCGGGAATGAAATCGTCAGTATGGAGCGGTTTGATGTGGCGGCCCTTATCAAAAATTATATCAATTCCTGTGATATTTTATTGAAACAGAAGGGGATTTCTGTCCGCATGGAAGAGTATGAAGCCGTCTACACATGGGGGGATGAGTTTAAGGTAGAGGAAGTGTTTGCCAACTATTTTACCAATGCAATCAACCATGCTAAAGGAGACAAGGTGATTGCGATTAAGATACAGAAAATGGAGCGGAGCGTGCGGATTTGCGTGTTTAACACAGGAGAGCCGATTCCCCAGGAGAGCGTGGAACATTTGTGGGAGAAATTCTATAAAGTGGATAAGGCACGGACGAGAGCGTATGGGGGAAGCGGAATCGGACTTTCCATAGTGAAGGCCATCATGGAATCCATGAATCAGGAATATGGCGTGGTCAATTATGATAACGGCGTGGAATTTTGGTTTGTATTGGATGCCGCTTGATGTTTTTAAGACCTGATTTGCAGAGAGAGTTTGACTTGTAAGAATAGAAATATTAGGGTATAATAAACCCAGGTTTTCTAATCTGCATCCAGGACATATAACCCTAGAAAGATTGAAAAAGACTGAAAATAGATGGGAGACAGGAACGTGAAAAGGACAGGAATATTTCTGTGCGGTATCACCGCATCTCTTCTTATGACAGGATGTGGTGCCATGCCGGATTTGACACAGGAAGAGACAGAGCTGATATCAGAATATGCTGTGGGAGTGCTGCTTAAATATGATAAAAGTCACGGCAGCCGCTTGGTAGATATGGCGGAAAATGATATTGACGAGACATTGGCACCGGAAGAGATTCCGGAGGAACCGACAGCAGAAGAAGAACTGGAAGAAACACCGGAGGCAACAGAAATCGTGGATGTGAGCCAGGATGAAGAGGTGGTGGAACCGTCAGTTTCTTCGGTGGAAGAATATTATGGAATCCCCAATGTGACGATTCAGTATACGGGGTATGAACTGGCAGATTCCTATCCGTCCATGACTGAAGGAGAAACGGTTTTCTTTTCCATGGATGCCACACCCGGCACACAGCTTCTGGTGCTCAAGTTCCTGGCCAGTAATACAGGCAGTGCAGATCAGGAAATGAATATGCTGGGCTACGGGGCAAGATTCAGAGTTTCTGTCAATGGGGAATCCAGCCATGGGGCGCTGGCGACCATGCTTCTAAATGACATGCAGACTTTTGACGATGTGATTCCGGCAGGCTCCTCCATAGAACTGGTAGCAATTGTGGAAGTACCCAGGGATACGGTCGTAAACAGTATCGATTTTATTCTGCGGGGAAATGAAGAAAATGCCACTTTAAGGCTTCAATAAGAGAAAAAAATAAAAAAATGGAAAAATTTAAAATTTCCCGTTGACATCTTCTAAAGCATCTGCTATTATATGAAAGTCGCACAGCACTGAAACAAAAATGCAGGCGGCAGAGAACCTTGACAAATAAACAGTAATGCAACCCTGAAAATTCATAAGAAGAATTATTCAGAGAGTATCAGAGAACGATACGAACAAAAACCAAAAAAGTAATTGGAGCAAATTCCTAACGGAATTAACTCCGGGAGTTAATCTCGAAGAGATTTACTCCACGG
>ERZ777305.2200-NODE-2200-length-17686-cov-3.950428_pt1 | contig 17686 bp, 16 predicted proteins | sample MGYA00374965_ERZ777305 | MGnify/ENA primary metagenome ERZ777305 (study PRJEB29328, sample SAMD00013331) | mouse gut metagenome | study: EMG produced TPA metagenomics assembly of the Metagenome analysis of fecal microbiota from mouse which was promoted... | reverse complement strand
TTCAAACAGGACGTTCAGCTTGCTGTTCAGAATCAGATCGGCATAAGCAAGCGGGTCGTTGTAGATCAGATAATCCAGCTCTGACCGCTGGAAGCGGTTATCGGCAACTTCGTTTTCAACGGCGGTGAAGTCAATGGAAATCTGGCTTCTATCGTCAAAAACCAATTCTACGCAGGCTGTGTCTATGTTGAATTGATAGGATATAAGTTTGCTCATGGTCATACCTCCAAGATGATTTTTGAGGTGAATCAGGCGGTCAATTTCCGGGTGATTATTGGCAGGAATCATACCGAAACCCGCTGCAAATCATTCAAAATAAGTCGTTGCGAACGGTTAGTACGTATAAAATAGCTGGCTACAAAACGGCTACAAAATTCGTAAGAAACCTATGTACAGCCCGAAATACGTGGATTATTTGGACAAAATGCGTATCGAGAGTGCATTTTATAACCCTAAATCAAAGCCCAAGACTTGATTATCTTTATGAGCACACTGTCCTGCCTGATTTTGCTGTCTGCCTGCAATAACAACGACAGCGGCAATGACGATAACGACGGGGCAAAATCCGTTGAAATTGATGATTCCGCATTGGAACCGGGTGGGGAGGACAGTTCGGATGTTCAATCGGATGGTGGATTTACCTATACACTGAAAGACCCGGATAATGCCGATGGTATCGTGATTACGCCCAGGGAATAACACATCATAAGCAAATGAAAGAAGGTCTTTTTATGATGGCAGAAACTCAATGGATACATTGCCCTGTCTGCGGCAATAAAACGCGGGTAAAGTTGCGGAAAGATTCAGTTCTGGTAAATTTTCCGCTTTTTTGTCCAAAGTGCAAGAATGAAAGCATTATTAAGGCCAATGGACTAAAGGTTGTCATTCAAAAGGAAAAATGAAAAAAGAGTGGACTATTCCTCCCCACCACTCGGCAGGTTATTATATCCCCAATTTTTCATGTAATCGATCACATCCATAAAACTCTTGCCCAGCTCCGTCAATGTGTATTCCACCCGCGGCGGCACCTCATGAAAATCATGCCGAATAAGGAACCCATCCGCCTCCAACTCCCGCAGCTGCTTTGTCAGCGAGGATTCCGTAATCTCCCCCAACTGCCGCCGCAGCGCGCCAAACCGCCGGATGTCGTGAAAGGCGATGTAGTAGAGGATCTCCAGTTTCCACTTACCGCCCAGGATTTTTTGCAGCGTGGACATGGTTTTGCAGCGCTCAACCGCTTGCTCGGTTTTTCTCATAGGGCAACACCTCTTTGCCAACATTATACCCCATAGCGCCGTATGAATCAAGGTACTACAAAAAAGTACCGTACTTGAATTAATCCCGTATCGGGTTATAATGGGTGCAAACGAAGGCGGTTTTCACCATGAAATTCACCGGAACTATCTGGCGTCCGCCCTATGAAGCGTCCTCGCTGCTGCTGGAAGTCACGGCGGGCTGCACACACCATAAGTGCAAATTCTGTACCCTCTACAATGACCTGCCGTTCAAATTCAGAATGTCGCCCATGGAGGACATCGAGTGCGACTTGCAGGAGGCGCAGCTTTGGCGTACAGATCCCATCGCCAAGCTGACCGCTCGTCTACAGGGCATTCCAGAACAAAAGGGGTTCCAGCGGGCCTTCCTCACCGGGGCAAATCCCTTTGTGCTTAAAGCCAAGCGCCTGCTGGCTATCGCTGAACTTGTCCGCAAATATGTGCCCACGGTGCAGACCATAGGCTGTTTTGCGCGGGTGACGGACATCACGTTAAAGTCCGACAGTGACCTTACCGCGCTGGCCCAAGGCGGGTATGACAGCCTGACCATCGGTATTGAAACCGGTGACGACGAGGCCCTGCGCTTTATGAACAAGGGTTACGCCGCTGCTGATATTGTGGAGCAGTGTACCCGGCTGGACAGGGCGGGTATCCGTTACAATTTCTTCTATCTGGTGAGCATTTCTGGTGCGGGCCGGGGTGAGATAGGCGCGAAGGCTACCGCCGCTGTCTGTAATCAGCTGCACCCTCAGTTAATTGGAGCAAATATGCTGACAATTTACCCGGATTCCGAGCTATATCAAGAAATCCAGCAGGGCAACTGGCAGGAGGAAAGCGAAGTGGAGAAGTACCGGGAAATCCGCACTTTGATCGAAAGCCTTGATATTCCCACGCAGTTTGCCGCGCTGGGAGTCACTAATGCGTTCCAGCTTCACGGCTTCTTGCCGGAGGATAGGGGCGCGCTGATTACGGCAATCAAAAAAATCATTGACACGGTGGGCGAGGAAAAATTGCGGGATTACCGCAGGAACCTCCGTCATCTGTAAGGGGGAATTTATATGCATTTCACTGGAAGAACATGGCGTCCGCCGTATGAATCGCAGTCTGCTATTTTGCAGGCGACTTCCGGCTGCACCCACAACAAATGTACCTTTTGCAGCCTCTACAAAGACGAGAAATTCCGAATGTCCCCCATGGATGAATTTGAGGAGGATTTAGCGGAAATCAAGAGCTATCAGCCCAATGCCCGGCGGGTGTTTCTTACTGGCGCGAACCCTTTTGCCATGAGTTACGATAACCTTAAACTGCGCGCCTTGACCGTCCGGGAATATCTCATCAAATGCCAGTCCATTGCCATGTTTGCCAGTATTCGGGACATTCGGGACAAAGAGGTTTGGCAGCTAAAGAAGCTCCGGGCCATGGGTATCAACGGGCTGAGTATTGGCACAGAAAGCGGTGACGATGAAACGCTCCGGCTGGCAAACAAGGGCTATACGTCCGCTGAAATTTTAGAGCAATGCCACAAGCTGGATGAGGCTGGTATCGAATACTACTTTGTCTATATGACCGGACTGGCAGGGAAAGGAAATGGGCAGCGCAATGCTATCAATTCCGCAAAAGTGTTCAGTCAGCTTAATCCATCCTCTTTATTGCCCCAAATGCAAGCAGGAAATTCTTATACAAGCTAAAGATTCGAAGATAGTAGTCATCAAAGAACCAGACGCATAAGACGCAGAGCCGATGAGTTTGTGAGTAATCACAAGTCGTCGGCTCTTTTGCTTCTTAGGGTTCTTGCCTGGGTGCGGTGTCAATCAAAGATTGGATAGTCGCTTTGGCTACCCTAATCGCACGCTCGTCGCAGGTCGCCAGCTTGCGGATCAAGGCGTCCACCTCGGAATCCTGCGTAGATTTCTCCGGGTAGAAAAGCAAGTCCGGCGATATTGCCAACTCCCGGATCAGCTTGTAAAGTAGGGCATACCCCGGCGTACTGCCATTGTTCTCAAGCCGGTATATGTACCTCTCACTAACTCCGATCCGTTCTGCCAAGGCTTCTACCGTAAGCCCAGCCTCCTGACGAGCAGCTTTCAGTACCGCTCCGAATATTTCAGCTTCATTCTGCACTATAGGTTCACCTCCTACAACCATTATAGAGATTTTGGGAGGTTTGATAATGGCATACAGGTTCAAATTATCATGAACTAATTGTTCTCTGATTTCCGAATTGAATATCTGCACTGACCCCGCCAAATAAAAAAACTTGGTTTTGGCGGGGCGATGTGCTATGCAGAGCCCTCCAAACCCAGGCTTTTGGGATTGGAGGGCTTTCTATGCGCTGGTATGGAGGTGGCCAGCCAAAAAATCTATCGTCCGGCCCAGGGGATTTTGCTCCTTGATTCTGAACTGACAGTCCATATAATTTATGAAATAAATGCACTTGTACAGCGGCCTGCGCCGCTATGCAGGTGCATTTTTATTTCCAGCGGCGTTTTCCGCTGCCGTGGCCCCCCGGTCAATCTGAACTTTCAAAATTTCAGATTGATTGGAGGAACAGACCTTGGATAAAAACTATCCGAAAAGAAGGAAAGACAAATATAACCCCTACACGATTTGCAAAAGGGACGGCAGGTATTATCTGGCGTTTTCCGATGGGCAAGGGGCTTGGCATGAGCTGGAAATCACTGCTGACTTGTATGGTGCGCTAGACCAGTTTGAGCTTGACGACCTTGCCGCCCTCAATGAGTGGGACAGGCATATTGAACACCTGGAGCAGACAGAGCAGGCCATAAATCGTCGCGCTGTCCACTACCCGGAATCTGTAGAGGATACTGTTTTGCAGAACCTGGAGTATGAGCAGTTACATAAGGCCATCAGTGAATTGCCTGAAACGCAACGGCGCAGGCTGACACTGTACTATTTCCAGGGGCTGACCTACGAACAGATATCCCGACTAGAGGGATGTACAATTATGCCAGTCAAACGCTCCATTGATTCAGCTTTGAAAAAAATCAAAAAAATATTGGCTTGAGGGGCTAAATTTCCCTTTTAAGTGAGGAAGTGGGCAGAGAGAACCGAAAACTCTCTGCCCACTTCCTGTTTTTGGCGGATGGGCCGACCTTTGACAACCGAATACCCATCCGTCAAATACTTTCCCATTACCTTTGTGACGAGCAAAAGCCACCATAGCGGCTGCGCCATGATCTGCCGGTGAAAAGCAACGAAGGGACACTACTTTTCTGACTTCTGTTGTTTCACCGCCAGGGAGCGATTACAGCCAAGCTATAACCATCTGGCGGCTCCCGGTGGGGCGATGACCGGTAATGGGGACAATGATACTCCCGTCCAGCCACAGCCCGAGCGTGATTAGCGATTTTCGGTCGTGAAGCCGTCGCAGGCAATGGGGGCGGTCGCGAGAGAACCTCGCGGGGGTGTGATTCCCGTGGAGCTGGTATGCTGCCAGCCGTTTGATGGGTTATAGAATAGAAATTCAGCCAAGCAGTAGGGCTTCTGCTGCTTGGCTTTACATAGGTGGCTTTGCGCCGCCTATAATCGCAAAGGAGGTCGTTTTTCATGCAAAGAACATACTCGCGCGGCGATATGTACTATGCCAATCTTGGCAAAGGTGTAGGCTCAGAGCAAGAGGGCTACCGCCCGGTGGTGATTATCCAGAACAACGTCGGCAACCGGTTCAGCCCTACGGTCATTATCGCTGCTATTACCAGCAAAGTGGGAGTGAAGCCCCGCCTGCCTACTCACTACTTTATAGATGGCGAGGACGGTCTGGAGCTGCCCTCTGTTATTTTGATGGAACAGCTTCGTACCATAGACAAGCACCGTTTAGGAAAGTACATCGGCCACCTACAACCGCAACACATCGACGGTATGAACCGTGTTCTGGCGGTCAGTATCAATCTTCGCTGTCCCCGTACTATTGGACAACCGGCAGCTCATATAGTGGAAGCGGGGGAGGTGTCCGCTGCTGAAACATAGAGAGTTTGTATATGCCGGCGCGCCAGTTCCGGAGCTGACAGAGCAGGAACACGCTGCGTTTCTGCTGAATGTCCAAAAGGCCGTGCTTCTTTCCTTGGAGCGGCGGGGACTGCTGACTTTATCCCAGCGGCAGCGCTGCATAGTTGAGCTTGAAAAGAGGAATATACAAAGCCAAAAAAACCAGCGCCGAGCATAGCTTGGCGTTTTTACATAGATTTCTTTCGCACATTTGACATAGTGCGGCGCTCAATTTACAATGGGAATAACGGCGGCAATGCCCGCTGGGAAAGGAGTAAAGCCATGAACCGGTATGAACTCATGAACCAGGAATATAAGCTGGTGGACAAAAAGAAGCGCGTAGCCGCTTACTGCCGTGTTTCCACGGACAATGAAGACCAGGCCAATTCTTTTGAAAGCCAACAGCGATATTTTCGCCAGTATATTGAACGCAACCCTGATTGGGAGTTGTACGCAGTGTTCGCGGACGAGGGTATCTCAGGCACGAACACAAAGAAGCGCAAAGAGTTTAACCGCATGATCGCCTGCGCCAAAAACGGTGATTTCGACCTGATCATCACCAAGGAAATCTCCCGCTTCGCCCGCAACACGCTGGACAGCATATTCTATACCCGCGACCTCAAAAAGCACGGCGTCGGCGTTATCTTTCTGAATGACAACATCAACACCCTGGATGGCGACGCGGAGCTGCGCCTTGCCATTATGTCCTCCATCGCGCAGGAGGAAAGCCGCAAGACTTCCGAGCGTGTGAAATGGGGGCAGAAACGCCAGATGGAGCAGGGCGTGGTATTCGGGCGCAGTATGCTGGGCTACGATGTTAAGGACGGCAAAATGACCGTCAACGAGGAAGGCGCTAAGGTCGTGCGGCTTATCTTCCACAAGTTCGTCAACGAGGGCAAGGGCACCCATGTGATAGCCCGTGAGCTGCGGGAGGAAGGCATCCGGCCCATGCGGGTGAAGGAGTGGCAGAACACCGTCATACTCCGGCTGCTGCGCAACGAAAAATACTGCGGCGACTTAGTACAGAAGAAAACCTTTACGCCAGACTTCCTATCCCACGAAAAGAAGTACAACCAAGGACAAGAGGAATTTGTCATTATCAAAGACCACCACGAGCCGATTATCTCCCGTGAGCTGTTCGACGAGGCCAACCGCATTTTAGACGAGCGCTCGCTCTCCCAGGAGGGCAAGGCCAAGCATAGCAACCGCTACCCCTTCTCCGGGAAAATCAAGTGCGGGTGCTGCGGAGCCAGCTATGTGGCCCGGTACAAGACCCGCAAGGACGGGAGCCGCTACAAGGCGTGGCGCTGCTATGAGGCCGCCACCCACGGCAGTCCTCATGTTGACAAGGCGGGCAATCAGGTGGGCTGCTCCGGGCCGAGCATCCGCAACGAGGACGCGGTTCATATTATGTGCCTTGTCACCAGAGAATTGAAGTTGAACCGGCAGAAAATCACGGAGAATTTGCTCTCTGTTATCAAGTCCATCATTGCCATGGACACCACCGGCACGGACGTGGCAAAGCTGGAAACACAGATAAAAGCCATTGAGGACAGGCGCGCCAAGCTGATTGATCTCTATATGTCCGGTGACGTGACAAAAGAAGAATTTGCCGCCGCGCGGGCAAAATGCGACAGTGAGATTGCCGAGCTGCAATCGGTTATTGACAGCATTGAAAAACAGCAGGACATGGTACGCCAGCAGCAGGAGCTGATTGAAGAAATCACTCTGGCTATTCAGGAAATTATAAACGGCATGGAGGCCGAGGATGATTTTTACACACATATCCTGGATAAAATGGTGGTGCATGACCGGGATAACATAGACGTTTATCTGAACCTGCTCCCCATGAAATGGAGCTTTACGGTTGCGACAGCCGCAAAAAAATTCTTAGCCCCTGAAATTGCCCTGCCATCAAATGTGCCGCATTTCAGGGGCTTCACTACCTATATCCGTCAGTATAGCGCTAAGTTCCGGGTAGGGCATGGCGTACCTCTGGCTAAGATACCTTAGGGACGCGCCTATTTCACCGTGTGGCCCGCCATATGTCAAGACGTGATAGAAAAATTTTCCGGGTATTCTGCACCCTACACATAATATACCACCTCCACCTTCTTCATGGCCCTATAAAAAACCATATGGTCCACAAACCCGCGCAGCAGCAGATTCTTCTCCTGGTCAGTCAGTTCCCCCTCCTTCAGCGCCCTGGATACCTCTCTATGCTTTTCCGAGAAAGCAGCCGGGCCGGCACCGGCCGGCCGCTTGAGCTTCTCCAGAGCTTTCAGCACCTCCTGGGTGCGCTTACTGCTGGCGGCTTTATGCTCGCGGTACTCCTCCAGGCTGTCCACACCGGCGGCGTAGGCCTCTTTATAACGGCCAAGTACTGCCTCCTCGCGCCGTAACAGCTGCTCCAGGCGCTGGCGCTCTGCCTCCAGGTCAGTGCGCTGGCGGGGGATAATGTTTAACTTTAAGCCGCTCATCTGCTCCTCAATAGAGCCGAGAGCAAGCTCCTCAAGCTTTTTCACCGTGATATAGTGGGACATTTTGCACTTGCCGTGGACATACCGCACGCAGTTCATGCCTGCGCCAGTGAAGCTGAGGGTGCCGCCGCAGGCGCTGCATTTCACCAGGCCCTGGAGCATATGGGAGACCTCCTGGCGCTGGGTCTTACAGGCCGTGCCCCTATAGCGCTTGAGATAGTCCTCCATTCGCCGCTGGGCCCGGTCAAATTCCTCCTGGGATATTATGGCCTCATGCTCGCCCTCCACGATCCTTGTACCCTCCAGAAGGGTGGAGCGGTGGTAATCGTTGGCGCCCTCGCTGCACCAGCGCACCTTGCCGGTATAGACTGGATTTGTCAGGATATACCGTACCGTGCGGTTCTCCCAGGGGCCGCCCCGCTTTGTACAAAGGCCCTGGCTGTTCAGCTTCTTGGCTATGGCTATAATGGGGACGCCGCTTAGAAAGTCGCGGTAGATGACCCGTACAGTGTCGGCCTCCTCGGGAATAACCACAAACGACTTATCTTTGTATGTATACCCCAGGGGGGCGGCGCTTACCGGCAGGCCCCGGCTGGCCCGCTCCGTCATGCCCCGGCGGACCTCCGCGCCAAGGTTCGCGCTGTAGAAGGCGTCGAACCACTCGATGATGCGCTCGATGAGTCCGCCGAAGGGGCCCTCCATCAGGGGCTCCGATATGCTGACCACATCGATGCCGTTTTCCTTTTTCAGAAGGGATTTGTACACGACGCTCTCCTCCTGGTTCCTGGCGAACCGGCTGAACTTCCAGACCAGGATAGTCTCAAAGGGCCGGGGTTTCTCCTTGGCGGCGGCTATCATCCGCATAAAGCCCGGGCGCTTCTCGGCGGTGCGCCCGCTTATGCCGTCGTCCTGGAAGATAAACTCCTCCGGCAGGGCATAGCCGTTCCTCCCGGCGTAATCCCTTATAAGCTTCAGCTGGCTGTCGGGGCTGTACTCCTCCTGGTCATGGGTGCTGACCCGGATATAGGCGGCGCAGATTTTCAGACTGCTCTCCATTTCGACCCGTCCTTTCCGCAGACGGACGCAAAAAAGCGCCCGCCGCTCCCTTATAGTAAACGCGCTTGAAAATGCGTTACTATATATAATAAGAGCAGCAGAGGGTTATGCTGATTATGCGCCGTTCCGGCTGATTACTTAAAAGAATCTGGAGTAAAAAGTAAAGGCGCCCACAGGCCATTGTGGACGCCTCTACCCCGGATTTTTTTCACCAGAATACGCTGCACAAACCGGCACCGGAAAACTTCCTCTTCCCGGCGGCCAAGAGTCAAACATCTTGGAAGTTACTTCCCCACCAGACCCTTGGCCTTGCCTGTTTGACGTACATGGCCGTGCGCTTCTATGACGTACCGCTCACTTTGGCAGTCCCGGTTCAGCCCTTGCCCTTACGCATCGCGCAACTCTGTAATGTTTCTCTGGAACGTATAGGCAAAAAGAGTGCCTCGCCCATTGCTGCGCATGGCATCAACCCCTTTCTGCCCTTATGTAGGGCTAAAAATAGTATATAGGGAATTCTATTTATTGTCAATAGCTTGTTTGAAAATACAGGCTTTGTCCCTCCAGCAACCTGTACAACCCCCTCTGCATATACTATCACCGAAAGGAGCGAAGACAAATGGCGTTGGAGAAATGGATCAGCTACGGAGTTACTCAGGACGGCATTACATTTATGGAGACCACTCTTGTTTGGGACACTAGGCTGAAGAAAATCGTGGATAAGAGTTCAAAGCTGCTTATTCCCGAGGCTGAGCTTGAGCGCCGCAAGGCCGCCATGGAGCCGGTGCCCCTTTACCGATAGCAGGAGACAGCCTAGTGCCCGGAGGGCTTGCGGTCCAGCATATGGTGCTCCGTTCCCAAATCAGCACGGAGGAGCTTTGTAAGCACAATACCCATGGGAATCAGTGCAAGCCAGATTGCCTTTTCCTCTAGGATTGGGCAGAGATAAGTCAGCAGCGCGGCGCCCAGGAGGAAAGCCGAGACCATACCCGCGTGGATTATTCCCCGGTGCAGCGCCGTGCGGTCCTTCTTTCGGATCGCCTTGGCAAGGCCCACCCCGACCTGCCGGATATGATTGGTGCAAAAGGTGGTGGCCATGGGAATTCCCTCCGCCTGACGAAAGGTGTTGTACTGCATAGATGCGAGGAAGTTTACAAGGACTTGCACCACCTGATGGGGCACGGACAGCGGGAGGAAGCCCAGGAGAAACAGTACCGCGGCCTCAAAAATAGTAAGGTAGGTGTCCCAACGGAGAAATCCCAGCTTCTTCACCGGCGAGGGTAATATTTCCGATACAAACGCACCCAGCAGATAAGCAGAAATGGGTATCAGAAAGTATAGTCCGCCCAGCCAGTCGCCCCTCCCGAAGTTTATCGCCATGACCAACACATTGGCGGTCTGTGCGTTGCAGAACACGCCGCCCCGGAGGACATAGGTATAGGCTCCCATCATACCGGCGCTGGCCATGAGCAGCGTGTAGACCAGCTTTTGTTCGCATACCAGATAGTCTTTCTTAGGTTCAGAAATTTGCTTGGTATTCATGAGAATAGCTCCTTAACAGATTTGAAAAGGCAGTCGGCTGTGAAGCCGGCTGCCCTTTTTATTACTAAGCTAAGCACAACCTATAAACGCGGGCATAAGACCTGCCGCCCACAGTGCGCTAAGCTGCGCAAGTTGCCAGCGGGGGCGCCCCGCTTACTTGCAGGCTTCCTTCAGCGCGGCCAGCTGCTCCTTGAGAGCCGCCGGGAGCTTGTCGCCGAACTGCTTGTAGAACTCCTCGATGCCCTCGGCCTCCTTGGCCCAGGCGGCCTTGTCCACCACCAGGATGTCCTTCAGAGTGTCGATGGAGAAGTCCTCCAGACCCTCCAGGTTGATGTCCTCGGCCTTGGGTACAAAGCCGATGGGGGTCTCCACGGCGTCCACCTTGCCCTCGCAGCGCTTGAGGATCCACTCGACAACGCGGAAGTTGTCGCCGAAGCCGGGCCAGATGAAGTGGCCGTCCGCGTCGGTACGGAACCAGTTGACGTTGAAGATCTTCGGGGCCTTGTCGCCAAGTTTCTCGCCCATCTCGATCCAGTGCTGGAAGTAGTCGCCCATATGGTAGCCGCAGAAGGGCAGCATGGCCATGGGGTCACGACGCACAACGCCTACGGCTCCCGCGGCGGCGGCGGTGGTCTCAGAGCCCACAACGGAGCCTACGAACACACCGGCGTCCCAGCTGCGGGACTGGTAGACCAGCGGCACGGTGTCGGGGCGGCGGCCGCCGAAGATGATGGCGGACACCGGCACGCCCTCGCCTTTGTCGAACTCAGGGCTGATGCAGGGGCAGTTCTTGGCGGGGGCGGTAAAGCGGCTGTTGGGATGGGCCAGCTTGTTGCCCTCGGCGATGAACTCGGGGCCGTTCACGTCGGCGCCCTTCCACTCCTGGGCATTTACAGGCGGGTTCTTGTCAAGGCTCTCCCACCAGACGGTGTTGTCGTCCAGATTGCGGCCCACGTTGGTGAAGATGGTGCCCTTCTGGGTGGAAATAAGGGCGTTGGGGTTACTTTTCATATTGGTGCCGGGGGCCACGCCGAAGAAGCCGTTCTCAGGGTTGATGGCGTAGAGACGGCCGTCGGGGCCCTGGCGCATCCAGCTGATGTCGTCGCCAACGGTCCAGACCTTATAGCCCTTCTCACGGTAGCCCTCGGGGGGTATCATCATGGCGAGGTTCGTCTTGCCGCAGGCGGAGGGGAAGGCGGCGCAGACATACTTGACCTCACCCTGGGGATTCTCGATGCCCAGGATAAGCATATGCTCGGCCATCCAGCCCTCGTTCTTGGCCTGATAGGAGGCTATGCGCAGGGCGAAGCACTTCTTGCCCAGCAGCACGTTGCCGCCGTAGCCGGAGTTGACGCTGATGATATAGTTGTCCTCGGGGAAGTGGCAGATGTAGCGCTTCTCCTCGTCAATGTCTACCTTGCAGTGCAGACCCTTCACCCAGTCGGTGCTGTCGCCCAGCACGTCCAGGACCTTCTGGCCGGTGCGGGTCATGATGGACATATTCAGCACCACGTAGATGGAGTCGGTGACCTCAACGCCTATCTTGGCGAGGGGGGAGCCGATGGGGCCCATGGAGTAGGGGATAACATACATGGTGCGGCCCTTATAGCTGCCACGGGCAATGTCAAAGAGCATCTTATAGGCCTTCTCGGGGTCCATCCAGTGGTTTGTCGGGCCCGCGTCCTCCTCCTTCTTGGAGCAGATGAAGGTGCGGCCCTCTACCCGGGCCACGTCGTTGACGGCGGTGCGGTGGTAGTAGCAGTCGGGGAGCTTCTCCTGGTTAAGCTTGATCATCTCGCCTGTTTCGCAGGCCTGACGGCGCAGGTCCTCGATCTGCTCCTCAGAGCCGTCGATCCACACCACGTTGTCGGGCGTGACCAGCTCCTTCATTTCCTCAAGCCAGTTGAGGATGGTCTTGTTGTTGGTCATGATTGTATTGACTCCTTTCGCAAATGAAACTGTGTTAGGATAAATTGAAGCACATTTCTGATTTATATTTTATCACAGCACAAAGAAATAATCAATGGGGTTTTTCCAAATTTTGCAGTCTGTTCATTTACTGCTCCCAAAGGGCCACTTGGCCCCGGGCCCGGGTCTTTTCCATGTCGATGAGCCTTTGGTTGCCGCTGCCGCGAAAGTGCAGGTCCAGATCCTTCTGCTCCTCTATGAAAGGGCCGTCTACCAGAAGGTCCGTTTCGGACAGGAGGGCCTGTACGGCCGGATCCCCCGAAGCGGCCAGCTCCTCGTAGGTATAGCCGGTGTAAACCACAACGTCTTTACGGGCACTGTGGACGAGCCGGGCAAGCTCCGCAAGGGCTTCGGCTTGACAGAAGGGCTCACCGCCGCTTAAAGTGACGCCCTTTAAAAGAGGGTTGCGTTTAAACCGGGCGAAGATATCCTCTACCGCCATTTCCGTGCCCCCCTTAAAGGGGTGGGTCTGGGGGTTATGGCAGCCGGGGCATTTATGGGGGCATCCCTGGACAAAGACGGCGAGGCGTATGCCGGGGCCGTCCACTATGGATTCCGGCTCAAGGCCCGCCACCTGAAGCTTGGCGGCGCTCACTCCCATGGTATCGCCCTCCGGCCCTCTATGGGCTGCTGCAGGCTGTACCCCAGAGGGGTCAGGGTTATGTAGCCGTCATATAGCCGGTCATAGTCGTTGTCGGCCCCAGGGCAGCGCTCCGGCGGGTGTGACGGCGGGTGGTAGAGGCTCTGTCCCTCAAAGCCGGGCTCCGGGTTGGGGCGCTTCTCATAGGCTCCCCGCCAGCGGTTATTACCCAGGGGCGTCCAGCAGATTCCCTTTACAGACGCCAGGGGCAGGGCCGGTATATTGATGTTCAGCACCTCTGTAAAATCCTGCTCCAGGTCCAGCAGGTCGAAGATGCACAGGAAGGTCTCCACTGTGCGGTGGTCGTCCGCGTCTATGGGAGCCGACAGGGCGATAGCCTTTACACCCATCATGGCCGCTTCAAGGGCCGCGGCCACCGTGCCCGAGTACAGCAGGTCCTGGGAGAGATTGCAGCCCCGGTTTGGGCCGGCTATCACCAGATCCACAGGGCCCGGCGCGAAGTTCATAAGCCCCAGCCTTGTGCAGTCCGCAGGTGTCCCTGACACCGCCCAGGCCGGCACGCCGTGGGGGAAGTCCTCCCGATGGGCGAAAAGGGGCGAATGGAGGGTCACGCCGTGACCGATGGCGCTGCAGTTATTGGCGGGCGCAACTACGGTGACGGCGTGCTCCCGGGACAGGCCCAGGGCCAGGGCCCAGAGGGCGGGGGAGTGGAGGCCGTCGTCGTTGACCAGCAGGAGGTTCATGGCGTCAGGCCTCCCGGTCGCAGGGGCAGCCCATGCCGTGCTTCACCCGGTCCTTCTCCTCGGCGCGCTTGGCGTTGTTCCAGCGGTCAATGGTGCCCACCAGGTACCCGGTGATGCGGCGGATGCGCTCGAACTCGCGGCCTTCGCCCACTAAAATCTCCTTGGTGCCAACGATGCCTGCTTCTTGTCTTGTAGTCATGATAGTTTCCTCCTAAGTTTTTATTATACGTAAATTAGTGATTTATTTGCGCGGTCAAGGGGCGTTAGGCTCCTTGCAGGGTGTGGGGCAGAGCCCCACGACCTTGCCGTAGGGCGCGGCCGAGAGTTCGCGCAGCGAACTGAAGGCTTTATATTACTTCAAAAAATCAGCTTATCAGCCCCGAGTAGTCCGGCACATCGTGGTACTTCTTTCTCAGCTCATCCAGCTTCTCCAGGGGCACCCCCTCGCCGGAGCGCCGCCCGCAGCGGGGGCACACGTCGTCTATTATGCCGTTGTACCCGCAGACCGGGTCCCGGTCCACCGGGTGGTTCACCGAGCCGTAGCCTATGCCCGCCTCCTTCATGCAGCGGATAATGCTCTCGAAGGCGTCCAGGTTCTTGCAAACGTCCCCGTCCAGCTCCACATAGCTGATATGCCCGGCGTTGGTCAGGGCGTGGAAGGGGGCCTCCTTCTGTATCTTCTCAAAGGCGGAAATGGGGTAGTACACCGGCACGTGGAAGGAGTTGGTGTAATACTCTCTATCGGTGATGCCCTTGATTATACCAAATCTTTTCTTGTCGATCCTGGTAAAGGTGCCGGAGAGGCCCTCGCCCGGTGTGGCAAGCAGCGTAAAGTTCAGGCCGGTCTCCTTAGAGAGCTTATCCATGCGCTTGCGCATATATGTTATAATCTCAAGGCCCAGCTTATAGCTCTCCTCGCTCTCCCCGTGGTGTTTGCCGGTAAGGGCCACCAAAGTCTCCGCAAGGCCGATGAAGCCCACGGACAAGGTGCCGTGCTTCAGGACCTCGGCCACGGAGTCGTTGCGGTCCAGGTTGTCGGAGTCTATCCACACCCCCTGGCCCATTAGGAAGGGGTAGTTATAGGCCTTCTTGCTGCACTGTATCTTGAAGCGGTGAAGAAGCTGCTCCACGCACATATCTATGCGCTGGTCCAGTATCTCGTAGAATTTCTTTATGTCCTTATTGGCCTCGATGCCTATGCGGGGCAGGTTCACCGAGGTGAAGCTCAGATTCCCCCGGCCGCAGGTGGTCTCGTGCTTGCGGTCGTGGACGTTGCCCATGACCCTGGTGCGGCAGCCCATATAGGCTATCTCCGTGTCGTAGTCGCCCTTCTTGTAATATTGCAGGTTGAAGGGAGCGTCGATAAAGCTGAAGTTGGGGAAGAGCCGCTTTGCAGAGACCCTCATGGCCAGCTTGAACAGGTCGTAGTTGGGGTCCTCGGGGTTATAGTTTATACCCTCCTTCACCTTGAAGATCTGCACCGGGAAGATGGGAGTCTCTCCGTCCCCAAGGCCCGCTTCGGTGGCCAGCAGCAGATTCCTCATAACCATGCGTCCCTGCTCGCTTGTGTCCGTGCCGTAGTTTATGGAGGAGAAGGGCACCTGGGCCCCGGCCCGGGAATTCATGGTGTTAAGGTTGTGCACCAGGGCCTCCATGGCCTGATAGGTGGCCTTGTCCGTCTCCCGCCAGGCGGTCTCCTTGGCATAGGCGGCGGCGTCGCTGGCCTCCTCCCAGGTTATCTCCTCAAACCCGCACTCCTTCTGGTGCTGGGGCAGGAAGTCGGCAAAGGACTTGCCATATTTGTCCACATTCTTCATGGTGACCTTATAGTGCAGCTCCAGGGCCGCCCGGTCTATCATGGCCTCGGCCTGGCCGTGGGGCATATCCTTCCGAAGCTGGAAGAACTGTATAAGAGCTTTAAGATACTCCTTATGGTAGGTCTTGTCCACGCCCTGGGCCATGGAGTAGTCGAAGTTGGGCACACTCTGGCCGCCGTGCATCTCGTTTTGGTTGGCCTGTATGGCTATGCACGCCAGCGCCGCGTAGCTGCGGATATCCTTGGGCTCCCTAAGATAGCCGTGGCCGGTGGAAAAGCCGTTTTTAAAGAGCTTTATCAGGTCTATCTGGCAGCAGGTCTCCGTAAGGGTGTAGAAGTCCTTGTCGTGGATGTGTATGTCGCCGTCCGCATCGGCCTTTGAAAGGTGGGGCGGGATAACGTACTTGTCATAGAAGCTCTTGGCCCCCTCGCTGCCGTACTTAAGCATGGTGCCCATGGCGGTGTCGGCGTTGATGTTGGCGTTCTCCCTTTTGAGGTCCACATCCTCTGCGGGCACGAAGGTCAGGGCCGAGTAGATCTTTACCAGCTCGTCGTCCATCTCCCTAAGGCGCTGGTGCTGGGCCCGGTACAGGATGTAGGCCTTGGCGGTCTTGGCGTAGTCGGCGGCGATGAGCTTCTCCTCCACAACGTCCTGGGTCTGCTCCACGGTGGGAGTGGACTCCATACTCTCAAGCTCCTCCACCACCTTGGCGGTCAGGTCGTCCAGGTCCCTGTCGCTGAAGCGCTCTGTGGCGATACGCACGTTGGCCTTGAAAATGGCCGCCCGTATCTTGGCCGCGTCGAAGCGGACCTGCTCGCCGTTGCGTTTGATAATTTTCTTTGGCATTTTGGAAACATTCTCCTTCCCACGGTGAACGTGGTAATAGCCCCTTTGGGGGGCAGCTTCTATTATATGCCAAACCGGCGAGAAAGTCAACTATATCTTGTGCATTATTTTAATTCATTTTCGGCAATACCCCAATATGTAGAGAACACTTAGGCCCCTAAGGTGGGGCCTAAGTGTGCGGTTTTCGTTGATATTCAGCCGTTTATCGGGATTTTTAATATCCTTCCTCCGCTTTTGTGACGGCTATATTTAGTTCCCGCAGCTGGCCCTCGGTGACAGCCGAGGGAGCTCCCATCATCACGTCCTGGGCGCTCTGGTTCATGGGGAAGGCGATGACCTCCCGGATGAAGGTCTCCCCCGTGAGGAGCATTATCAGCCGGTCCACTCCCGGGGCGGCCCCGGCATGGGGCGGCGCGCCATAGCAGAAGGCGTTGTACATGGCCGGGAACTTGCCCCGCACGTCCTCCTCAGAAAGCCCTACAAGCTCGAAGGCCTTCACCATTATCTCCGGGTCGTAGTTCCGCTCGGCCCCGCTGGCAAGCTCATAACCATTACACACCAGGTCATACTGGCAGGCCCTGATGTCCAGGGGGTCCAGCTCGCCCCGCTCGGCCTTCAGGAGGGCTTCTTTGCCGCCGTGGGGCATGGAGAAGGGGTTATGGCCGAACTGGAGCTCTCCGCTCTCCTCGCCTATCTCGTACATGGGGAAGTCCACTATCCAACATAGCGCGTATTGCTTTTCGTCCATATGCCCGGGGCAGGCTGCGCCTAAAAGCTTGCGCGCCACGCCCGCCGTTTTCTGGGCCACAGCCTTTTTGCCCGCGGAGAGCATCACCAGAGAGCCGGGCTGTAAAGCCAGCTCGCTTTTCACTTTTTCGCAGAGGGCCGGGTCGGCGTTTATGAACTTGGCTATGCCCCCGGCGATCTCGCCCTTCTCGTCCAGCTTGAACCAGTAGGTCTTCTGGGCGGTCTGAACCTCCACTTCAGCGCAGAGCTTGTCGATGGCCTTGCGGGTCAGGTCGCAGCCGGAAACGGGTACGGCTTTTATCACGTTCCCCTCAAAGGGCCCAAAGCCGCAGCCGGAGAGGAGCTCTGTCACGTCCTTGATAAGTAAGTCTATGCGCAGGTCGGGCTTGTCGCTGCCGTAGTCCTCCATGGCCTGCAAAAAGGGTATACGTTTAAAGGGCCCCTCAGAGACACGCTGGCCGTATACGCCAAAGTCCCTGAATACCGGCGGCAGCACCGCCTCTATCACCCTGAACACGTCCTCCTGGCCCGCGAAGGCCATCTCCATGTCCAGCTGGTAGAACTCCCCGGGGGAGCGGTCGCCCCGGGCGTCCTCGTCCCGGAAGCAGGG
>ERZ777305.2197-NODE-2197-length-17725-cov-4.535144_pt1 | contig 17725 bp, 24 predicted proteins | sample MGYA00374965_ERZ777305 | MGnify/ENA primary metagenome ERZ777305 (study PRJEB29328, sample SAMD00013331) | mouse gut metagenome | study: EMG produced TPA metagenomics assembly of the Metagenome analysis of fecal microbiota from mouse which was promoted... | reverse complement strand
TTTAATGGAATGTTGCCGATTTCGGGAATGATATGCTGATATATTCTATTCTCGTATTCCAACTGAGTTGTTATGCGAATTGTGTGCTTGCAGTATGTTTGATACCAGAAGTCTATCCATTCGCCAAATGGCATTTCAGAATTTATTTTTTCGGTAGGCTTTCCGAATTGAGATTTTAATTTCTCAAGTTTTTCAGCACATTCCATCTTGGTTTTGGCTGTAACATTTTTTGTTATGGGTAACCCTTTATCATCGTAACCGACGACTACACGACCTTCCCAGCGTCCATCCTTTCTAAGCCGAAGTGTACCTTCGCCTTGCTTTCGTCGTTTAGCCATTCTCAACACCTCCGATAATTTCGTCCATAAAATTACCCACGATTCTTGCCGCGCTTTTCTGCATATCGGTGGTAACGTGGGTATAATTATCTAATGTAAAGCTTGCATTCGCGTGCCCGAGAATTCCGGATAATGTTTTCGCGTCAACTCCGCCCGCTATCACGTGAGTCGCGAATGTGTGGCGCAGGTCGTGGAAACGTATTGATGGTAATTCCGCCTTTTTCAAGAGCGTTTTGAGACGTTGATAAGCGCATTGTGGGTTCATCGGTTCTTCAGCATTGCGTAAGTTGGGGAATATCCATTCGCTATTGATATTTGTTTTTCGGCGGCATAATAATTGCGCGGTGCTTGGCGGCAGCAGAATTTCTCGTGAGCCTGTTTCGGTTTTGGTTTCTCCTATAAGCATAACGCCGTTTATGGTTTTTCCAATACTGCGCTGTATTTTTAATGTGCCGCGGTTCTCATCAAAATCTTCCCACTTTAATCCGCATATCTCGCCTTTGCGTAGTCCTGTGGTAATCTCGGTGTAGAAAAAATCGCACCATCGTTTATCAATTTTTATGACTTCAATAAATTTATCAAGCTGCTCATCATTTAAAATTTGCTTTGGAGCATAATTGTTTTTCGGAAGTTTAGTTCCGTTAGTCGGATTATTCACAATCAGCCGCTGTTTTACCGCTATATCAAGCGTTTCATGCAGCATCATATGTACTTTGCAAACCATGCTGTCCGCAAGTTCCATTCCATGCTTTTTATCGGATTTTACACGACCGTTTTTCTTGATAGTATTATAGAACTTCTGTATTTCCTGTGTTGTTAAAGCTGACAGCGGACGATTGCCCAAGTGGGGATTTATCTGATTTTTTATCATGGCTGTGTAGCTGAACAATGTATTTGGGCGAACATAGCAAATTATATATTCGTTTATCCACTTGTCGAGCCATTCGCTTAAAAGCATATTGCAGTCCTCGCTGAGATCAGCGTCGCGATATATTTCAATCATGTCATGCAGTTTTTGAGTCAGCTCCGCTTGAGTTTTCGCAAGGATATATTTATATATTGGCTCTCCGTTATTCTTATGCCCAACAACGATTCGACCTTCCCATCGTCCATCGTCACGCTTGCGAACCATTCCGTCGCCTGACGGTCTGCGTTTTGCCATAGCAGCACCTCCCTTGTAACCACACATCATACCACAAAAAATCCGAAAAGTCCAGCGGTTTTTTGTCTTTATTTTTGGCATGACCTTTTTATGCTGTCGAGTACTGTAATGCTATTACTGCTATAATTTTTCTCCTTTCCCAAGAGACCGCCCTTTGACAAGCACCTTTTTTCTTCAAAATGATCCCAACGGTCGGCTCTGCCGTCCGTTGGGATCTGCGAGAGGGCGGCTCGCCGACCCCTCGCTTTGTCCTGCTTTCAAATAATATCTGCTTATTTTACCCCCTAATCCCATCAGATCGCTTGTTTATCGGACTTTAAACAGAGTTTTTCTATACGCTTTTTCTGCTTTTCTTCCGCGATTTGTCGGTCAATATTTTCAAACTGACGGTCATAAAAACACTCTTTTGCCTGTTCAATTGGGAGTATCGTGTAGAGAAGATTTCCGTTGAGTTTAATGCCCCTTGAGTTACGAATAGCAGTCGGTTCAGTAGCAATAAGTTCCCGTTCTTCAAGCCGACGAACGTACTTGCAAACTGTATTCCGTGACATATGGAGTGCACTCCCGATGCTCTTATAACTTGGATAGCATTGAAACGATATCCTGTCTTCGCGGTAAAGCAGATACGAGTACACCACTATCTCTCCGTAGGAAAGCCCAAGGCAGAATATCTCGTTAGGCAGAGGAAAATAGTCTTTGATTGGATCGCGCTTTGAATATTTCTTGTTCAAATATTGACCTCACTTTTCCATTTTTTCATCTATCCATCGCTGCAATTTCTCTTTGGGAACGACCAACCGCGAGCCTATTCTGATTGCGGGGAAGTCCTTTTCGTGCATCAGCTCATAGCTGCTTGACACAGAAACTCCGAGCAGCTTGGCGAGAGTTTCCGCGTTTAAGAACAGCGGCAGTTCCGCATAGCTTGTGTATAATGCTTCTTTCAAATTTTCGACCTCCTGTATAATTTTAAGGACGAACAAAGGCAAAACGATTTTTCCGTTTGCCTTTGACCGTCCATATTATTTTAGCATACCTCTTGAAATTTTTCAATAGTTATGCAATAATTAAATACAGTTCTCTATTTTTTGTTTCTCATTATCTATTTTTGAAAATATTTTTTCGGAGGTTCCAGTGTTCAATTTTAAGGCTTATTTTTACGGCAATGACGTTTATATAAACGAAAAATACAGATACAATTCCAACGAAATTCTTATCGCCTATCTGAATGACAGGCGCGTAAAATATATTTTGAACTCGGATTTTGTCTACAAACTTAAGGAATTTAAACGCTGCTTGACTATATCACCGTACATGGATCATTATGATTTTTCGAGATATAATGACAATGTTTACGCTGCTATGAGTTTGCTCGAAGATATAAACCAAATTATTTTTTCGCTGCCGCCGTTCGATAAAACGCTGGGCTAGCGCCGCCCGTCCCCAAGCAGTACCTCGGTATCTGCAGGATCGTTTCTACGGGAAGAGCCAGCGCGTCCGCCGTCATTGCGTCGGTGCCGAGCATGTTTCCCACCATGATCGTGTCCAGAATATTTCCCAACTGCAGAGATAATGACATCATAATTCCCGGCAGAAGATATTGACGAATTTTAGCGTTTAGCAAACGCTCGTTTCTTTGATATATAATTTCCCTCATATCTCACAGAAATCAAATCGGATATAGAATGTTATCCGTTATTTTGTGATCCTCTCCAGAAATTCCGCGGTCGTTTCCGTAAACTCCACCTTGACATCCGCACCGCTTTTCACGATAAACTCGGTCAGGCCGTATTCGCTGCCGTTATCCGCCCAATCGTAGGTATAGCCTAGCCTTGTCCACGGGTAATTACCGTAGTAATAAGACCACAGGATATTGCCGTCGAACCATTCCTTGAATTCCTCGTCGACATTCTCTCCGAAGGTGTTTGTCATTGTGCTGACGGTCGGATCGGACTGATACGCGGGGCGTTTTACATTTTCGGGCTTCACCCAGAAACCCGTCACGGTGGAATGTTCGGAATCGGGAGCAAAAGCTATAAGCTGCTTCAGCCGCGTTTCGGGGTCGTCAGATTTTTTCAATTCATCGCCGTAAGACGCTATTTCCTTGTCGGTGAACGTCCACACGGTTCCCCACTTAATCGTTACGCTTTCTCCCTCGGGATAGCTGTCGGGGTAGTTGTGCCATGTGCAAAGCAGAACACGTCCCTCGCTGTCCCATGTTGTCATTTCGTCGTCCGGCGTGAGCGATACCAGCGACCGGATTTCGTCTTCATCGGCGAACGCCGCGTCTCTTACCGCGCTTTGAAACAGCACATCGGAAGCTTCGGTTTTCTGTGAGCAGCCCGAAAGCGCCGCCGTGAAAACGAACACCGAAATTGAGGCAAATATCATCTTTTTCATAATTATCGTATTTCTTTCCTTATTTTTAAAATATTCATCCCGTCTTTATATTCGTAAGAAATGTCGTCCATAGATTTCTTGACCATATATATCCCCAACCCGCCTATCTGCCGTTCCTCCGCGGAAAGGGTGATGTCGGGATCGGCTTTTGCAAGCGGATCGTAAGGCACGCCGTTGTCGATAAAGGTTATTACGACGGCGAGGGGATTTTCCGTAACCTCAACGCGAACGGTAGCCGCGCCTACCTCGGGATTATAAGCGTAATGCGCGATATTTCCAAAAAGCTCGTCTATCGCTATATCGACCTGCATCTGCGTTTTCATCGGACAGTCGAGCTGCTCCAATTGCTCGTCCACAAAAGCGGTCACGGCGGCAACGTTTTCGAGCGTCGCGTCGATTGTAAGCTCCTTCATCTTAATCCTCCATTCTCGCCCTGTATTCCAAACACAGCATTGTGATATCGTCAAACTGCGGCGCTTCTCCTACAAATTTATCAATATCCTCTTTGATTTTAGGGAGCAGCTCGGCGGGCGGCAAATCGGAATTTTCTCCGAGAATTTCCGTAAGTCTGTCCATGCCGTAAAGCTCGTTATTCACGTTGGTAGCTTCGGTTACGCCGTCTGTGTACTGGAAAATTTTATCGCCTATATCAAGCTGTATCTCGCCGCACTTGTACCGCATACCCTCCATACCCGCGAGAACAAACCCCGCGCGTATTTTATACGGTTCAAAATCGCCGTCCTTTTTACAGATGTAGGGTATCTCATGACCTGCGTTAACAAAGCGGAAATCACCGTTCACTAAGTCGAGCACTCCCTCGAACGCGGTGATAAACAATCCCTCACTGTTGCTCTCGCAGAGCAGCTCGTTGACCTCGGTAAACACTTCGCCCAAGTCCTTTCTCGGCTGCGTGTGATCCTTGATCAGCGTCTTGCCGATGACCATAAACAGCGCCGCTGGAACGCCCTTGCCCGACACGTCCGCCATAACTATCGCGAGGTGCCGCTCGTCCACCATAAAGAAATCGTAGAAGTCGCCGCCGACCTCCTTTGCGGGGTTCATGGTCGCGAAAATATCAAATTCCTTTCGCTCGGGAAACGCTGGAAAAATACTCGGCAGCATATTCGCCTGAATACGCGTGGCGACGGACAATTCGGTGTTGACGCGCTCTTTTTCCGCCGTTATCGCGGTAAGATTTTCGGTGTACTCGACAATATCCTTTTCCATTTTTTCGACCGCACGCGCGAGAACGCCTATTTCGTCCCTTTGTTTGATTACGGACAGATTTTCGGACAGAGTGTTGTTTTCCGCAAAATGCTTCGCCTCGTCCGTGACCGCGAGTATCGGATTTATAACGCCGCGCCGCAGTATCACGGCGTACACGAAAATAAACAAAGCTATCGCGCCGAGCGTCCACAGAATAACGTGCAGAACGTAGGTGTTCCGCGCGGCTTCAAGTCGCGTCATCGGCTTTTCAACGCAAAGCATCGCGATAATTTCTCCGTCGGAGTTTTTCACATCGATAGCGGCTGTCGTGTGCGCCCCGGATTCGTTTGAATATGAATACAAATATTTTTCCGCGCGTCCGCCCTCCGTCATAATTTTGATGACGTTTTCGGTATGCTTTTCGTCAAGATCGGAGGCGGTGTAGCCGAGCGGATAGCGGTCAAAGCCGGTGCTCGAATTTACCGTATCATAGATGTATGTAAGCGTTTTGTAATCGCCGCTCACTCTCGCGACATAGATAAACGTGACGTTGGTCGCGTCGGTGAGCGCGTCCAGTCTCGACAGAATATTTTCGTATTCCTCGTCGGTCTGCCCCGTTTCAAGATATTGTTCAAATTTATCGGGGTTTAAAATTGCCCTCGCCGTTTCCGCGATTTCGTATGCCGAATCATTATACTGCTGTTCAAGCACCGCGGTAAACTCGATATAACCGACCGTGCTGCACACGACGCCCAATATCCCGAAAACAATTCCTCCCGCCGTGAGCTTTCCCGCTATTCCGCTGAGCTTTTTCATATCTTTTCCTCCGCGTTTATTATCTGCGCCGCAAAAAAGCTTTTCTTTTCCTCCGTGTTCAGAAAATGCGGCATTTTGCTCTGCGCCATAGGCTTGCCCCTTTCAGCAAGCGTCCGCTCGTAGCGCCCGAAGCTGCCCTCCCTAAGATACTCGATATGCAGCGGCTCTATCTCGCGCATATTCAGACACGACTTGTATTCGGGATTTGCCTCGCACATACATTTTTCAAATATCCCGTCGGCGTTATCGGGAATTTTTTCACACTCCATATAAAACAAATATCTCGGCGCGATCCCCGAAAAGTCCTCGCGGACGCAATAGCCTCTTACCTCAGTTCGCGCCAGCTCCGCAAACCGCTTTATCGCCATATCAAACTGCTGCTGATTGCTTTTCTCTCCCGCGACATTTATTATCTGGTTCCGCCGGTAGCAAAATTTGACGACAGGCGCTTTTTCGTGCTTTCCCACGACCCTTACAACGTCTCCGAGCCTGTACCGGTATAGCCCCGAACGGTTTGTGACGACAAGCTCGTACTTTTTGCCGACCACCACATCGCCCATAAGCAGCGGCGCGGTATCCCCGTCGACTGGGATAAACTCAAAGAAAGCTGATTCGGGCAGCAGCATGTATCTGTCCGCGGAACCGACTTTCTCAGCCAGCCCGAAAACGCCCTCCGAAGCGGCGTAGACGAAAAAATGCAGTGGAACATCTCCGGCGTAGCCGCGCATTTTTTCGGTATAATAAAAAAAGCTGTCGCCGCCTATCGCGAGAATATATTTTACTTTTTTCCAGATTTTTTTGATTATTCCTTTATGTAAATTTTCGCGCGGAATACTCCGCAATTCCTTTGCCCGTTCGGAATCCGGCGGGAGCCTTTCGGCAATATATCCCCTTTGCTTTTCGGGAATATCCGCGCTTACCGTACCGTATTCGATATCGTCCAGCAGTTGCTCCCAGTTGCGGAGAATATATTCCGTCACTCCCGCGACGCGGTTTATAAAAACGCCGTGTATCGCCGTCAGATCTCGCTCGGCAAGCGCAAAACGAACCTTGACATACAATTGTTCCTCCAGCGCTTCGGGAAATAATATCTCTTTCGGAACACAATAATCGGAAGCGTCAAATCCACCGTTCTCGTCAAGCCACTGGTACACGCAGCCAGAGCGTATCCCGTTCATTCTGCCGTCGGGCATATATGTCTTCGCAAATTCGCCTATCTGAAATATCTTTCCGAAGATCTCCGATTCGTCCAAATCGCGGTAATACTCCCGTATCTGCCCGAAAACCGCGCCGTACATAAAAGTATAATGCGCTTCAAAATCGTATTCGGTTAGCGGGATATATTTCTCGTCGCCGACCGTACCGGAGCTTATACAAAAATATATTGCGTCGCGCGCGGTCAGAATATTTTTCTCCCCGTCAATAATGCGTTCAATATCGCCGGCGTAATCCTCGTAGGCCGAAATCGGAATTTTCTTTTGAAACTCCTGCGCGGAATTTATTCGAGCGAAATCGTATCGCCTGCCGAACTCGGTGTTTTTGTTTTCGTTCAGCCAATCGAGGAGGAATTTCGTTTGCGCCGTATCCGCGTTTTTGGCCAATGCTTCGAGACGTTCCAGCGCTTCGCTCCCGAGACGCGCGTAATTCGTTTTCATTGTGCGGAAACTCCCCCTTCCACAAAAATCTGCACGGTATTCGTGCCGAAGGTGCGCTGATACAGCGTTTGCTCGCATATGCTCTCGATAAGGCGTATCCCGAAATATTCCTCGTCGTTATCGGCATAGGCAAGCGGATTAAATTCGCTTCCGCCGTAGCGTATGCGTATTCCTATAACGCCCTGAAGCGAATACACCCGCAGATCGAAGTCGCCGCTGTTTTCGTTTTTCGACGAAATAAGCGTCATCATTTCCTCAATCGCAAGGCTTATGCGCATTGTTTGCTTCAGGTTCATTCCGTTGCTTTCGCAGAAATCCGTTATCTTTCCCGAAGCGTTGCAAATGCTCTCCGCGTCGCCGTTTACGGAGAAATTTATCACGTTTCCCGAACGCTCCAGTGTGTTATCCAGAAGCAAAAAACGCGACTTGCTTTTATGAGTAATTCCCGTCGCGACAAACCAGAAGATCAGCGTTAAAATCTCCCCGAAAAACAAAAACAGCCATGGACTTTGACCGAAATAAAGCAGCGCGAAAAGGCTCGCGCAGGACATTAAAAAAACACGCAAAAATATGATCGAATTCGCCCAGACGTTATGCCCCGAGACGTTGTAAAAGCCCGACAGAACGCAATTTATAAGCGCGGGGATTATTCCGAGCGACAGACAGATAAACGAAAAACGCAGCGGTATATTCAGTCCGTACGCAAGTGAAACCAAGTTCGCACCGAGGATAATTACTGCGGAAAAAATAATCGCGCACGGAATTCCGCTTTTTAGTTGCCGCTTCATTAAAAGCCGCGTGCTCTCGTTGTCATGCTCGCCGCTGTATATCCCAAGCATTGCCGATGCGGCTTGCGGAATGCCGCTTGTAACGCTTTCGGCGAACGCGCAGATACAGTTTACCGCCGTGAACGCAGCCACCGTTTCGCTTCCGCAATAGCTCAGCAAAAGCGCGTTTATCGCCGATACTCGCAGGGTTTGAAACAGGTTGTTCGCCGCCGACGGGCTGCCCGCTTTCGCAATTTCCGAGAATTTAATGCCCACCGCTTTCACGCATAAACCGAATTTAAACCCGCTTTTTTTATCGCACAGCTTTACAAGTCCGAGAACGCAAGCCGCCGCGGTCGACAGCACGCTCGCCAGCGCCGCGCCGAATATTCCCATATCGAACGCGTACAAAAACAGCACATCCAGAATCACGTTGCCCACGCCCATGATCGTCATCATCAGCGTGACCTGACCGTTTCGTCCGTCCAGCCGCAAAAACCAGAACGGTATGTAGATGAGTATTTTGGGCAACGCGCCCGCGAGCGTTACGCCGGAATATTCCATCACAAGCGGCATTACATCGACATCGGAACACAGCAAATTCGACAGCGGTTTTAGAAACAACAAACCGAAAATCGTTATTATAACAGAAACTGCCGTACACCAAAAAATCGACATACGGTAAAGACCCTGTGCCTTTTCGGTCTGATTTTTCCCGATAGCGTCCGAGGCGCAAATAGTCGTTCCGGACACGACGAACGAGCCCGCGATACATAAAACCAGATACACGGGCAAACTGAAATTTATCGCCGCAAGAGCGTTCGTGCCGAGCCTTTGTCCCACCAGAATGCCGTCCGCTAAGATGTTGATGTTGCCGCTCAGCACCGACAGTATGCACGGCAGAAGAGCCTTATTATACGCCTTTTTCAGAAACTGTTCGTTTTGTCTGAGCTCCAAATCATTTACTCCTGTTTCGGTGAACCTTTGTGATATTCAAAACAATATTGAAGCCCGTGGTTTTAAAAATATCGTATACCACGGAGGACGCGTTAATCACCTCCGTGTCGGACACTTTCTTTTTGACATTCAGAATAATTCTCAGTCCCGCGCTGCATATGTACTGCATATCCTTCGCGTCCATAACAACGGCGTTCGGCTCGTAATCCTCCACAAGGTCGAACAGCTTTGCCTCGGTGTCCGCGGCGTTTGCGGAATCTATTCTTACTGGCAGAAAAACCGTCAGCGTTCCGTTTTGAAAATTGTGTTCCATAATCATTCTCCTTCAAAGCGCCCTTTGTTCATTATTACGCGCAGGGCTTTCAGCGCGTTTCCGTGCAGAAGCTTGACGTAGCTGTATGAGATATTCATTTTTTCCGCAATATTTTTCAGCGTTTTTCCGCTGTAATAGTGCAGAATGATGATATCGCGTTCCCGCTCGGTGAGCCGTTCCAGCGCGTTCGCAAGGTCTTCAAGCGCCTCTTCGTTCAGCAATGCCTCGTCAATATTATCCTCGGAGCACAGATTGCCCGGAAGCTCGCAAACAGATTTTGCCGTTTTGTAATGGTCTATAACGGTATTATGTGCTATCGTGTATATCCATGTTGACACGGAGGATTTTTTCCGGTCATATCCGTAAAGCCCGTTAAACACCTTGACAAAAACGTCGGAGACAACGTCCTCCGCGTCTTGCTCGTTGGCTATTTTTCCGCGCACATACCGCGTTACCTTGTCCCTGAACTCGATATAAATACGCTCAAATTCAATATTTTCACACAGCTCAATCATCGGGTTTATCCTCGCGGCGTTCCGTCGGCAAAAGCTCCCCCGCGGCGTTAACCCTTGCAAGCTCATCGTCGGAAAGCGCTTTGTTGTATCGTCTCTCGGTATCGGCTATCATTTCTTCGAGACGCGCGTTACCCGAAAATCTCTGAAAGTCAAACAGCTCCCGCAATATCTTCTCCATCATTCGATCTCCATGGGCGCGATATTTTCCCAGCCGTCAAGCATCTCCGTTATCCGCCCGTACCAGCCGTTTTTGAAAAATACGCACTTGGCGGGGTCGCTGCCGAATTTATCTCCCGTAAGCCCCACCGCTAACGCGCGGCAGCCGCCGACGCAATATCTGAAGTATTTGCATCCCGCGCATTTGGTATTATTTACCGCAAGCGTTTTGACCGTAGCGCATACCTCGTCAAGATATTTTCCGCTTTGCAAAAGCGGCTGAAGACCTTCCGTTTTTATGTTGCCGAGGATCTTTCCGTGCGCGTCGTAAAAGCCCGAAAGCTGCAGGCATGGATAGACGTTGCCGTTTGCCGCGGCGGCGATCTTCCCGCGGTTTCCGCGGCACACGGGCAGACTGTCGCGGTATTCGCCCTCGCCGCACTCCACGGGACGAACACGGAACGCCGCCGTGCTCGGGAATATCGTCAGGAATTGCCATATATCGACGTTCATTTTGTGCGGCTTTTGGGTATATTTTTCGGCGAAATCAAACATTTTTTCGTAGTATTCGTCGACGTCAAGACAGGCGTCACCCGCGTTTTCTTTCCAGCGCGGGCTTTCAGAGGTACGGATTATACGCATTTCGTCAATTCCCATTTCGTCAAGCATTTCCGCAGTCGGCAGAATCGTTTCGAGATTAAGACGGTGAACGTTGGTCTGAGCCCATGTCTCAAAGCCGTTCTCCTTGCATAGACGAAGTGCCGCGAGCGCGTTTTTCTCCGCACCCTCGCGGTTTCGCAGCCAATCGTGACGACCGAGTCCGTCAAAGGATATCTTGATAATGGGAGTGCAGCCGAGAGCTTTCATTCTGTCAAGCGCGGTTTGGTCGATGAAATGCCCGTTGGTGTTTATCTCCGCGACGTACATTCCGCGCTTATATATCTCCTCGATTATCTCAAAGAAATTTTTATGCAGCATAGGCTCTCCGCCCGTGAGAGTTATCGCGTTAACACCGCATTTTTGCGCCTGCTCCAGCATTGCTTTCGCCTCGCCGAGCGTCCATTCGCTCATCAGCGGCGAGTTGTCGGCGGCGTTAAAGCAATGCAGACAGTTATAATTGCATTTTCCCGTTATCGCGTATTCCATGGCGGGGAAGTAACGGTTATCACAGTCGAGGTGTTTCTGCCATTCCGACAACTCGTCTCCGTTCCTTGCGGGAGCAATAATGCCGTATTCCGAAAATTTCCTAACAAGCGGTGAATTATCGTCCAGCTCCGTCTTTCCGTCGCACTTCAAAAGAAGCTCAAACTCGTCCTTTTTCAAGCCCCTCGCGTCCCGAACGCCTTTTATATAATACGCGTACGGCACCAGCCGCCACGACCGCAAAGCGATATTTGGATTTAATATGTAACTCAAATCGGCACACTCCTAAAACATTTATCCGAACTTCACATTTCTGCTGTCAATGTTAAACACCGCGAAATCTCCCTCGCAATTGGGGTTAGCGGAGCAGTGATCCATCACGATCACCGCCAGATCGTTCTCCCCCCGATTGTCGAACGGGCAGGACTGCCAGCCGCATTTTTTGCATCTCGCGATATAAAACAAGGAATTGAGAACGGCGCCACCTGCCACTCCGTCCAGAGCGTCGTCCGGCAGCTCTCCGTTCGGCACCGCGCTCTCCGAGGGGCTTTTCATCGCGTTCTCCATGTCCTTAAGCTGTTTTTCGGTTTTATTGTTCATATTTTCACCTCATAATTATTTCCCGCCGTGCTTTACGTGCTTTATACCAATTCCCATGCGGACAAGCACCGAAACGGCGAGTACTGCGTCGGCTTAAAAATTGATGGTATCACAATCCGAACCGCAGGACCTTGAATTTACTTTTTGTTTGCGGGACGATTGCACAGCCACAAGCCCTTTTCGTAGCTCATATGCTTGCAGGTATTGCATATCCCGGGGGTATTGGGCGGGGGAAGATTGTAACTATGGTTGGGGCACCTGTGGCATCTCGGATCCGGAGCCAATTGTCCGCAGTATTTACACGCCCAGTTCCCGCATCCGTAATTGATTGTCACTACAAGTCTGCCGTCGCCCTTGTGACAGCCGCCGCCCGCAACGTTATCCAACTCGTCGTCCGACAGTTCGTCCGTTTTGTGCAGCTCGTCAAAGTACGCGCGCCTGTTCCTCGTTGAGTTCAAGACCGTTTTCTTCGGCAAGCGCGGCTAATTCCTCCGCCGAGCCCGTCTGTTTTGCTTTCTGCAAAAGTTCATTGTTTATTATAACATTTCACCTCAAAAGCACCGTCATTTTATTCCAACACCAGATCTCTTTCCGGAATATCGGTTGAAACGATCATCTGGCTTTGGTGAGTGCGGCAGTACACATAACACCAAAATTCCAGAGCCTTGTTGTCGACCCGTGTCTTTTTTACTATGCCGCGGTTTGAGCCGCAAACGGGGCAGGACGCGGTATTGCACAGTACGTTCGCGTTGTTGTAGGTTTGTCTCAGTCTTTCCTGCGGCGTTATGCTGTTGTCTATACTGCAGCCACCACCCGCGACATTGTCAAGCTCATCGTCGGACAGCTCGCCCGATTTGTGAATTTTCTCGAAATACGCCTTAGCGCCCTCCTTGTCGAGAGGATAGCCGTTCTCTTTCGCGAGAGCCAAAATTTCCTCGGGAGAGTTTGCCTGTTTTGCCTTTTCCAAAAGTTCCCTGTTTTCCATGACATACCTCACTTTTGTTTTTAGGATTATTGCACCTACCGAAATCATCACCCAGTCGAAATAATGTTACATCACTTTTTTCTTCTCTCTTCGTTGTTACATAGCCACTTTAAGCCTTCGTATGAACAATAAAAGCAGTTGCTGCATCTGCAAGGAATAAGTTGGTTTCCTCTCGCGCTGCATTCGTGTTCGCTGTTATTCAAGCATGTTCTCGCCACTCTGTAAATTTTTCCGCAATGCTTGCATTTGAATTCCTCACAGGAATTGCCGGTGGTGACGATAAGTCTGCGTTTGCCGTCCTTCGTGTAACAGCCGCCGCCCGCGACATTGTCAAGTTCATCATCGGACAGCTCACCCAATTTATGAATTTTTTCGAAATACGCCTTAGCGCCATCCTCATCAAGAGGGTAGCCGTTCTCCTTTGCCAGAGCCAGAAGCTCCTCGTGAGAGTTTGCCTGTTTTGCCTTTTCCAAAAGCACTTTGTTTTCCATACAAAACCTCCTAAATCGGAATAAAGATTATAAATGGATTTTATTACATCTGCCTTCACCATAACAGGTGGCGTCATAGAATTTACAATTGCCGCATAACAAAGCCAAGTCATGTCCGGTTATACACCTATGACTTTTTTGGTCTTCCGCAGTGACTCTATAACCGCAGCCGCGGAAGCAGATGAAATCCGTACAACAAGTCCGGGTTGCCGTTACCTTCTTCCTGATATCTAATTCGCCGCCGCAGCCGACGCCCGCGACGTTGTCAAGCTCATCGTCGGACAGCTCGCCCGATTTGTGAATTTTCTCAAAATACGCCTTAGCGCTCTCCTCGTCAAGAGGGTAATCGTTCACTTTCGCGAGAGCCAGAAGCTCCTCGGGAGAGTTTGCCTGTTTTGCCTTTTCCAAAAGCTCTCTGTTTTCTATAACGGCTCACTCACCTCTTGCAGCCGCACATAGTCCATGATTCACCCGTTCTGCGGTCGGTAATCTTCCGAAGCCTGCATCCGCAGCTGCAGCAAGTTAAAGATGTGTATTCCTGTTTGTAATCGCTGCCGCAGCCGCCGCCCGCGACATTGTTCAGCTCCTCGTCGGACAGCTCTTCCGAATTATGAAGCTGCTCGAAAAACACCTTAGCCTCTTTCTCGTCAAACTCAATTCCGCTCTCCTTTGCCAGAGCCAGAAGCTCCTCGGGGGAATTTGTCCCTCTTGCCTTTTCAAAAAGCTCTTTATTCTCCATAGTAATTTCCTTTCGTTAATTTATCGGCTTTATGTAAAGCCTGTTGATCGTTGTAAAACAAACGGATATATCCGCTGCTTCAATTCGGAGGAAATTTTCCCTCGTCACGGAAGCTCCCCTTTAATCCGCTCGTATGACCGCACGCTCTGCAGCGCCACCCGCCCTCTATCTTCTCAAGGGGATAATCGCAGCGCGGACAGGTGTGAAAGGAATCTCCGCACCCGCCGCCGCTCACGTTATCAAGCTCGTCGTCGGATACCTCGCCGCTATTGCCAAGACGCTCAAAAAGCGCCTTCGCGCCGTCAGCGTCCAAGGGATAATCGTTTTCCTTCGCAATGGCGAGCAGATCTTCGGGAGATTTTGCCTGCCTTGCCCTTCCTAAAAGTTCCTTGTTTTCCATAATACCCCTACCTCACGCTCTTTTTTCCGGATGGTTACAAAGCCATAGACCGTGCTCATATGACATATGTTTGCAATATTTGCACTTTGCGTAATCATATCCGGCTATGCGGTTGCTGCCGCATAAATGGGCAACATAGCCATTGCCGCTGATGGTTTTTACTCTTTGCTTACCGCAATTACTGCACGTGAAATAATCGCAGCTGTAGCCGACGGTAACGATCAGACGTCCGTCCTTGTAATTGCACCCTCCGCCCGATACATTGCCCAGCTCCTCATCGGACAACTCGCCCGACTTGCGGAGCTGCTCGAAATACGCCTTGGCGCTTTCCTCGTCAAGCGGATAATCATTCTCCCTCGCCATAGCCAGAAGCTCCTCGGGGGAATTTGCCCCTCTTGCCTTTTCCAAAAGCTCTTTGTTTTCCATAATACCGCCTCACTTTATATTCTCGGGATTGTTACAAAGCTGCAGACCTCTTTCGTACACTTCATGCGCGCAATTGCTGCAATTAATGCTGAACTCCGATCTTTCGACCAGACACCTGTGCATTTTATAGCGAAGTAACTTCCCCTGAGTCGCGACCAGCTTTTCGCCGCAGTACTTGCAGGTCCACTTGTCGCACACATGAAACGATGTAACAACCAGTTTTCCACGGTTGTAGCAACCTCCGCCCGCAACGTCGTCAAGCTCGTCGTCGGACAGCTCGCCCGAATTGTGCAGCTGCTCAAAATAAGCCTTTGCGCTGTCCTCGTTCATATCTACGCCGTTTTCGTTTGCGATAGCCAAAAGCTCTTCGGGAGATTTTGCCTGTCTTGCCTTTTCCAAAAGCTCCTTGTTATCCATAGTTTCCCTCCGTTATTCCTTTTTTAAGTGATTACACAGCCGTCCCGACCCTTTTAAGGCTCGATTATATTAAATAACGGCTCAAACTGCGCGAGATTTTCCGCAAAAATTTTCAAAATATCCTCGCGCCCGGTTGACGAATCTATTGTTTTCTCCATAAGCGCTGTGTTGTTCTGCGCTATTCCGACTATACCCGCGCGTTTCAGCTTTAATACGGCGTCGGGGTCCCCGCTCCATTCCTCTTTCGAATAGAGCAGTACGCCGTGATGCAGACGAAGCAGATATTTTTCATTATCGTCGGTAACCTCCAGATTTATAACAAGGTTTTTGTCCTCGAGCTTTTTGGAATCAAGACACATAGAAAGATAATCAAGCATTGTCTCGGTGCTCATCGCAAGCGAAGACGCACCCGTGCCGCCTACCGTGGTTCGGGGGTAATCGCCCGTGCCGTGACGAAGCTCGTACGCCCCCGTAAGATACGCATTGCGCCATGCGCCCGATTCCGATTGATAACCAAGCTGCTCCAACGCGTCCGCGCACAAATACCTTGCCTCCTGATTGTCGGGCTGCGCATACACAATGGCATTGGTTATCTCCGCGACCCATTGATATTCTCCCGCTTCAAAATCGGCTCTTGCCATTTTCAGGATCTTATCGGTATCCCCCAGATATTCCACGAGCTTCCGCGCGTATTCCGACGGCGCAAGCTCTGCCAGATGAACGGGATTTGCGTCATACCAGCCCATATATTTCTGATAAACTGCTTTCGCGTTATGCTCAAGGGTACCGTAATACTGTCTTGTATACCACACCTTTTCCAGGTCGGCGGGCAGACTTATCATATCGGCTATCTCGGTGGAGGTATAGCCCTCGTTTATATACTGAAGCGTTTGCGAATGTATATAGCGATATACAGCGGCGGTGTTCAGCAGATATTCATTGATAACATCATTTCCCCAATGAGGCCAGTTGTGGGACTGAAAAACGACCTCCGCCTCTCCGCCGAAAAGAGCCTTTGCTTTCATGATGTAGTCGCCCCACGCGCCCGCGTCTCTTATTTCAGCTCCGCGAAGAGTGTAAATGTTATGCATTGTCGCCGTACAGTTTTCAGCCATCCAGAGCGCCTTGTAATCGGGAAGATATGTATTCATCTCCGCGGGCGCTTCCGTGCCGGGAGTCAGCTGAAATACCATTTTTACGCCATCTACCGTTATCTCTTCTATATCGTCCTTAACCTCGTAGGTGGGAGTTAAATAGGAGGTTGTTCCGGCACATACGGTAAGCCCTATTCCAACCGAAAGAGCGCCTTTTTCGCTTTTGGGAAGAAGCGAGCCGTATTGGTAATTGGAGCGGCGCTTCATAGCGTTTCCCGCAAGCACGTTTTCCTCCATTGCGGCTTTCTCAAAGCCCTCGGGCACGATAAGCAGCGTTTTTCCGGAATCTATCTGCTCTGAAAGAGGCAAAGCGCAATCGGCTAACTGCTCCCCCGAGATGATACCCCCAACGCCGCCGTAATGATCAATATGCGCGTGGCTTATGACGACCGCCGAAATGCGAACGTCGCCAAATTCCTCTTTGAACAGCTCCATCGCGGCCGCGGCTGTTTCAACGCCCGTGCCGCAGTCAAAAACTATCCAGCCCTTGTCGCCCTTGACAAAAGTAACGTTCGCCACATCGTAGCCTCTGACCTGATAGATCCCGTCAACAACCTCGTAAAGCCCGTACAGCGCGTTAAGCTGCGTGTTTCTCCAGAGGCTCGGATTTGCCGAATCGGGAGCGTCCGCACCGCGTACAAAGTCGTAAATATCCTGACTCCACACAGTCGCACCGTTCGAGTTAAAAATTTCAAGCGTTTCGGGCGCACGGATAAATCCACGCTCCGCAAATTCCCTCTCGCGCTCGTCGCCGAAATTCAGTTTTTCCGTAACAGCGGCATTGATATTTTTTGTATCCTCCGACGCGTCCTTTACCTCAGCGGTCAGAATCTCCTCTTTGCCGCAGCCCGTCAGCAATGCCGCGGCGCATACCGCAGCCGCCATTTTGTACAAGATTTTTTTACTAAGCATATTTCCTCCCGTTGTAAAATTTTCTTTCATACTTTTATACGAACGAAAACCGAAAAGGGGTAATAAAAATTTTAAAAATATTTTACGTTCCCGTTTTCGCGGTATCGTCCAGCCTTTGCCGCGCGACAAGCTCCGCGAAAAAGCCGCCGTTTTCTATAAGCTCGTTATAGGTGCCG
>ERZ777305.2196-NODE-2196-length-17735-cov-2.717308_pt1 | contig 17735 bp, 16 predicted proteins | sample MGYA00374965_ERZ777305 | MGnify/ENA primary metagenome ERZ777305 (study PRJEB29328, sample SAMD00013331) | mouse gut metagenome | study: EMG produced TPA metagenomics assembly of the Metagenome analysis of fecal microbiota from mouse which was promoted... | reverse complement strand
GCCCATAGTAATGCGCAGGAAGATATCTTCCAGCGTAAGATCGGACAGCTGCAGCATGAGGATATTCCAGTTCTTATCTCGGCAAAGCTTATTTACAGCGCGGCGTATATCGGTTTTTTCATCGGCTTCGACATCATAGTCGTAAATACCTTTTTCGCGCTCCATATCTGCGCGCACATATTTGATTCCGTCCAGTTTTTTAAGGGCGGCGACTATCTCTTCCTTATCGGCGGCAGTATGCTTGCTGCCCTCGATACGAAGCGTCATTTTATGCTCGTTGGTGATATTTTTCGCTATTTCGTCGGCAGTTCCGTCGGCGGCGATAACGCCCTTGTTGATGATTATTATTCTGTCGCATACCGCCTGAATTTCAGGGAGGATATGGGAAGAAAGAATAACCGTATGATTTTTGCCCAGCTTCTTGATAAGCGAACGTATTTCGATTATCTGATTCGGGTCGAGACCTACTGTAGGCTCGTCAAGAATAAGAACCGGCGGATTATTTATAAGCGCCTGAGCAAGTCCGACTCTCTGCTTGTAACCTTTGGATAGATTACGTATAAGTCTGCCTTTCACATTTGTGATCTTGCACAAATCGCATATCTCTTTCAAATGAGATTTTCTTGAAAGCTTGCATTTTTTCAGATCGTACATAAAATTGAGATAGCCTTCAACCGTCATATCCACATAAAGAGGCGGAATTTCGGGAAGATAACCTATGTTCGACTTGGCGGCGATAGGGTCTTCGAGTATATCCGCTCCGTTTATAAGTATCTGACCGGAGGTTGAAGAAATATAGCCCGTAAGCATATTCATAGTAGTTGATTTTCCCGCTCCGTTAGGTCCGAGAAAGCCGAGTATCTCGCCTTTTCCAACTTTGAAGCTTATATCGTTTACAGCTTGTTTGTCGCCGTAACGCTTGATAAGGTGATTTACCTCGATCATTTGGCATTGCCCTCCTGATTTTTATTTGCCGATAAACGGCAGTCCGAAATCTACTTTACAATATATATGTGATAGCGGCGTGTCAGCGCCGCGAATTTTCTATGTTATTCCTCGAATCTTCTTTTCGTCCGATCTTAGCTGTTTCGTAAGCTCTTCGACAGAGCCGAATTTCATTTCGGGACGGATAAAATCCAATATTTCCGTGACTATCTCCGTTCCGTAAAGATCGCCCCTGAAATCGAAAATATTGGTTTCCGCAAGAGGACAGCCGCCGTAATCCACGGTAGGCTTAACGCCGATATCGGTCATTGCTCCGTAAAGTTTGCCGTCTATCACAACTTGCGAAGCGTAAACTCCGTACTTCGGAACGAGCTGTCCCTTTTCGAAAAGCTGATTTACAGTAGGAAATCCGATAGTTCTGCCCAGACGCGCTCCGTGAACGACTTGTCCTGCAACGGAATATGATCTGCCCAGCAATGAACCTGCGGCGGAGACGTCTCCGTTTAAAAGCGCGCGGCGTATCTTGGTGGATGATACCGTTTCGCCATCGTATGAAACATCGGCGGCGGCGCATACCGAAAATCCGAACTTCTCCCCGAATTTCCGCAGTTCCCGCACTCCGCAGGCAGCGTTTTTTCCGAATCTGAAATCGTTTCCGCAGCATACGAAAGAAGCGTTCATCTCTTCCGCAAGTATCTTTCCGGCAAATTTTTCCCCGTCCATATCACGTATATCGTTAAATTCGAACGAACGTATATTGCTTATACCATATTTTTTCAGCAGCCGCATTTTTTCGGATTCTCCGAAAATAAATCCCGAACCGCATTTTTTCAGCGAAACTATACCCGGCGAAAAAGTTACGGCACAAGGCGCAAGCCCGTTTTTCAGCTGCTCGGCGGCAAGCTTCAGGACTGCCTGATGTCCGAGATGCACGCCGTCAAAAATTCCAAGCGCGACAGCAGTTTTTGCCCGTTTCATCAACTCACCTCAGAAAAAATTTTTCCGCACGCGCAGGCATTGATTTTCAGTATCAGCTTCGGCGATACCGATAAAAATGCCGTCCGCGCCGTAAACCGAATACATAAGCTGACCGCTTCGAATGCCTCGGACGCGGTCAAGATCGAGTTTTACGCCGTTTTTGTACATTCTTGTCTGCACTTCATTGAGCCGCAGCATCGGAAACACAGAAAATATCCTGTCAGTCGGCAGCATAAGTTCATGAAGCCGTCCATCGTCCCTCGCCTGCTGAATTTTTTCAAACGTATGACAGTCGGAAAGCTTAAATCCGCCCGAAGCCGTCCTGACAAGGCTTGTCATTATTCCTCCGCAGCCGAGTTTTTCGCCGATATCGTTTATAATTGTGCGTATATACGTACCTTTTCCGCAGTTTATCTCCATTTCTCCGCATCTGTTCTCTTCATCGTAATTGATAACATTAATCGAAAAAATCTCAATCTCGCGCGGAGTACGCTCAACTTCGACGCCCTGTCTTGCAAGATCGTACAGTCGTCTGCCATTGACCTGAACGGCGGAATACATCGGAGGAAGCTGCATTATCTTCCCCGTAAATTCAGGAATAATCGCTGAAAGTTCATCGACGGAAACGGTTTTATCGGATTCCGCAGTAATTTTTCCTGTGATATCCTGAGTATCCGTTACCATTCCCAATTTGAATCCAGCGCGGTAGCTTTTCGTATTGTCGGGCATGATATCGCAGGCTTTGGTAGCCGTTCCCACAAACACGGGAAGAACTCCCGTCGCCATGGGATCGAGAGTTCCGCCGTGACCAAGCCGTCTTATACCCATAATTCCGCGAAGTTTCGCCACAACGTCGAATGAAGTAAAATCTGCCGGCTTATTCACGCATATGATGCCGTTCATGAGATAACTCCCGCAACGGCGTCGATAAGTTTCCGTTTAGCCGATTCAAGATTGCCTTCGACCGTGCATCCGGCTGCTTTCGCATGGCCTCCGCCGCCGAGAATATGGCATATATCTGAAACGTTCACAGAATCCGCCGAACGGAACGAGCAGCGGAATACTCCGGGTTCGCGCTCTTTCATAAGAATGCCGACCTCCGTATTTTCAAGCTGTATAGTCATGGGAGCAAGTCCCTCAAACTCGTCAAAGCTTACGCCGAGATTTCCCATCATTTCCTGAGTTACAGCGGCGATAACAAGTCTGCCTCCGAGATATTCTTCCATAAGTCCAGCAAATTTCGCCTCCAGAAGCATTCTGCCCCTTGATTTGACTTCGAACATATATCTGTTTATCCTTGCGAAATTTATATCGTAGCTGCGCTTCATTTCCGCTGCTATCTCATGAGCGCGCGGAGTTGTACAGTCGTAGCGGAAACAGCCCGAATCCGTGGCTATCCCGGTATAGAGACACATTGCGCAGTGACGGTTTATTTCAACCCCCATAAACTTTGCAAGATCATATATTATTTCGCAGGCTGCCGCAGCTTTCGGACGGAGAAGCGTCTTTTCCGCGTAATTTTTATTCGATTCGTGATGATCGATACAAAGCTGCACGCGGTCGCCGTAAATATCCTTATAACCGCCCATAAGTTTGGTGTCGGCAATATCGACGGCAATTACGGTCTTAGGCTCAAAATCTTCTCCCGCGCCAACGTTCGTCAGAAAATCATAACGATGCGGAAATTCATCGCTGCATACAACGCGGCTTCTTATGCCAAGCTCCGACAATATCTCTTTCAGTCCGAATCCTGCTCCGATGCAGTCGCCGTCGGGACTCTGATGTGTAATTATAACAGCATCCTCGCAATTTCGGAGGAAAGTTTCCGCTTCACCATATCCTATAAACATTGTCCGCTCCTTACAGTAGATCGTTTAATTTTTTGCTTATCTCCGCGCCTCTTTCAATAGATGAATCCGCAATAAAAGTAAGTTCCGGAGATTTGCGCATTTTCAGTCTGTGAAAAAGTTCGCGTCTTATGAATCCTGCCGCGCTTTTAAGTCCATGCACGGAATTTTTCGTATTCTCGATACCTGACAGACTCGAAACGTATATCTTACAGTTGGACATATCGCCCGAAAGATCAGCCCTGACGATCGTCAGGAGCGGATCTATTCTCGGATCTTTGAGTTCGCGCAGAATAGCGGTCATTTCTCGTTTTATATCTTCAGCCATGCGGCTTGTTTTATAATTTGCCATATATATCAATCCTCGCGGTATTCTTCAACTGTGTAAGTCTCGAAAATATCGCCTTCCTTAACGTCGCTGAACTTTTCAAGGCTGATACCGCACTCGTAGCCCTCCGCAACTTCCTTGGCGTCGTCCTTGAAACGCTTCAGACCTGCGATCTTATCGTCTGCAATGATAATACCGTCGCGGACAACTCGTACCTGACAGCCTCTGACAGCCTTACCGCTAAGCACATAGCTTCCTGCGACCATGCCGACATTCGAAATCTTATAGACCTGACGAACCTCGATTCTTCCAAGTTCTACATCGCGGAACTTAGGTGCAAGCATACCCTTCATAGCGGTAGATATCTCTTCGATAGCGTCGTAGATAATGCGGTACAGACGGATATCGACACCGTCGCGCACAGCATTTTCGGCAGCCACGGGATCGGGTCTTACGTTAAAACCTACAATGATAGCGTTGGAAGCGCTTGCAAGCATAACGTCGCTTTCCTTGACTGCTCCGACCGCTCCGTGAATAACGCGCACTCTTACTTCATTATTTGAAAGCTTTTCGAGAGACTGCTTAACGGCTTCAACAGAACCCTGAACGTCAGCTTTGACGATAACAGGCAGTTCCTTGATCTCGCCCTCTGCTATCTGGCTGAACAAATTGTCAAGAGTTACCTTGCGGTAAGAGTTGAACTGTTCCTGTTTAGCTTCATGCTTACGCTGTTCAACGAGTTCGCGGGCAAGTCTTTCATCTTCGACTGCATTGAAAATATCGCCTGCGCTCGGAACTTCCGCAAGACCCGTTATCTCTACAGGAACGGACGGGCCTGCCGATTTAACGGTTCTGCCCTTATCGTTGGTCATAACGCGGACGCGTCCGACAGCAGTTCCTGCAATAAGAACGTCGCCCTGTCTGAGAGTACCGTTCTGAACGAGAAGAGTTGCGATAGGACCTCTGCCCTTGTCGAGACGAGCTTCGATAACAGTACCCTTTGCAAGTCTTTCGGGATTTGCCTTGAGATCCTGAACCTCCGCAACGAGAAGAACGTTTTCAAGAAGTTCGTCTATGCCCTCGCCCGTTTTTGCAGATACTGGAACGCAGATGATATCGCCGCCCCAATCTTCGCATACGAGGTCATATTTAGTAAGCTCTTCCTTGATACGGTCGGGATTTGCGCCTTCCTTATCCATTTTGTTGATAGCAACTATGATCTGTACGCCTGCAGATTTAGCATGGTTGATAGACTCTACCGTCTGCGGCATGATACCGTCGTCGGCAGCTACAACGAGGATAGCAATATCCGTGATATTCGCGCCTCTTGCACGCATTGAAGTGAAGGCTTCATGTCCGGGAGTATCGAGGAACGTAATGTTCTGACCGTTTATCTTTACCTGATAAGCGCCGATATGCTGCGTGATGCCGCCTGCCTCTCCTGCCGCGACATGGGCGTTTCTGATACGGTCGAGGATAGAAGTTTTACCGTGATCGACGTGACCCATAACAACGACTACGGGGCAGCGCGATTCGAGATTTGTATCGTCGTCGTCGCTATCGTCGATAAGACGTTCTTCGATCGTAACGATAACTTCCTTTTCAACCTTTGCGCCCATTTCCTCGGCAACGAGAGAAGCCGTATCGAAATCGATCTCCTGATTGATAGAAGCCATAACGCCGAGATTCATCAGCTTTTTGATAACGTCTGTAGCCGTAGCTTTAAGACGCGCCGCAAGTTCGCCGACCGTTATGGAATCGGGGATCATAACCTTAAGCTGTTGTTTTCTTGCGCGCTCCAGTTCCAGTCTTTTAAGCTTTTCAGCTTCTGATTCTTTTCTGGAAAACTGCTGACGGTTTCTCTGTGCGGATTTCTGATTGATCTTCTGCTTCTTGGACGAATAATTATCGCCGCCGTGCTTACGGCTGCTTCCCGAGGCCATCTGATCGTAACGCTCGTTGTACTTATCAAGATCGATATAACTTCCGCGCGTATCTACCGTTCTGCGCTGAGTAGCGGTAGAAGCTGTTTCCGATGAAAAAGTGGTATTAAGCTTAGTACTTTCCCCGCGGTCTCTCGCCTTGGGCTGCTCCTTTTCCTTTTTCTTCTTTTTATCAGCTTTTTTCTCTGAATTCTTCGGAGCGTTGTTTTTCGCTTCGTCAGCCGTATTTTTTACGTTCTCCGTCTTTTTGGATTCCGCGGGCTTTTCAGCCTTTGCTTCAGCGGCAGGCGCAGACTTCTTTGCCTCTTCTGCTGCCGCATTCTGTTTTTTCACGGGTTGTTCGGATATTTTCACCTCTTTTTTAGGGGCGCTTTTAGCCTTTGTGGATTTTTCTGTTTTTTCTTTTTTAGAATCCTGCTTCATCTTTTTCTCCTGTTTGGGTTCAGATTTCAACTCGGTCTTTTTTTCTGGTTTCGGGTCATTTTTTGAAGCGAAATACTCGTCGAACGAGCTTACCTCATTTGCCTTCGTATGATTTTCGAGAAGGCAGTTCATCTCCTCTTCCGTAAGACCTGAAGAAGTCTTTTTCTTTGTATCGCCCTTCGCCGCGAAAAAATCCACGATCTTCTGAGCGGATATATTAAGATCTTTAGCTGCGTCGCTGATTTTTATTTTTTTTGCCATAGGCGGAATTCCTCCTTATTATCTGCTGCAAAATTGCAGCCGTGAAAACGAATGTATTATTTACAATGATTTTCCGAATCCATTTGCAAAGCCCTCGTCGCATATGGCAAGTACGGCGGTTTCCTTTCCGCACAATCTGCCTATATCCGATTTTTCCAGAAGAACGTCGTACGCCGCGACGCTGGACTTTTCGCAGAAGAAGCGTATCTCCTTTGCGGTTTTCGGCGAAGCGTCGGCAGCGATAAGTACGCAGAATGCTTTTCCTCCAACGACGGCTTCTTTTGCGCTGTCAAATCCCTTGACCGCCCTGCCCGCTTTAATGCAGATCGACAGCAGATCAGCTGTCTTTCGTTTCTTTTCCGAGTTCATCGGTCATCACCTCATAAACGCTCTCTTCTATTTTACATGAGAATGATTTTTCTAATCTGCGCATTTTACGAGCCTTTTCAAAGCATTCCGCACTGCGGCAGATATATGCGCCCCTGCCGTTTTTCTTTCCAGTAAAATCAAGGCTTATCTCGCCCTCCGGTGATTTCACAACGCGCATCAGCTCCTTTTTCGGCTTCATTTCACCGCAGCCAAGGCACATTCTCATTGGTATTTTTACCGTCTTCATAATTATTCCTCAGCGCTGTCCGCATCGGACTCTTCTTCGGGCTGCTCTTCATTTTCAGCAGTTTCTTCGGTATTTTCAGCGGTCTCTGCAATTTCTTCAGTTGCGGACTCTTCAATCTGATTTTCCTCAATAACTTCCTCAGCCGAAATTTCTGTATCGGTATTTTCCTCAACTTCGGAAACTTCCTCAATTACTTTCTCCGCAATCTTAAAATCGTCGCTGAGTTCCGGAGCGGCTTCGCCCGTAATGCTGTCGAACTGCGGCTTTATGTCTATCTTATATCCTGTAAGCTTAGCGGCAAGTTTAGCGTTCTGACCGGCTTTTCCTATCGCAAGCGAAAGCTGATCGTTCGGAACAACTACCGTGCAGTTTTTCTCCTCTGCCGAAGTAATTATGGTTTTCAGCGCCTCCGCCGGAGCAAGCGCGCGTGCAATAAATTCCTCGGGCACTTCGCTCCACGGGATAACGTCGATCTTTTCGCCGCTCAGTTCGTTTACAATAGCCGTAACTCTCGATCTTTTCGGACCGATACAAGCGCCGACTGCGTCAACGTTGCTGTCTTTCGACCATACCGCGATCTTAGTGCGCGAACCTGCCTCACGGGAAATAGACTTGACCTCGACCGTTCCGTCGTAAATTTCCGGAACTTCCATTTCGAAAAGACGCTTTACAAGATCTTTATGAGTACGCGATATCTTAATTATAGGCTTTTTGGTCTTTCCGACGATGCCTGTGATAAACACCTTTACGGTCTGACCTTCCTTGAGCGTTTCATTCGGTATCTGCTCATTTTTAAACAGATAAAGTTCCGTTCCCTCATAAACCACGGTAGCAGTACCTCTGCCGGGTTCTATCTGCGAAACCTTTGCAATTATGCAGTCATGCTCTTTAGATTCAAATTTATTGAGCATCTGGTCGCGGCTTATCTCTCTGAGATCGCCTTTTATTGACTGTTTCGCGGAAAGCGCCGCCATTCTTCCAAGTTTTGAGATATCGATCTCCTTGAGAATATTTCCGCCTACAACGGCATTGGGATCGATAGTTCTCGCCGCGGCGATATTTATTTCATTTTCATCGATCGGCTCGTCGATTATCTCCTGAACGATATACATTGCAAATTTTTTAGTTGCGGGATCGATCTCGACTCTTATTCTGTCCTCGCTGTGCGGATATGCTCTTTTAGCGGCTTTCAGCATTGCCGTCTTGACTTTTTCTATAAGAACGTCAGTCCCGACGCTGTTTTCCTCGCCAAGCATTTGCAGCGCGTCAAAAAAGTTTTCCATTTCAAATTCCTCCAGTATTATTCAAAATCAAACCATAGCTTAACGAAAGCGATGTCCGAAAGCGGATATTTTTTCTCATTTCCCTCTTCGCCGCAGACAGTGATCTCATTTTTATCCGCGCCTTTGAGGTAAGCGGCGATCTCCTTTTCGCCGTCTATACTTCTTATGAAGCGAATGCGTACCTTGTCGCCCTCGCAGACTTCAAAATGCTCTTCTTTCAGCAGTTCCCTTTCGAGACCTGCCGAACCTATTTCAAGAGTATAACTCTGCGGAATAGGATCTTTTTCGTCAAGAAGCTTATTGACGGGTTCGGTAACTTTTTCGCAGTCCCCGATCGTTATTCCCTCGTCGCAGTCGATAAATATACGCAGATACCATGCCGCGCCCTCCTTGACGTAGCATACGTCCCAAAGGTAATATCCAAGTTCGTCGGTAATAGGCTTGACAAGATCATATATCTTCTGTTCTGTTCCGCCGAATTTTTTTAATTTCATTCAAACGCTCCTTTCGTCAGCAGATATGCCATACAAATTGAAAGACCGGAAGTTTCCGGTCTTAGCATAATTATCATCTTATGATATTATATCACAGTTGAACGGAAAAATCAAGTACTTCAGGGGATTTTTTCAAGCAGGCAGTACTTATTGTCAATTTGCACAAATTAACCTGCGTTCATTAAGTAAGATATGCGTACTTTTCAGCATAATATGCCGAAAATGCATCCTCACAACAAACGCAGGTTCTTAGAGACTGTTTAAAATCCCGTTGCGGCGGTACTACTCGTATCCGTATTGATACCTGCCGCGTCGGAAGAACTGAGCGAAGGAACTGCAATATCCGAGCCTGCCGAAGTGTCGGCAACCGATACTCTGATCTGCACTTCAACGCCGGGAAGATTGTCAAAGCTGAGTATAACGAAAGTTTCACCGCGCGCAACGCCCGTGATGTGTCCGTAATTATCGACGGTAGCGACAGCCGGATCAAGCGAAGTCCATACTTCGTTCGCTTCGGAAGTGTTTTCGGGATATCCGCTGATAAAAGGCATCTTCATTTCGCCCTCGTTAAGGTAGACTTCCGTCATATCTATCTGTACCTGAGCCGCAAGCGGATGAGTAGTCGTAGCTGGAGCAGTCGTAAGCTGAGGAGCAGTCGTCGTCGCCATAGCCGAAGCAGTAGTTGTATTTTTCTCCTTATTCGAGCCTTTTTTGCTCTCGCCGCTGTTCGAGCAGCTGTTGGCGATAATTATAAACAGTATCAATATAACAAGGCAAATCACGACGACTCCGCCGAGCTGCCTGTTTCTGATCATTTCCTTAGTTACTTTCTTCTTGGGTCTCGTCTCATTGCTGTTCTCCATATTGTTGTTCTCCATGATGATTTCCTTCCTTTATCATTCTTCATAGCCTATTCAGACTCTCAAGCAGTACATTATCGACGTAAACCGACGAAATATCCTACTGCGTTTATTAAAATTCTTCTTAAAATACATTATATCACACTTGGAATAAAATGTCACGCACTTTCTAAAAATTTTACATATTGCTGTATTCTAAATAGAATTTTTGTTACTTTTTAACAAGTTTTACAATTCTTATTTGTTAAAATCCTTTACTTCGCTGTCTATCGTCTTTTTCACATCGTCGCGGAGCGTATCCCATTCTGAATCTCCGCCCTCAAGCAATGCCGACGTCAGTTTATCCATAACGCCGCGTGTTTCATAGGTATTATCATACATTTTTTCACTCATACCGTATCCGAAATCGAACACTGGAACGCAATTTTCGAGATCAATAATAGATTGAAGAGCGTCGTACTGCTCCTTCGTCACAAAAGATTTTTTATTTTCAGTCTTGCCCGCTTTCTTTTTGGCGATCTCCTTGTACTCTTCCTGAACCGCGGCAAGTCTTTCACATTTAATATAAGCGGCTACGGCTTCGCCTTTTTGTGAATTTTTCACAAGCATTCTTGCCGAAAAATTACAGCTTATATAATTTTTATCGGCATCGGGAGCTTTCGGGAAAGGAACTATCATAAGATCGGCATCCTTGTTTTCGGCATTGGACTCGCCCAGCGACCACGCTCCCATCGCATAAAACAGCGTAGAATTATCATTCGGGAAACAGTCCTTCCATGTGCGGTCATACAGATTCTTTTTAGCAATATCCCGCATAAAAATCTCCGCCTTTTCAATTTCGGGGTCGTCAATATTATTTGAAAATTTCTCGCCGTCGTAATTAATAACCGTATGTCCAGTGGACTGCATCGCAGCCTGACCAAACCAGCCGTTTATTCCGTATCTCGTCTGCCCGTCCGACGCTTTCGAAACAAACTTTTCCATCATCTTCATGCAAGTATCCCAATTCCATTTGCCGTCGAGGTAAAGTTTGTAGGGGTCGTCAAGCTTGTTGTCTTTGATCATTTTGCGGCTATATGTGATGATCAACGGGTCGGAAACAGCATAGGGAACTACATAATGTTCGCCGTTATACTTAAACATTTCGATCACATCGTTCATATCGTCCCAGATACCTTCGTCCATTCCCATAACGTCAAAATAAGGATCAAGCGGCTGATATCGACCTTTTATAACTCCGTTCGGGACGGCGTCCAATTCATAAGGAAACATATCCACTTCTTCGCCTGCAATTAACATAGAATCAAGCGTCGTCAGCTTTTCTGCGGAAGTTGTCGGAACAAAGCTGACAGACGCTCCGTAAACGTCCTCAAAAAGAGAAAGAGCGGCGGAACGTTCCCGATCGTCCTGCGGATTGAGATCATAATCCGCAAGCCAAGTGATAGTTTGTCCGCTTATGTCGATATTTCGTGCGGTATTCAACTCTTCAGCGACGGAACTTACGGAAATTTCGTCCGTATTTTTATAATGGCTTTCCATATCGGAAGCAGGGGATACTCTGCTGTTGCTGCACGAAACCGCTGACATCGTTATTGAAACGGCAGTGGCTGCGTATACAATTTTTACAAATTTTTTCATCATCAAGAACTCCTTTCTAAGAGCTTGTTCAGTAGCCTTTTATGTGCGGTTTTTCGAGCATAATTTTAACGATTACAAGGAGAAAATTTTATCAGAACTTGTTCTCATATATGTATATATTATATATTCCTGAGTCGTTTCTGTCAAGTATTTTACTATACTAACAAAAAAAGCTTGATTTTTACTTATAAATATGATAAACTAACATTAACAGGATTTTATCCTAAAAAATTCTCTATGGAGGTACTTAAATTATGGCATATGTAATTTCTGACGAGTGTGTAAGCTGCGGAGCTTGCGAAGCTGAATGCCCTGTAAGCGCAATTTCCGAAGGCGATGGTAAGTACGTTATCGACGCTGACGCTTGCGTTGAGTGCGGCGCTTGCGCTGGTGTTTGCCCTGTTGGCGCTCCTTCTGCTGAATAATTATACGCATACATAATTAAGGCTGCCTTTTTAGGCAGCCTTTTTTAGAGCCTGTTTAAAATCTCGGCGCGTGTATTTTCGAACATATTTTTTCACATAGTTCAGATAAAACTCTGCCGAAAAGGCCGTACATTTTAGAGCTTGTGCTTATAGGTAGAACATACAAATTTGCCGAAAATACTTGTGCTGAAGCTATGAAAACTCTTATATTTTTATGCGAACAGGTCCTAATTAAGTTCAATAGTTTTTTCAGCAATTTTCTCGCAGAAAACCTCGTCATGCTCAACAAAAATCATGGACGGCCTTCCCGAAAGTATCATATTTTCGATCTGGATACGCGAAATAATGTCGATGTAATTCAACGGCTCGTCCCAGATGTAAAGATGCGCTTTTTCGCAAAGACTTCCGGCTATCAGAACTTTTTTCTTTTGTCCTGCGCTGTATTTTTCAATATTCTGCTCAAAATGTTCCCGTGAAAAATCAAGCTTGCGAAGAATGGCTAAAAGCAGCGAAATATCAATCCCGAGCGATTCCGCGTACTCTTTCAGTGAACCTCGAAGATGATCGGTATGCTGGGGAACGTATGAAATTTTCAACTGCCCGTTTTTGATAATATTTCCGCTGTACTTGATATTTTCACCGCAGATAAGTTTCAGAATGCTGGATTTTCCGCTGCCGTTTCCGCCTTTTACCGCAATGCGTTCGCCCTTCAGTACGGTAAGATCAACATTGCGGCAAACTATTTTTTCGCCGTATCCGAAGGAAACATTCTCCAGCTGAATAAGACGTTCCGAATGAAAATCAAGCGTTCCTATCTTCAGTTCAGCGGATTTCTCAACATTGCGGAGAAGCTGTTCCTTTTCGGCAACGGCTTTATCGCGCCTCTCGGATATCGCAGCAGAGCGGGACATGAGTTTTTTTGCTTTTGCGGCTTCATAAGGACGTCTGCCAATGTTTTTCTCAACCTTGGACGGATCGAATCCGATTTTTGACTTTTCAGCCCTTTCCGACCAGTTTGCAGCTCGTTTCGCCGCAGTTTCAAGACGTTTTATATCTTTTTTCAGCTTTTCGTTCCGCGAAATCTCAAAACTGTCGCGCATATCCTTATTTCGCTGCCAATCGGAATAATTCCCTTTTTGTATCTCCAGACCGCAGCGGTTTATCGAAAGAATATGATCCGTACAGACGTCTAGAAATTTTCTATCATGTGATATGACGATAAATCCCTTTTTGCGGCTTAGATATTCGCCGAGAATCCGCCTTCCGCCGCTGTCCAGATGATTAGTAGGCTCGTCGATAAGCAAAAACGAATTTCTCCGCAGAAATAATCCTACCAGCAAAGCTTTTACCCGTTCGCCGCCCGAAAGCGTACAGAACTGCCGATAATCCGTATCAGAATCCATTTTCAGCAGCGACATTTCGCGGTAAATTTCCCAATCCTCCGCATCAGCGGCAATTTCTCTTATCACGTCTATGGTGAACATTTCGGGGTCGTCGGCAGTATATGGAAAATACTCAAATTCAACCGTAGATGAAATTGAGCCGCTCCCTGATAATTCACCGTTAAGAAGCTTCATAAGAGTCGTTTTTCCCCTGCCGTTACGTCCGACAAGTCCAAGTTTCCAGTCAGTATCAAGCTGAATATTTACATTTTCAAAAACGTTTTCGGAACTGCCCTCATAAGAAAAAGTCAGCCCCGATATATTTATCAACGACATAAAAATACCTCCTCTCGCGGAGTTGATCTCCGAAACAAAACAGCCGCAGGATCACAAGGCGGATTTTCATGGAATTCTCAAAATTCCCACGAAAACCGCCGTCGCGCTCTGCGGCTGCATAAAGACATAATTATGCCGTATACAAGCGAAAAGAGCGTATTGATCCTGCAATCAAACACAGCGTTAAAAGAAAATCCACAAAAATGTACGACGAAAAAATCGCAGTTACGATTTTCGGGCATAACATTCTTAAAAACGCTGTAAAGCACGGAATTTCCTATGCTTTTTGATATAAACAGAATCACTTACGCATCTTTTCACCTCAAATCTTATATTTTTTCATATTATATCATATTTATTTCAATTTGTCAAGCTTTTCGTAATATGCCTAATCAAATATTCTCCAAATCCTATTATTGCACCATTTTTCAAATGTAAAATACTTATTGCTGATATAATTCCATACGATTTTATAAATTAAAGCGAGTATTGAAGCAATAACAAATGTTGCAAAAGTAACTGAAATTATCTGCAATAATTCATGTTGAGACAAAAACGGATTCGTAATTTTAAACAAAACTATATACACAACTTTATGAAAAAGATAAATATAAAACGTAAGCGCGGAAAGCTTGCTCAGATCAGCTTTGATATTTATCGAACAGAAAAATCCGAATATGCATATGCTTGCTATAATTATAGTCGGCGAAAAGAAATTCTTGTATGTATCAAACAGATAATGCGTAAAGCCTTTCATTCGTACAATAAAAGTTATAGCAAACATAAGGAACGCAATAATTAAATATACATATTTGTTTACTTTATTATGATATAAATATACTAATCGTCCCATTATAAAGTACGCTAAATAGGAAACGACTACACCTATTGTAAACGCTGCTTTCTGCGTGGAAAAGAACTGCGAAAAAGCAGTCCATAACATAAAGGCGGCTGCCAGCAGCAATTTTGCATTTTTAGGCAGGCTGTTTTTCAATCTGATAATAAAGGGCACGCATAAATAAAGCCCAAACAGCATATACATGAACCACATATGAAAGAAATCGCCTATAACAAGTCCTTTAAGAGGTCGGATAAAATCTTTCTCTCCGCGCAGCTGGCCGAATTCCAATAGTGCAAACAGCATAATGACGATAGGTATCATCGGAAGGAAAATTTTATAAATAGATTTCGAGTAAAAATATTTAAAATCTTTGTTCTTATCATTACCCAATATAAACGCTCCGGATATCATAACAAAAACCGGAACCGAAAATCTCGTAATAATATTAAAAATACTTTCAACAATGTAGTTCGTGCTGAACGAAATATCCGCCGCTTGATCCATAAAGCGCTTAGCGTTGCAATGTATCAGAATTACCGCAAATGTCGAGATTATCCTCAATAGATCCAAGCTGTTATTTCTATCTGTTGTTTTCCCTTTCAATATTGAACCCTTCTTTCGACTTTAGAACTTGTTCTCATAGGATTTGTGCGTAGTACTAAAGCATACGCAGATGAGCAAAATCAAAGATTTTGTTATCTGCGGAATTTTCGAGCATAATTTTATCGAGAGCAAGGAGAAAGACCGCAGGAATACTGACGTATTTCAAGGTCTTTCGACGCAGCAATCGGTAAAATTTGCCGAAAAGATATGTACAATATCCTATGAGAACAAGTTCTTAATATTAGTTCCTGTTGAGTATTTCAATCATTTAGAACCTGACGTGCGCTGCATCTTGCGAAGACAGGTTCTTATTCCTGCATCAAAGCAAACATCTTCAGAATAAGTTTATTATATCATGTTAAGTTCAATTTGTCAAGAATAATAAAGCGCATCGAAATATCAATGCGCTCTAAAAATTCAATATTTTAAGGAAGCCAATCAATACTTACTTCTTCAAGCTGGTTTGTATCTTTGTTGAACTCGAAATTATAACCGCTCGAGCCCATATAAACCTCAGAATCGACTTCATACTTAACATAGTTGTTATCAGTTTCTTCAGTGGGAGCGTCGTTATTTTCCAAAAGCTGATCCTTGGTAAGAGTCAGCGGGAAAGAGAAGCAGACGTGCTTCGCGGAATCATTGATATTATTGATGATCTCTTCATTACGGCTGTCCTCGAAATCAGGCTTGGGAACGTAAATAGAATACCATCTTACATATGAAAGAAGGCATTCAGCCTCGGTAATATTTGAATCGGTAGTATTGATAAACTCAACCTGTATGTGCGTGAAATCATTGATATCAACATTATAAGTGCTTGTCCCATGATTTTTATTTACATTGTTGCCGCTGTTGTTTAACTCGTTCTCATCAAAAGGAACTCCTCCGTCGATAAGATCCTGCAATGTGCTTTCGCCAAGCGTATAGATCTTGCCGTCGTATGCAAAGCATCTTTTTTCAAGATCGGCATAATTCTCACTTAAACCTTCTACAGGAGTAAACTCTTCTGCTTCTGTAGGCTTAACGTCCTCATTTTCAGTTGTCTCTTCTGAGGATTCTTCAGAAGTTTCTTCTGTTGTCTCTTCAGTAACATCTTCGGAACTCTCTTCCGCCTCGGTTACTTCCTCTGTTGTAGACTCTGAAACTTCGCTTTCAGACGATTCGCTTTCTCCGATCATACCGCTGATACCGCATGAAGTGGAAGCAAAAGTTAACAGTACTGCCATTGCAGCAGCCAATGCGCTTTTTTTCATCATATCTCTTTCCTCTCTTTGTTCAGATTTAAGAACTTGCCGTACAACATCATGCGGCGCTGCCTTAACCATGATTTATTATACAATAAAAAATCACGTAATTCAAGATTAATTTTAACAGGAAAGTTTCAACATATACTTTTACATTTTAGCAACAAAAAAACGCTCCAATCTGATATTCATGTGAAATTTCTATAATATATTGACAAAACGCGTTCGAATGTGTTATAATTATCATACCTTATTGATTCGGAGGCTTAATTATTATGAAAAGATATAAATTTATACCGCTTATTCTTGCCGCCGCCATGACTTTATCAGCTGCGGTCGGATGTTCTGACAAAAACTCATCTTCAAGCGAAAATGAATTCATTTCGCACGACAGCAACGCTGTAGTCGCAACTGACGGCAAACTGGAGGGTATCGCCGAAAATGAAGTTTCCGCCGCTCCGGAAGAAGAAGCTAATGAAAACGATACTGTTTTCACCCTGAACAGAATATTCGATTCCGGCAATGTCGACGAAGACGGCAAGCATTTTATTTACCTTGACGTCACTATTAAAAACAATTCGGCGACCGAATACGAAATGAGCGCGCTTAATAATTTTTATCTGCTTATGAACGATGGCAGCGAAACTCTTTTTGATATCAGAACACAGATATACGGCGTAAAAAATGTCGAAAATTACGCCAACAATCCTTTCATCATTCCGGCGAACGGCTCTTTCAGCGGTATCGTAGGCGGATTTCTCGTGGACGACGGCGTTAAGGATTTCACGGTATGCTTTTTCCCGACTCTCAACGTAAGCAGCGACAAATCAACTGTTGTAAAAGTTCCCATTACGGAAGCTAATTTTAAATAATTCATGCGGACAGCTATGCAGCTGTCCGTTTTTTTGCCCATAATCCGTATTTTTTTACCGAAAGCAGATACAGCGACAAAATATATACCGTTCCGCCTATTGTTACCGCCCATGCAGTGGCGGCAATATTTCCGAACCCGTATCTTCCGCATATATCCGCTCCGAGATATGCGCCTGCTCCGCATAAGATTCCCGCATAAATCACAGACGCGAACGGCGCGGGAGAAATCGAAATTTTCACAGTCTTTACATATGTTGCCAAGGAAACTGCAAGTATTGCGCCATAACACAGCGACGTTGAGATCGCCGCTCCGTCAACGCCCATTAACGGAATAAATATAAGATTTCCGGCAAGCTTTATCACCGTTCCGAGCAGCATTATTTTCAGCGGCGCAGAAGCTTTGCCGATTCCCTGA
>ERZ777305.2194-NODE-2194-length-17773-cov-4.273676_pt1 | contig 17773 bp, 18 predicted proteins | sample MGYA00374965_ERZ777305 | MGnify/ENA primary metagenome ERZ777305 (study PRJEB29328, sample SAMD00013331) | mouse gut metagenome | study: EMG produced TPA metagenomics assembly of the Metagenome analysis of fecal microbiota from mouse which was promoted... | reverse complement strand
TGGTAGGAGCCCCGCCTTCAACGCCCACCCCATTTCGTCCGCTGCCAGGGGCAGCGCTCTCGGGGTGGGTGTGGGATGTAGGGGGGAGTATTATGAAAAAATAAAAAAAATGTTGATTTATAAATTGCACTTTGGTATACTCTCATTTGCTGGGGCTGTAGCTCATCTGGCAGAGCACCTGCTTTGCAAGCAGGGGGTGGCGAGTTCGATCCTCGTCAGCTCCACCATTAGCGTAAATAATCTCTGATATAAAGTCAGAGATTTTTTATTAAATTTGTATTTTATAAATATCGAAATAGTATTGAATAGGAGATTTTTTATGGATAAAAATAACACTTTGCCAAAAGAGATAGAAGTTAATAATAAGGTATATTCTGTTATCAAGTTGTTAGGCAAGGGAAAAGGTGGTTATTCGTATTTGGTTATAAGAGATGATAAGAAATATGTTTTAAAGCAAATTCATCATGAGCCTTGTGACTACTATAATTTTGGAAACAAAATTGAAGCAGAACTTAATGATTACAAAAGACTTTTAGCACTTGGAATCCCATTGCCATTAATGATTGAAGTGGATATATCTAAGGAAAGAATATTGAAAGAGTTTATTGATGGTCTTACAGCTGATGAACTTATAAAAAGAAATAATTTACCAAACTACTGCATTGAACAGGTTGAAGAAATGTGTAAATTGCTCTATGCGGAAAATTTAAATATAGATTACTATCCTACTAATTTTGTGCTTCAAAATGGGAAATTATTTTATATTGATTATGAGTGTAATGAATACTCCGATAAGTGGAATTTTGAAAACTGGGGCAAGCAGTATTGGATTATTTAGTGAGAAGTATATTGTGATAGTATAATAATTCTTCTTATACCAAAAAGTAATTGATTTTAATTTTTATAAACGCTTTCCGCAATTCTTACAATATTTATCACTTTTATTATTAAGTGTTTGGCAATATCTACATTCAATTGATAGTTGCTGACCACATTTAGTGCAGTATTTGCTGTTAGCTGAGTTTTTTTCACCGCATGAGTCACAGACAATTTCTTCTTTATTAATATTAACTATTCTTTCATTATTTTGCTCAGGGAGGTTGAGCTTTTCTTTTGTCTCATTGATTATTTTTGCAGCTCTATTAACGGCATGTGATCTAATTTCTTTGCTAAAACCTATATTGATTAATACACATCCAACGGCAAGAACACCTACGCCGATAAAGAAAAAATAGTATAAGTCTGGATTTTTTTCAGTGTTAAAGCATTTAAAAAAGTCTACACACGCAATAACAATAAATCCAACACCAGCAACAGTGATAAGAATTCCAAAAAACTTACACAATATTCTCAATGCTTTGCTTAGCTTACTCATAAACTATTCCTCCTCTAATTTAATTATACCATTGCTATATATTTTACACAAGTTAATAGAGTAGTATTGGACTTTATCACGAATTTTATAAAAAAGCCTTAAAAAACTAGTTTTTATTTGATTAATATTTTTTGTCTTGTTATAATTTTGTTATGGAAAAAAACATTAAACTAATTCGTCGAAATAAACTTATTATAATAATATCTAGCATAATATCAGGACTTATATTTTTTAGTCTATTTTTTCTTGCTGTCTTTTTGTGGAATGATCATAATACTTTGCTTTATGTCGATATAATCATCTTCTTTTTATCATTCATTTTTTTAGATATTGTGTTATTCCTTTGTTTAGTTGTTTACCGCGACTTATCTATTCATGAAAAGATACTAAGTAATAAAAGAGATGAAATTGATAATGTTTTCTTTATTAATACTGCTGGAACACAATTCAATGTCCACAAGGTTTGTTGCTATAAGTACAGTGTAATGTATAATGGTGAAGTTGAAGAGCTTTTATCACTTGATGAATTAGAGGATATTGATGTTACGACAAGTTATCGTCTTGTCATGAGTGGAAGATATATTTTAGAGGTGTGCAAACATGTCTAAGTTTAAGAGAAGATTAGGAATATTTAATACATACTTTCAAGTTTACGCGATTATTGGAGCTTTTCTTATAACCATAGTTGGTCACTTTGTTTTGTATTATCGTTTGCAACCAAAGGCAAATGAAACGATTTCTATTTTTATTCAAAGAAAAGAAATGAACGATCGATATAATTTTAGGTCACTTATGATTAATAAAGTTAAATCACAGGGACTTAGAAAATTAAATGTATATGATTTTAATGGTGATGATGCAGATTTTTATGAACATTATACTCAATATGCGAAGATTTCTGAGTTTATCGTTTTAAGTAAAGAACACATTGAACAGCTTGGAAGCAGTGCTTATTCGAACTTTCTTCCATATAATGTTTATGAGAATATGCCTTTTTTACAGAAGGTGGAACCTGAAGAATATTTGATGTCTGGAAATGATAAAGTTGGTTTATGCGTTTTTTCTAAAACCATCGATAACAGATATGACTTTTCAAAATTTGCAACATTTAAATATGAATCTTATTTACTAATAAATAAGAATACTGTTCACTATAATTCCGAAACCAATAGATTGAATAGCATGGCTGATTGGTTTTTGAGAGAATTATTATCTTCTTTGCTAGAATAAAAGTTGTATTTTAATATCTATACAAGTCAAAAATGGTGTGATAAAATATTATTTGGATGGAAAAGTATTTATGAATAAAACTATTGTTATTACTGACTCAAACTCAGGTTTGACTCAATCTGCTGCAAAGGAAATCAATGTTGTTAATATTCCGATGCCATTTGTTGTTAATGGAGAAGAGTTTTTAGAAGATATTTCAATAACTCAAGACCAATTCTATGTTCATTTAAGAGATAAGGGAACTAATGTTTCTACATCACAACCTTCTTTGTTTTATTTAGAGGATCTTTGGACAGAGTTGCTTAATGACTATGAGGAAATAGTTTATATTCCAATGTCAAGCGGTTTGAGTGGAACATGTGCTAATGCATTAAAATTAGCTGAAGAGAAGTTCAAGGATAAGGTATATGTTGTTGATAATAAACGTATTTCTGTTACACAAAGAATCAGTGTCATCGAAGCTTTAAATCTTATCAAGCTTGGAAAAACTGGTAAGGAGATAAAGGAATACTTAGAAAAAACTGGTAAAATCAACTCTATATACATTTATCTTGATACATTATATTATCTTCGTAAGGGTGGAAGAATCACTGCAGCAGCGGCTGCATTAGGAACGGTTTTAAAAATTAAGCCCGTTCTATATTCAGATGGTGATAGTTTTGATAAATTTGCTATGTGTCGTTCAATAACTCAAGCAAAGAAAAAGATGATTGATAGAGTTAAAGATGAAGTTGAAAATGGTAAACTTAAAGAATACTATGAACAAGGCAAATTGAGCATTTCAGTTGCTCATACGCAGAACTATGATGAAGCTGTTAAATTTGCTGAAGAAGTTAAAGCAGCATTCCCAAATATTAAGTTTAGATATATTGATCAATTATCGTTATCAGTTGCTTGTCATATTGGTCCAGGAGCATTAGCTGTTGCTTTACAATATGAAGAATATGCTGATTGAATAAAAAACTATTGATTAGTTAGAATAACTTTGATAATATATTTGAGGTTAAAAAGGGAGTGAGGTGAGATAGTATATGCCAAAAACAACTGTTAGAGAAAATGAGTCTTTGGATGATGCATTACGTAGATTTAAGCGTCAAGTCAATAAGGCTGGTATTCTTGCTGAATGTAAAAAGCACGATGTTTACATCAAACCAGGTCTTCGTCGTAAGATGAAGGCTGAAGCTGCACGCCGCAAAGGTCGTTAAGCAGCAACTCTCGATCTGAGTTTTTCTCAGGTCTTTTTTAAAAATAGGAGTAATGTATGGATATTTATGCAGAATTAGCAAAACTAGTTGAAAAGAAAGTAAAAAAGGGAACAGATATTAAGCCTGAAGATGAACTTAAAGATCTTGGATTAGATTCTTTAGATAAGGCTGATATCATGATTAGCATTGAGGATTTATTTAATATTTCCTTTGAAGAAGATGAAATGCTTTCTGTAAAAACTGTCGAAGACTTAAAGGTCTTGATAGAGAAAAAGATTAGTTAGTATTAAAAGGGTTAGTGGTTTCTAACTCTTTTTTTGTACGAAAAAAGGATTGCGATTTGCAATCCTATTTTTAATTTACATCGAAGCAAGAACCACCGATAAATTCTCTCATTAATGAATTACATGGAACATCTTTATCATCGATATCGCTGAAGTATTTGATAAATTTAATAAGGCGATTGGCGATGATGTAATATGGACTGTTTGAGTCTATCTCTTGTAATAGTGGTAGTGCATATTTTTTCATGACACATAATTCATATGGAAGTAGTGAATTATATACATAATCAGCATTTTCTTGGTTTTTATATATCCACTTAAACTCTCCACGTCTTACGCTAGGCCACATGCTTATAGTTTCAGATGCCGTCGATTGACGGAATTTTGAATCGCGAACAATGCGGCGGAGAAGTCTTAATTCGGTTAAAGAAATTGGATTTTCGTTATCAATGTTTATTTGCGCTTGAGGTGCAATATAGATTTTAAACTTTTGATGTTTAGGAATTAGATTTGTCAATTCATCGTTTAAGGCGTGAATTCCTTCGATGATAATCGGCTGGTCTGGAGCTATAGAGAGTTTATCTCCATCAACTCTTTTTCCTTTTTTGAAATCAAAGTGTGGAAGAACAACTTCTTCACCTTCAATCAATGCGAGCATGTTTTGATTGAATAAATCAATGTCTAATGCTTGTAAGCACTCTAAATCAGGTTCACCATTTTCATCCTTAGGTATTTGATTTTTTGGTAAATAGTAGTCGTCGATTGAAATTGTGACTGGAGTGATTCCTTTGCTCATGAGTTCAAGCCTTAAGCGATTAGAGAAGGTGGTTTTTCCTGAAGAAGATGGACCAGCAATACATATTAATCGCGTTTGATCGATGTTGTTGACGATAAGATTTCCTAAATCGCTCAACATATTGTTGTGTTGACTCTCGCACATATTGATAAAATCGACAGAACCGTGATTTTCAATAAACTGATTGATATGAGCTATTGTATCTACTTTGACCTTATTAGCCCACATAGAAGAATGTTTGAGTGTTTTGCCAAATATAGGGGCATCTTCAAATGGTGGAATCTCACCACCGCATTCTGAACGAGGATATTGAATTAAAAATCCTGGAGCGTAGTGCTTGAGAATGTATTTTTTTAAGTATCCGGTTGAAGGAACCATATATCCATACATATAGTTGACATAATCACCGCATTTATAGAGGTGTACATCATCACTTGGGCGGTACTTTAATGTTTCTAATTTATCGTATGCATCCATTGACTCATAAATCTTTTTAGCCTCATCTTTATTAACTGTAACTCTGACAATTGGGAGGTCGAGGGCAATCAAGCGGTCGACTTCTTCTTTAATCGCCTTAAGCGATTTTGTATCGAGTCTAGTTGATCCTTTGATAAAGCTACCAAAAATAGATCTTGAAACATTATATGAATATCTTACTTTGACATCTTTAAAAAGATTTGAAATTGCTAATGTGAATAAATAGCGAAGAGAAGTTTCATAAATTTTTGTCGCTTCTAAATCGCTTAATTCAAGCAGTATTATTTCATCTTTAATTGATTCGGGAATGAATGTCAATTCATGGAGTCGATTATTAATCGTGACTGCGTAATATTTTTTTCTATCATTTTCAGGAATCATCTCAAGACATGAAAGTCCTTGAACATAGAATTCCTTTTTTAACTTAGTGCTCATATTAACCTCATTTCTAGACAAATTATAATATAATTGAAAACGCTTTCAAAATCAACTATTTCTTTGCTAGACCGGCATTTATTTCTTTTGCTAAATCTGGTAATGTGTGATATCCAGTGATTTCTCTTGTCAATTGGCCGTTTTTAAATACTAGAACAGTAGGAACTGCAGTGATGTCAAATCTATTTGCTATTTCAAAGAGTTCGTCTGAGTCGACCTTTATGAATGTAACATTTTTGATAAGGTTAGATGCATCGGTTAAAACGGGGGCGAGCATTTGGCATGGACCGCACCATGATGCGTAGATGTCGCAAACGACATTTTCGTTTTCACGCAAGAATTGTTCAAATTCTGCTTCTGTTTTTATTTGATATACCATATTAATATCCTCCTATTAGTATTGTATCTTAAATAAAGATTTGTAGCAAATAATATGCATTTAGAAACCACCAAATGTATATATGGCATAAATTATGGCAATGTGTAAAGGATAGAAGGCGTAAAAAGAGTATTTTATTACTACATTGCTATAACCTTTTCTTCCATTATATAAGATCAAAAATGGAATGGCGATTATTGAATAAGTTTGAAGCGCCATATTATAAGGTAGAAGAAACTCGAAGATACCTATTCTTAAAAACGCATAGAAGAGTACATCAACTAAAACCAGTGCAAGCGAGCAGGCGATGTTTTTCATTCTTCGATCATAGACATCTTGAATTGCCTTGATATCGATTGAAGTTTTAATACTAAGCTTTTTTTCATAGTAGATAACAGCTTCATAGCTTATAAAAAATGAGAAAATAAGGACAAGTCCATATATTCCATATTCTGCATAGACATAATCGTTAAATATATTTGCAACGACGACATACCCTATCGGAAGTATTGCTAGAAGAGAATAGAAGTTTTTCTTTTTTATTAGATAACAAGCGAGGATACCCATGCCGATGGTGGTAAACATATTACCCATGAAGTCTTTTCCATCGAAAAAATAGACGATCAAATCGAAAATAAAACCTAGAATAATTAAAGTTAAACAGTATTTAATCACATTTCGACTATGGTATAGTGCTTCAATTGACATCAATAAAAATAATGGAAGAGAAATTCTTCCCAAGATGCGCAAAACATATTGTAATTCAAGATTGTTGCTTAAAAGAAGAAGAGCGATATGGTCAATGACCATAAAGATTGAGGCGATGATTTTTATCCAAAATCGGTCAAGAACCATCCACTTGTTCTTGTTCATTGACTACCACCTAAAATCATAACGACACCGATTATATTGTTAACCGCATGAACAACGATGCTCGGTAAAATGTTTTCGGTTCTAATATAAATAAAGCCGAGTGTGAATCCAGCAGCTAAATAGCTTAGCATATTGACAAGTTCAATTACTGGGGTATCGGAAATAAAGTTTGTATGAATTAAAGCGAACAATATGCTTGCGACGGTGTAACCAAGGTATTTAAATTTTTTTGGAAATAGTCCTATCAGTGCAGCACGATATGTCAATTCCTCAAGTATTGGAGCAAAAATACAAGTAGAGAAGATTAAAAGAACGGCTGAAAGTGTATCGGATTTAAACATCTCTTCTAAAGATGTCTGGTTGTCGTTTGCTGAACCACTGACATTTAAAAGATTAAAAATAAACTGTTGAACAACTCCAACGATAAAATTAATAAAGAAAAATGAAACGCACGCTCCAACCGTGAAAGAAATTAGTATTTTTATATCTGAAAAAGAATGAGCGCTTATCTTTTTTCTAATTTTTGAATTAAGAAGAATTAGTACCAAAACTACTATAGTGCAGATTAAGTAAACAGTAAATGTCAGTACTGAATCAGTGATATTAGGAATTAGTGATAGGAAATACGCTAATATTTGTAATCCTAAAAACCCTATACCAAAAATAAGTCCAGAGTACAATTTATCGTTGCTAATAGTTTTAAGAAAAGTTGAATTATCTTCTTCAACTGTCATCTTTTCAATTTCATCATCATCATCGTATGTATGCATTTTTACCTCGCTTAGTGTATATTTTAATTATAGAGTTTAAAATAGTCTTTTGCAATAGTTCAAAGTAATATATAATATAAATATATATATGGACATCATCCATTATATTTATTGAGGTTAATATGGCAGATAATGTTACACTTATTTTAAATATTGTTCTTGTGGCAATGATTGTAATAGTTGTTATTGCAACACTTATTGGTCTATGGAAGGGTATATGGAAGACTTCGTTTAAGCTCATCTTCCGCTCTATTCTTTTTATCATAATGATTTTTTGTGCACAACCGATTACCTCAGCGATTTGCAGCATGAATATCAAGACGACTTTTGGAATTAACGGAACCATCATGGGTGTTCCTTTGACTAGTTTAGATCAAACGCTCGCTAATATTTTATTAAAAAACTATGAAATATCACCTATTGCTGGATATGATTTATATAGCACAGCTCTGCTTCTTTCTCATTCAATACTCAGCTGTATAATTTTCTTTGTTTTAGCACTGTTGACATTTTTGATCGGAAGTGTTTTTGCAACTATTTTCTACCACCTTATTTTTAAGCATATTATTCCAAAGAAGGCTCAAAAGAGAAAGATCAGATGGGCCGGCGCTGTTTGTGGGTTTATCGATGGATTCTTATGTATGGTTATGTTGATATCACCTTTATCCTCAATGATGAATACCGCAGTTAAAGCTGAACCTTTGGTCACTAAATCAAATGATTTAAAAATAATCGATGATGGAACTTATAGCAACATTATGTCTGGTATTGAAGGCTATAATAACTCAGCACTATTTACCACGATGAAGATTTTTAATCCTCTCAGTGATGCGATGATTAATAAAGTTGTCGAGGTTGAAATCAACGGTGCAAAGATGGGACTTATCGATGAGTTTGAAACTTTAGTAGATTTATTTAAACCGCTCATGGACCATCTTTCAAGTGGAGAAAATGGTGTTAGTATTAATTATCAAACCATTTTGTTAAAGGAGACGATTGCCGAACTAACAAAAATAGTTAGTTCAAGTAAATTGATTGTAAACATGATACCAGGTTTAATAAGCATGGGACAGCACATGATCGAAGATCCTTTAACCAAAAAGATTATTATGGGGCTTGATTTTAAAGATATTGACTTTAAAAATGATCTAGGTGCTATCAATGAATTCTATGGTAAATTATATGATGCAGGTCTTTTTTCTCGTGTTGATAGTGACAAATTTAATTTAACGATATATTTAGAGAATATTGATTTATATGCTGAGGCGCTTAAATCAATCACTTCTATCGAGATGATTAGTAATAATCTATCACAAATAATGTCGTTTACGGCTGATGAAATAAATAAAAAGCTTGGTGAAAGTGTTTTTCCAACGAGCCAAAACGCATATGCTGATATTGATTGGGACAATGATTTAGCTTGCATATTAAACTGCGCTGCACAGTTGGTCAAGACTTTGGATATAAAGACACTTGATAACCTTGATATAAATTCCTTGCTTACCGATGCATTGAAGAATGAAGAAAAGCGTGAGGGAATCAGTTTGGCGTTCTGTGGTAATGATACACAAAAAGGTTTGTTCGATGCTAAACTTGTAGAATCACTAGACCTTAAAACTTTAGTGATTAAAATACTTTCTTCTGTTCCAGAAATCACAGATTATATCGATGAAGATGACTTATATGATCTTTTTGATAAAAAAACTATAAAACTCAAGGATGAGTTTAAGATTATCTTCGAGTTAATTCCTCTTGTTTTTGGCAATGATAATCTTCCTTTAGATAGCATTGATTTAGCAAATGAAACACATATCAGTGAATTAAAAAAACTAGTTAAGGTCGCTTCTAAATCGGAACTTTTGACAAGAATTCTTCCTCGACTTCTTAAGAGCAACTTAAGTGATGCTAATATATCAAAAGATATGTTGTTTGGACTCAGTATAGATGATTTGAACTTTAATTTTTCTTCACCAGCTATGATGGAAGAAGAATTCAATTTGCTTCTTGATACGATTAAAAACGCTCTAGAAATTTCAAAACAAATTTCTGGAAGTGATGAAAGCCAATCTTTGCAAGATACTATTGGAAAAATTGATACTGAAAAACTTAAAACAGTTCTTGTTAATTTATATACATCGAAAATAATCAATCCAAGTCATCGAATTTCTGGCAGTGATGAATATGAAAATGATCGTAATTTTATTGCCTTAGTCAAGGGAATTCTATCCGAACAATCGATAAAAGATTTAGGAGTTGTCGTGCCTAATAACCTTGATAAAATTATATGGTATGATGAAAAAACTAATACAGGTGAAATAATCAATATCGTTGATTCATTTGCTGTATTAAAGAATCACCTTGATTTCTTCGATAGTTCAGATATTACATTTGAAAAAATTGAAGGTTCGATGATCAAAGAAATATTGCAAGGATTAGGTAAAAGCTATGTCTTTTCTTCATCATTAGCATCGATATTTAATAAAAACATATCTCCAATATTAAAGGACCTGGGAGTTGAAGTAGACTTTTCTATAGTTCAGAACTGGGAAAATGAAGGTGATTGCTTTGAAAAAATCATCAACAGTTTAAAAGCTATATCAAAAGATGGAGGGCTAGATAAGATTGATTGGCTCAATTCTGATTTAACTAGAGTTAATGCAATATTAACTGCTTTTGCGCAGACTGAAATAATGTCTGTTCAACAGCTAGATACTGGATTATTCTTTGATAATTTTGGCAATCTCTTATCATCCGTTATGAACAACGATTCTTTTAAAGGAGTCTTAGGTAGTAGTATTAATTCAAGTATTTTCCAAACTTGTGATCCAACAACAGGTTTAAATAATCGTGGATGGACTTGGGTTGAGGAAAAGAAGGTAATTAAGATTTTAGAAGAAGATGTAGAAATATCGACTAAAGGTGAGATATATAATCTTATAAATCTACTAGAAAAAATCAACAATGCTGGTGTCGATAATATTAAAGGAGATTCGATTGATCCAGTTTTACTAAAGGATATTCTCCTTTCATTGGTTGAGACAAACACTTTGCACATTGTCATCGGTGATCTTTTAGAAAATGCTATCGCCAACACGGAAGCTATTGTTTTAGATGAAGACAACAGCATTGATTTGAAAAAGCTAAATACCGATGTATTATTCGCGATGAGTAAAGAAGAATTAAGGACTGAAATTGAATATTTAATACATATATATGATCAGTTCACTAGTGGAGTATTAGAGAGTTTGTTAGCCCAAGATCAGGTGATGAACCTTTCAAAAGAACAGCTTGATAGCTTAAAGGTCATTCTCGATGATTTTGCTTCCTTAAAGACTTTTACCACGAATATCGAAGGTGAGCGTTTGAGTTTACACGAAGAAATACTTTCTTCAATATTCAATTTCATTCGCCTTGACCAAATGGTCACTAATCATGTTGCAAAAGATGATGATAGCGCGCAAGTTCAAAAAGAAAAGAAGTTGAAGGCAAAAGCTAGCATGCAGTCGATAATTACTTCAGTAACAGATTGGCTTGATTATCAAGATGCAAGTGGACAAGTCGTTTTAAATGAGAACTCAAAGATTATAAGATTCTTAGAGCGGGCAAACGGAATAGATATCGAACAGGTGAATGCCTTCAGTTCATTGAATCCAGATCAAGTTGCAAGCATACTTACATCGTTGAACGATAGTAAGATTCTTCACCAAGCTATACCAACATTTATTCAACAAGCGTTTGAAGTCTTCTACATCGATCAGCTAACAACGATCAATGGTAAAAAGTATTATGACATCAATTATCGTGTCCACTTAACAACAAGTGAAGAAGATATTGCATATTGGGATCAGGAATTGAGTGTGTTCTTAGAACTTACAAGAAATATCTATTATATCGATAGTGAAGGTGGTCACTATCTCGATAGTTCTGAATTAGGATTTAATACTGATATCTTTAATCTTTATAATATCTTAAGTCCAATAGATCGAATGCAGTTATTAAATGAAAATAAAGAATACATTCTTTTATCTTATATATTAAACACTGATATTCCTTCTTCTGATGGCACTTCTAAGAGTTTAATTGATTTAATCCGCGACATGCCTTCTAATGCTAACGAGCATATAAAGGCTGCTAGAATTCGCCGACTTTTCTTCAACTACGGTCATTCCGATGATGATTTAAGACTCCAGTGTGACATCTTAAATAATTTCTTAAAAAATCTTTCAAGCATGATCAGCGTTGATTTTAGTAAGGATAACTTAGAAATAGATGGTCAGCAAGCATATGATTTTATCATGGATACGATGGCTATCATCAATAACAATGGAGAAGTTAGCGCATTCAAGTCGTTATTTGCTTCTGAAGTTGTTGCTTCATTCTTTAATAACGGATTTAGTAGTGCTGTCAATGATTCAGAAAGCGCAAAAGTTATGGAGACCTTCTTCTTTGAACGTGATGAAATGCAACGCGAGTATTTCCGCTTAAATATCGTTGAGGCAAGAGGAGTTAAGGGACTATTAGATCTTACAAAAGCCAAGACACAGCAAGAAATGGCTGATGCGATAAGTTTAATGGGTTCATATCCTGAAACAATCAGCAATATGACTTTAGAAGATTCAGGGTATTCTGAAGAAGATAAAGACTCGCTAGCATTATTAAAGAAAGTATCTAATATGTATTATAGCGACTATAGCGTTAAAAGAAGCGATGTTAATTCAAATCTGGCGTTGATGCTATTTGATGAATATATGCCAGATAGTACTGCGTTTAAGTCTTTCTATACCCTTTATCTCAACACCCAATGTGATGGAAGTATCGATAATCTGGTATTTGAAGATTTAGCATATTCGATTAGACATTATGACAGCTCTAATCCAACTCATATACCAGTAAATCCTAATCGACCTTAGTATAAAAACAAATTAATGAAAGATAATAAGTAAGGAGGTGAATATGAAAGCACTATTCCTCTTATTATCTTTTTTATTACCAACGATAAAATATAAGAATATATATAATCATTTTGTAACTTCTTGTAAGGAAGTGGCCATTACATTTGACGATGGACCAGACCCAAAAAATACTTATAGGGTTTTGGATGTCTTAAAGGAAAAAGGAGTTAAGGCAACTTTTTTTATGCTCGGACAAAATGCGATAAAAAATAAAGATGTTATTAAAAGAGTGTATAAGGAAGGCCATAGAATAGGAATTCACTCATTCTCACATCCTAATTTTTATAAACTTAATTATAATCAGATTAAAAAAGAAATAGTGGATACTCAAAAAGCAATATTTGATGTCACAGGCTATTGTCCATATATCATTCGTCCACCATATGGAATTTTGGCGAATGAGTTTTTAAAAGTGGCCGAAGATTTAAAACTAAAAGTCTATACATGGAATGTCGATACTTTTGATTGGAAGAGTGGAAATACTGTTGAAGATATCATTCAAAATGGTCTTAAAAAGATTAGTAATGGCTCGATAATACTTATGCATGATAGATCAAAAAATCAAGATAAATCATTAAAGGCTTTGCCAGTTATTATCGATAAAATAAGGGAAATGAAATATGAATTCAAAACACTTAAATAATCGCTTCGATTTCGCTTCATATGATATTGCAAGTGAAGCGGTCGAAATAAAAAGAGATCATGGAATCAGAGTTAAGAGAATGAATGTTTCAGGGCTTAATATAGAGCAATTAGATATTTTAAATCCTGATAATATATATAATAAAAGGGTTGGACGATATTCTTTAATCGATAACTCAAAGGATATGAGCATTGAAAGCTTAAAGGAAGCCTTTAAAACTGCACTTAATTCTTTTATTAAAAAGTGGCATTTGAAAAAATCTTCTGCGCTATTGTTAGGTATAGGGAATAAAAACTATGCACCAGATGCTCTAGGACCAGAAGTATCAAGCAGAATTAACGCCAGCTTAGATAAGAAAAGGAAAAAGATTCTCTCGCTCTCTCCGGGTGTTTTTGCACAAACTGGAATCGATTGCGCGAGTTTAGCCAAAGCGGTAATCAAAGAAGAAGATATTGACTATGTTATCGCTATAGATTCGCTTGTCACGCATAAGCTAAATCGTTTGAATAAGGTGATACAAATAAGTGATGGTGGAATAGCACCTGGTTCAGGAATCGGCAATCGTCGAAAAGAATTGAGCCAAGATTATTTAAAAGTTCCAGTCATCAGCATCGGTGTTGCGACAGTTGTTAATAAAGCTTCTATCATAAAAGACTTTATTGATTCGTATAATATTGATAGAGCTTCTTATCGCATGTTGAGCGAAGGAATATCAGATTTAAAGAAAGATGAGTATTTCACTAGTAATGATATCGACTACAAGGTTGAAATATTAGCCGATGTCATTTCTAGCGTAATCAATGATTTGTACAAGTAGTTTAAGGATACAGCTTTTCGACAAAAAAAGTTGATTATAAAGTATATATTAATGGCGTGAGGTGAACAAATGAAATTTTGGAAGATTGGATTGATCGTTTTCTCCGGACTACTATTATTCTCGGCTGTTGCTTCTTACGGAGGTGGACAATCCGTTAAGGAGGAACAAGTTAAAGAAGACATTGGTGAGTTTGAAGCGGCCATTAATAACGGCGAGATCATTACCGACGGGTTGATCGAAGACGATAGAAATTCTAAGGCAGAGCCAAACGCTTTAGGACAGGGGGCCAATTATATCGGACAAAAAATTAGTAGTTTGTTTAACTCGCTACTAAAGATGATCGGAGGATTTATATCTTCGCTTATGTGAATAGTTATAATTCACTTGTCGGTATAACCGATTAGCTCCAAGTGTCTTATCAACTAATTCGGTCATCGGGAGGCGGTTTTACCGCCTCTTTTGTATTACTGTAGAATTCTCATTGACATCATGAAGTATAACTGATCCAGCACCGATAATTGAGTTATCGCCAACTTTAATATGTCCTAGAATAATTGAATTTGCACCGATAATCACATTGTTACCAATCGTTGGATGTCTTTTTTCACCGACTTTTTCGGTTCCTTTTGCGCCAAGAGTTACGCCTTGATAGATGATGACATTGTCACCAATTACAGCATCTTCACCGATTACAACACCAAATCCATGGTCGATAAAAATGTTTTTTCCTAAGGTGGCTTTGGGTGCAATTTCTATTCCAGTTTTTTTGCGTGCACGAAATGTTATCATATTGGCGATTAAATTCATTTTGTGCCGGGAAAAGAAATTTGCGATTTTATAATAATAGATAGCTTTAAATCCAGGATAGGTTAATATAATCTGAAGCGTTGAAGGTTTGACTTTATCGTGAGTTTTTATAAATTCAATTAGTTCTTTCATTTTTTTGCTTATATTCTTTTATCGCGCTGAGATACTTTGATTTATTATCAAAGCCGATAATTAATATATGCTTGTTTTTAATATTAAGTTCTTGAATAGCGATAAATGCACCAAGTGTTGAAAGTCCATAGTCAAGTTCTTCGTTTTTTAAGGTAAAGTCAAAGATTCTATCTTGGTCAAAACTTATAGTTTTATCGATTAGTGATGTTTGATTGTTTTTAGGTATAAAATTGGGACCTATACCTTCAATTTTATGCTTAGCAAAAAGAGTGCCGCTGATAAACCTTGATTCGTTAAGTTCATAAGCATTTATTTTTAATTTTTTATAATAACTCTTTAACCTTTTTCCTAGTGCCGATAAAGTTACACCTGTACCAGTACTTGTTATAAATAAATCGATATTTTTTATTTCATTTATAATCTCAAAAAATGTATCTTCATGAGCATTTAACAATTCTTTATCATTAAACTGGTCGATGAAATATCCATTATTTCTTTTAGCAAATTCTTCTGCACATTTATTACAGGCTTCCATGTTTCCATCTATTAAGAAATAATCTCCACTGAGATTTTTAAGGATTTCAATTCTTTCAATAGTTGTTGAAGAGGGAAGGAATATAATTGGTTTAAGATTATATATATTACAAAGCATGACTAAACTTATCGCGGCATTACCGCTGCTTGCCAAAGTTATTATTTGATTTTCATAGATTTTTTGTGTTTGAAAAAGCTTTCTGATCAAGTAGTTAAATACTCTATCTTTTATTGAACCGCTTAGATTTTTTGATTCGTTTTTTATATAGACAGTGTTTTCTTGAAAATCTATTGTGTCAATTGGTGTTTTTGTAATTATATATTCTTTCATATTTCTTTTAATACTATATTTATTTTGGTAATATAATATACGCAAAGGAGGGAAATATGTATTCAATAATATTTTTAGGAACGCCAAAGATGTCAGCTGATTTTTTAAGAAAACTAATACTATGGAATAAGGTTGAAATAAAGGCGTGTATTACCCAACCTGATAATTCATTTAAAAAAGGTGATAAAGCGCTGAGCGAAGTTGCAAAAGTTGCAAGAGAATATAATATTCCTTGCTATAAGGTTGAAAAACTAAATAAAGATTATCAGTTTATTATTGATTTAAAGCCAGACCTTCTTTTAACTTTTGCATATGGTCAAATCATATCTACTAATGTTTTAAATCTTTCAAAGTTTAAGGCATTAAATCTACACGGTTCGATACTTCCATCATATCGTGGAGCTGCCCCAATTCAATATTCACTTTTTAATGGTGATAAAGAAACGGGTGTTAGTTTGATGGCGATGGAAAAAGGTGTTGACTGTGGAGAAGTCTATGCAATACGAAAGTTTTCAATTGATGAAGATGATAATTATACAAGTCTTTGTGATAAAATGAGTGAAAACGCCTTTAAACTTGTCGAAGAAAAACTTCTATCTTTTTTTGAGGGAAAACTTATTGGACAAAAACAAAATGACGACCTCGCAACTTTTACAAGCATGATAAAAAAAGAGCAGGAACATTTAGATTTGACAAAAAGTGTTGATAACTTGATAAATTCTATTAGAGCTTTGTCATATCAACCAGGCGGATATTTATTATTAAATGATGAAAAAATTAAAATATATCGTGCTAGAAAAGTTAATGATTTAGTAATTGCTTCAATTGGAGAAGTTGTTTCAACTAACAAAGAATTAGTGGTTCAAGGAAGTGATGGACAGTTTGAAGTGCTTCAGTTGAAGAGAGAAGGAAAAAACATGGTTGATGGAAGGAGCTTTGTTAACGGCTATGAGATTAAAGGCAAAATATTCAAGTAGAATATATATAGAATCAATTTCAATGATTGCTATATTCACGGCATTAAACATTATTATTACTATATTTGCTGTAATTAAAATTAATAACGGCCAGGGATATGTAAATTTATCCGACGTCCTTATAATGACATTATCGTCAACTCTTCATCCAGTAATAGGTGGTTTAGTTGGTGGAATATCTTCCTGTATAGCAGATGTGTCATTGGGATATGGAATATATGCTCCTTTTTCATTCATAATAAAAACATTAGAAGGACTGCTAATCGGATATTTAATAAGAATTGTGGCCAAATATAATAAGAAAGTCGCATTAATTGTAAGTCCATTTATTATACTAATTGGTGGAGTTTTTATGAGTGCTGGATATTTCTTTTTAGAATATTTCCTGTATGGGTTATCTGTTGCTTCATTTGACATTACATTTAACTTATTACAAGGCTTAATATGTTCCGCGATATCTATCGTACTATTTTATAGTATATATAATATGCCAATATACAATTCACTGAGTGTTACGGCGAACACACATTTTTTAAGAAAATAGGCGCTTAACGCCTATTTATTAAAATAATGACATATATATAAGTGTAAGCATTAAGCGCCTCCTAAGTTAGAAGTTGATAGCAAGATTCCTATCAACTTTTTTTATTTGTGCAGAGAATTAATGAAAATAAGCATTATATTCATCTGATTTTAGTGTTTGCTTCGCCTTTTTGCATGCCCTTTGCCGGCCAGGTTGAGGGTTTTTGAATGGGC
>ERZ777305.2193-NODE-2193-length-17780-cov-3.063413_pt1 | contig 17780 bp, 14 predicted proteins | sample MGYA00374965_ERZ777305 | MGnify/ENA primary metagenome ERZ777305 (study PRJEB29328, sample SAMD00013331) | mouse gut metagenome | study: EMG produced TPA metagenomics assembly of the Metagenome analysis of fecal microbiota from mouse which was promoted... | reverse complement strand
GAAGGGAACGCAAAATTCCTGTTATTGAGGAAGAGAGGCTGAAAGAAATTTCTTTCGGGCCTTATGAGGGCTATTGCTGCAGCCGGGAGGGCTACAATATTCCGGACCCGGATTTCCTTAAATTTTTTGAAAAACCGGGAGATTATGTACCGCCCCAAGGAGGGGAGAGCATTGCTAAGCTTTGTGCGCGCACTACGGAGTTTCTGACGGAACTGGCCGAAAATCCCGATTACCGGGAGAAGACCATCCTCCTTTCTGGACACGGAGCGGTGGTGAAGGGGCTTTTGAGCAGTCTTACCATCTCGGATCTCAATGATTTCTGGAACGGAGGCGTACATAAAAACTGCGGCGTTACAATTTTAGATGTGGAGGAAGGAAACATTTCTATCCGGCAGGAGAATGTGATTTACTATGACGAAGCGAGAAGCACAAACTATTTTGAATAAGAGAAAAATGTACCTGCATACTCCGGTGGGAGAACTGGAGCTTGTGGCAGACACGAACGGCCTGTGCCGCATTTCTTTTGTGAAGACAGCAAAGGCGTCGGATATCTGCGAGGAGGAGACTCCCGTTTTGCGCAAAGCAATCGAGCAGCTTTCGGAGTATTTTGCAGGACAACGAAAGGTATTTGAGCTCCCCTTGTCTCTCCGGGGAACGGATTTCCAGCTGCGGGACTGGAAGGCCCTGCTGGAAATCCCTTACGGAGAAACCCGCAGCTATAAAGACATTGCCGAAGCTGTGGGATGTCCCCGGGGCTTCCGGGCCGTGGGCATGGCAAACCGCCGCAATCCCCTCCCCATTGTTGTCCCCTGCCACCGGGTGATCGGAGCAGACGGAAGCCTGACGGGCTATGCGGGCGCCAATAAGGCGCTTGCGATCAAGGAATATTTGCTGAAACTGGAGGGTGCAAGGTGACAAAAGAGAACAGCGTACTGACACAGGAAGAAATCCGGGCCCGTCTTTTGGAACTGGCGGATCCGGGATACCGGGAGTTTCACGGCAAACTGCTCCCCGGAACGGATAATATTCTGGGTGTGCGGGTGCCGGCCCTGCGTAAGCTGGCAAAGGAGATTGTCCGGGGCGGCTGGGAGACATTTCTTCTGGAAAACGACAGGGAATGGTATGAGAAGGATATGCTCCAGGGACTGGTCATTGGCTGCGCGCCAATGGATTATGAAAAACGGCTTGCGCGGATCCGGGAATTTATTCCCAGGATTAACAACTGGGCAGTCTGCGATGTCTTCTGCAGTTCCCTGAAAGATACGGCAAAACACCGGGAGGAAATGTGGGAATTTCTGAAACCCTGTCTAAGTTCCGGCCGGGAGTATGAGATCCGTTTTGCTCTTGTGATGATGCTGGGCTATTTTACAGAGCAGTCTTACCTGGATCGCTCCTTTGCCGTCTTTGATTCCATCCGGCATGAGGCTTATTATGTGCGCATGGCGCTTGCCTGGGCCGTCTCTGTGTATTTTGTGAAATTCCAGGAAGAAACCTTTGCTTATCTTAAGAAAAACCGGCTGGATGACTGGACCTACAACAAGGCTCTGCAGAAAATCACAGAGTCCTACCGGGTGGACGGGGAAACGAAGATACAGATCCGGGCTATGAAGCGGAAATAAGAGAACACCGGTTTTGGAATGTTATGTAAATTTAAGTTGCGGTTTTGGAAAAAACAGGATATAATAAAACCGGACAGAAAGTATTCTATGCCATACAAAAAGGAGGATGGAAGTATGGCACAGAAGAAATTTGAAGAACTGGATTTGAAAAATGCTTTTTTATTTGCGGCAGCTTTGGAGGATCCGGAAACCTGCCGGATAGTCCTGGAACTGATTTTGGGACGGCCGTTTCCCCGTATTAAAGTTCATACGGAACATACCCTGCTGTACCGTTCGGATTTTCGAAGCCTTCGCCTGGATGTTTATGCTTCTGATGAAGTCCAGGTAGGCTACAATCTGGAGATGCAGAATGCAAGGGTCGGAAGTCTGCCCAAACGCAGCCGTTTTCATCAGGCAGAAATGGATTTAACTTCGCTGAAACAGGGCGAGGATTTTTCGGATTTGAAGCCTGGATTTGTAATCTTTATCTGTACCTTTGATCCCTTTGGACAGGGATTGTACCGTTACACGTTTGAAGAGCGCTGTCTGGAGCAGGATTTCCCTTTGGGGGATGAGACCTGCAAAATTTTTCTCAATACCAAGGGAAAGAACCAGAAAGAAGTACCGGAAGAATTGGTACGCTTTCTGCATTATGTAGAAAACTCTACCGATGCCTGTATCAAAGATGCAGGTGATGAGCGGCTGGAATATCTGCACGAAAAAATCAGCGCCCTGAAGAAGAGCAGAAGATGGGAGGGACGCTATATGACACTGGGGGAATACATTCAAGATTCTGTAAATGAAGAAGTCCAGGAAATCTTGCAGGAAAAAATGCAGGAGCTGACAGAAAAACTTACAGAAGAAATGACTCTAAGGATAACGGAGGAAATAACTCAAAAAGTGACAGAAGAAGTAACTCAAAAAGTGACAGAAGAAGTTACCCAAAAAGTGACAGAAGAAGTTACCCAAAAAGTGACAGAACAAGTATCCCAAAAAACGATGGCAGAAGAGCAGACACGTATGCGGAAATTGATTTCCTGTATGCTGAAAGAAGGAGATAGGGAGCTCCTTGCAAAATTGGGAGAAGAGGAAGGATTACTGGAACAAATGTATGTGAAATACGGCATATAATTCGTTTTTCATTCAAGAACCGTGGAAAGTCTTGGGCTGGCTGCCTGTGCAGCCAGCTGTCTGAATTTTCGTTTTTTACCCGTTAAATAAAAGTTTCTGTATGGCTGGAATATTCTGTCCTTTTTGAAAACAAAAGATTTCTGTCTTTAAAGTCAAATATATTTGACAAAATGTCGGGCGTATAGTATGATGAATATAAGAAAAGCACCCTCAGGAACAAGAAAAAAGGGGAACCGTACATGGCAAAAAACCTGAAACTAAAAGCCGCCCGGGCAGGCCTTGATTTATCCCAGGAAGAACTGGCCCGAAAGGTAGGCGTCTCCCGGCAGACCATCAATATGATTGAGCGTGGAGATTACAATCCCACATTAAATCTCTGCCTTAGTATCTGCCATGTGCTTGGCCGGACGCTGGATGAGATTTTCTGGCAGGAGGAATCAGTAATATGAAAGAGGAACGGATTTTATGGAAGGCCCTTTGCAGCCCGGAACAGATTACGGCAGACGAGCGAATGGAGCAGTTGGAATTTAAAGGATATTATTGGGGATACCACGCTTTGCTTTTTCTGGTTTACGTAAGCGCTCTCCTGATCGGACAGTGCCACGTGTGGATGGAATCTGATGCGATGCGCAGTTTTTTTTCCCTGATTTTACTTTTCGGTACATTGATTCTGGTAGAAAACGGCCGTTTTCTTTACAGCTGTTACCACGGGATTCAGGAATTTTCGGATCCCCGCCTGAAAAAAAACGGCCGGGGAAAAGTAACGTTTTTCAGCGCGGGAATAACTGCAGGAGTTTGGGGAACATTGAATCTGGGGTTTCTATTTGGCTGGAAGCATCCCCTTCCCTGGATTGCTTCTGCCGCAGGCTGCTTCTTTTATTGGCTGCTCTGCCATCTGGCCTATTTTCACTATGCACTGGTGAGTGAGCGGGAGGAACCCTTAAAGGGCAGAGCAGGCAAAACCGCGCTTATTTGCGGGCTGGGATTGATTCTCTATGTGGCAGTGCCGCTGGTGCTGGGCATACAGGGCGCCGGTTACTATGCAGGAAACGGCGTTTTTTGGGGCGAAGAAAAGAATACGGCGGCAAAGGAAACCCGGGAACTCTGGGAGGAGATCGAGAAAGGCCGGCAGCGATTTGGCGAATTGGACAATAGAAAAACAGAATCTGCCTATTTTACAGACCTAAAAGAAGGGCCGGAAATATATGATTTTCCGGACGGCCGGGTAACTGCCCGGGCGCTCCACTGGTACACGTCCGGCGGTATTTCCTATGAACGGCTTCTCGGACCGGAAGATTCCGGACAGAGCCTTTGGGAAATGTACTGGGATGGGGAAGAAGCTTATGTGGCCGCAGAAGATACCTGGATGACGGAACGGGATTACCTTAACGCAAAAGAAAACACAGAGGCGTTCCTGTGGAATGGCCCTCCTGGAACTATGGGGCAGGATCCTATGTTGATAGCGGATATTGCCAGAGAGTTCCGGGGAACGGATACCTTCTATACCGTTCGATATAAAGAAGACTGCGGCATTTCCTTTTGGGGTACCGGATCCGAAGACGGAAGAAGGCCAAAGCAGGCGACGGAACATTATACCTTAAATGAATTCGGGATTCTTGTGTCCTACGACTGTGAAATCCGCGGCCTGCAAAAAGACGGACAGACACCGTATGTGGAGCGTTCCTCCCAGAAACTTCTAAGCGCGAGCCAAAAGGAGATTGAGGCGGAGGTTCAGTCGCTTCTTGCGCAGTATCCGAAAACGTAAGTGACTGAAAAACTCCTTTTCTTAACTGGTAATTTGTGCTATACTAACCACGCAATCTATCATGGCTGGTCTAGGGGTTCCCCCAATTTCCGAGGGGTATATGGATCGGCTTTGATTCTGTCTATTGACAAAAATTATCCAGAAAAGGAGCGACAGGAACGTGACAGGAAAGCAAGCGGACTCCCTGGCCGGGAGAAAGGTAAAACGGAGCCTGAATAGGCGGATATTGCAAAACACTACATTTAATATCTTAATTTTAGTGGCTGTCTGCTGTATGATTATGGCTGTTTCCCTGCAGTCACTTGCCAACAACATATTGCTGGATAGTCTCCAGCCCATGGCCCGGCAGTCGGCTAAGACAGTGGAGGCCAACATCCATATGCTGGCTGACCGCATGATGGCCATTGCCGGTGATTCCAGGATGAACACGGTTACAGCTGATTTAGACGAAGCGGAGGTATCCCGTTCGGATGCTTCGGCAACCGCTGAGAACCGCAGAGCACTCTTAGAAGAAGCGGCAGAGATTTATGAGCTTTACACAATCGCTTTGTATGATTTAAACGGGCAGTTGGTCCAAGGGATTGAAGGAGCGCCGGAGAATTTGGACAGCAGTTTTTTTTCGCTGTTGAAAGAGACAGACAATTTGACAACGGATGCCTCCACCATTTTTCAGGGCAGGCTGGGTATCACAATGGGTATGCCGGTGAAGGAGAACGGTGAGACCATTCTTTATGTAATGGGCGTATATAAATATGATATACTCAACGATGTAATCAGCAGCATCAATCTGGGCAGGAGCGGCAGAGCTTTTATGGTTAATCAGGAAGGACTTGTTACTGGCCATCCGGACCAGTCCCTTGCGCTTAATAAAAGTTCTCTGATTGAGCTCAGCGGTGGCAATGGGGAAGCGGTGGAACGGGTTACTACCGGAGAGACAGGAGCGACAGAATTTCCCGTCAATGGGGAAAAGATGCTGGTGGCGTTTTCTCCCATTCGAGGAACCCAGTGGTCATTGGTGATTCAGATTCCCAAGTCGGATTACAGCCATTTTATTAACGGAGCCATGCTGATATCAATCCTGGCTACCTTGGCTGGCCTATTGATTTCCATGCTGCTGATCCTGCGATTTGCCCGTTCCATCTCTTACCCGGTGAAGTGCGTAACAGATCGGATGGTGGCTCTCTCCAACGGAGATCTGCACACAGATGTACTCCATGTTAACACGCAGGATGAGCTGGAGGTTATGACACAGACATTGGACGCTACGCTGGTAAGTATAAACCGATACATATCCGATATCCAGCAGGTATTAAGCCATGTTGCAGACGGGGACCTGCGTACCGGGCCTCAAGTGGACTACAAAGGAGATTTTGAGCTAATCCGCGGCAGCCTGCATATCATTACCCGGTCGATGAATGAAACACTCCTTGGATTCCGCTCCGCCGCGGACCGTCTTACCGCAATGGCAGAGCAGCTGAACGGACAGTCTGTACAGCTGCACCAGGCATCTCTGGAACAAAACCGTTCCACGGAAGAACTGGTCTTTGAGGTGACTCATGTGAAAGAACAGCTGGCTGATGTTGCAAAGAGCAGCAGCCAGACCCGTTCCCAGACAGAGGAGATTAGCCGCCGTATTCAAAGCGCCAATGAACAGATGGCATCCTTGTCCTCTGCAATGGACGACATCAGTGCCAATGCACAGCAGATTACAAAAATCGCCAAGGATATTGAAGATATTGCGTTCCAGACCAATATTTTGTCTCTCAATGCCTCCGTGGAGGCAGCAAGGGCAGGAGCTGCCGGAAAAGGCTTTGCAGTTGTAGCCAATGAGGTAAAGCAGCTGGCAGCTAAAAGCGCGGAGGCTGCGCAGAGCGCTACGGAAATGGTCAACAACACCAAAGCGATCATTCAGACAGGTGTGGTGCTGACAGCGGATACTGCCGGTTCCCTTCACGCGATATCCGACGTCTCCGGACAAATCAACACAATCTCAGATCAGCTGGCAGCGGCAGTACAGGGACAGGAGCTTGCCCTGACTGTAATGGAGGAGCGGATTGCCACGATTTCAGCGATTGCGGATCGCAATCTGCAAAATGCAGGAGAAACGGAACAGTCCAGCGGCTCTCTGGCGAAAGAAGCGGAGGCGCTGCAATCACAAGTACAAAAATTTATTTTAAAGGAGAAATGCAGCAAATGAAACGAATTTTTGTCATGCTTCTGAGCTTGCTGCTGATGGCGGCACCGCTGGCAGCCTGCGGAAAACAGGAGGGACTTCAGGATGGATATTACACGGCCCAAGCATCCGAATTCAGCCACGGCTGGAAAGAATATATTACCATTTTAGTGAAAGGGGGGAGCATTGTCTCTGTAGAGTATAATGCGGAGAATGCCAGCGGATTCATCAAAAGCTGGGATAACGCCTATATGCAGACCATGCTCCATGCCGCCGGAACTTATCCCAATGAGTATACCCGGTATTATGCAAACCAGCTTCTGGAGGGACAGGGCGAAGGGAGCATCGACGCAATTTCAGGGGCGTCGTCTTCCCATGAATCGTTTCAAATACTGGCCCAGGCGGTGGTGGAACAGGCGCGCAAAGGAGATTCCAGTATTGTAGCGGTGGACACATCCCACTAAGGGAAAAAGGGCATTGCCCAAGCAGGAACTGGACTTCTATTCGGATGCTCCGAAAGGGAGGCAATTTAAGAAAAGATTAAGAAAACCCTAACCCCATTTCAAATTTCTTCTTCTACACTAAAAAAGGCAGCCGAAAAAGGGATGTCAAAACACGAAAGATTTCCACAGGATATGGAGAACCGGAGGAATGTATATGCAGAAGATTTTGGTTGTGGAAGATGACAGAGCTTTAAATAACGGGATTTCCCTTGCCCTGAAGGCGGAGAGCTACGGCTTTATGCAGGCCTTTGATTTGGAACAGGCCAGGGACCTGATAAAGACCCAGGAGGTATGCCTGGTGATATTGGATCTAAACCTTCCCGACGGAAACGGTTTGGATTTTCTAAAAGAAATAAAAGAACATATGGATATTCCCGTAGTGATTCTGACGGCCAGGGACCAGGAGACGGAGATCGTCACAGGACTGGAGCTGGGCGCGGACGATTATATTACCAAGCCCTTCAGTCTAATGGTCCTGCGGGCGCGGATCAACACCCAGATCCGCCGGGTAAAAAGCAGCGGCCTCCAGGTCTACCAGACGGGAGATTTCTACTTTTCTTTTCACAGCATGGAATTTATCAAAGGAAACCACCCGGTGGAGCTGAGCAAAACGGAGCAGCGCCTTTTAAAGCTTCTGGTGGAAAACAGAGGCCTTACTCTGTCCAGGGGGGAGCTGGTGGACCGGATCTGGACGGACGGCGCCCAGTATGTGGATGAAAATGCTCTGTCCGTCACCGTCAAGCGCCTGCGGGATAAGCTGGAGGATAATCCTTCCTCCCCCCGGTACATTAAGACCGTCTACGGCATCGGTTATACTTGGGCGGATGAACGGAACCGGGCCGCCGGAGGGCTTCATGGATAGACTGCTGCTCCTTGTGGCCGGAGGACTTGTCATTTTTCTGGGCGGGGTCTTTTGTTTCTTCCTTTACTGGATCCGTGTCTCGAAAACCCTGCACCGCATGGAGAACATGCTGGAAGCGGCTGTCAGCGGAAACTTTTCGGAAGAAGTGTTCAGTGAATCCCGTCTTTCGGCCTTGGAAGCCCGGATGGGACAGTATCTCAAGGGACAGGCCGGCCGGGAGCAGAAACTCAAGGATGAGCAAAAGGCTGTCCATGCTCTGATCTCGGATATTTCCCATCAGACGAAAACGCCGGTGGCCAATCTTCTCCTTTACAGCCAGCTTCTGGAAGAAGAAAAGCTTTCCGGACAGGCAGGAGAGCTGGCCGCCCAGATTCTGTTTCAATCGGAAAAACTTCGTTTTCTCACAGACTCCCTGTTTAAGGCCTCTTCTCTGGAACGGGGAGCTCTTGTGCTGTCCCCCAAACGCAGTCCGGTCCGGGATCTTCTTGAGCAAACGGCTATGCAGGCCAAGCCAAAAGCAGCTCTCCGGGGAATCCGGATACAGTGGAAGATCGAGCGCCCGGATGATAAAGCCTTCTTCGACCAGCGGTGGACAGGGGAGGCACTTTGGAATATTTTGGACAATGCGGTAAAATATACCTGCCAGGGAGATACCATTCTTCTGGAGGGGGTGTCCTACGAATTTTTCTACCGCATTACCGTGACGGATCACGGTCCCGGAATCCGGGAAGAAGAGATTCCGAAAATATTTCAGCGGTTTTACCGTTCCAGGCAGGTCCGGGAAGTGGAGGGCGTGGGAATCGGACTTTACCTGGCCCGGGAAATCATAGGCGCCCAGGGCGGTTATATTAAGGTTGCCTCCGGGAAGGAGACGGTATTCTCCCTGTTTCTTCCCAGAAACGGCGGAGGGGAAATCTTGCAGAACTGTTAGATTTCAGAAAGAATGTGGAAAGATTCCTGTGGTATCCTAAGAAAAAAACGGAGGAATCTTTTTTTCATGACTATTTTAGAGACCCAGGATTTAAAAAAATATTACGGGACAGGGGAAAACACCGTCAAAGCACTGGACGGCGTGGACCTGAAAATTGAAGACGGAAGCTTTACAGCCATCGTGGGGACATCGGGAAGCGGGAAATCAACCCTGCTCCACATGCTGGGCGGTCTGGACCGGCCAAGCAAAGGAAAGGTTCTGGTAGACAAAAAGGATATTTTCTCTCTGAAGGAAGAAGCTCTGACGATTTTCCGGCGCAGGAAAATCGGCTTTGTATTTCAGAACTACAATCTGGTTCCGGTGCTGAATGTAAAGGAAAATATTGAACTTCCCATTGAGCTGGACGGAAACCGGCCGGACGTACATTATGTAGAGGCTATAGTAGAAATGCTGGGCCTTCAGGAAAAGCTCTTAAGCCTTCCAAGCAATCTCTCCGGCGGACAGCAGCAGCGGGTGGCCATTGCCCGGGCCCTGGCCAGCAAACCGGCCATTATCCTAGCTGACGAGCCCACCGGAAACCTGGATTCCAAAACCAGCCTGGACGTGATGGGACTTTTAAAAGTAACCAGCCGGAAATTCCATCAAACCATTGTGATGATTACCCACAATGAGGAGCTGGCCCAGATGGCGGACCGCCTGATCCGCATTGAGGACGGCCGGATTGTAAAGGATGGTGAGTAGGATGTATCGTGTGAAAAACCGGAAATCCATTCAGCGCCTGGCAAAGAAAAGTTTTCTGGCAAACCGGACAAGAAACGGCATGGCAGCCTTGGCCATTGCCCTCACAACTCTTTTATTTTCCGCTCTTTTTACCACCATCATTTCCGTTAACTATTCCGTGGAGCAGCAGACCATGCGCCAGGTAGGCGGCTATGCCCACGGAGGGTTTAAGGGATTGACAAAGGAACAGCATGAGGTGCTCAAAGAGCATCCCCTGGTGAAAGAACACGGAAGCAACAAAATGCTGACTTTTCTGGAGGAAGGCCTCTTTTCCAAACACCGCGTGGAAGTGCGCTATTCCGATCTGACAGGGGCGAAAATGTTTTTCTGTGAGCCCTCCGTAGGGAGAATGCCGAAGAATTCTACGGATCTGGCTACGGATACCGCAGTCTTAGATCTTTTGGGGGTTCCCCATGAGATCGGCGCCTCGGTTACGGTTCCCTTCTTGTTTCACGAGGAGACTGTAGAAAAAACTTTTACCCTCTGCGGATACTGGGAGACGGATGAGGCTATCCCTGTGAGCCAGATGTGGCTTTCCGAGGAATTTGTAGATGACGTGCTGGCATCCGTAGAGCCGGACACGCGGATGGAGACTGCGTCTGCCGGGACCTGGAACTTAAATTTGTGCTTTGCAAACAGCCGCCATATTGAGGAAAATCTCCGCACCATAGCCCGGGACTGCGGCTTCCAGACGGAGGATCCCCTATCAGATGATTACCTGGATATAGGCGTCAACTGGGCGTATACCAGCACCCATACCAACAGCGGAGAGGAGATAATCAATGTTCTGGCCGGCTTAAGTCTGATTCTCCTGATTATTTTTGTAGGTTATCTGATTATTAACAACATTTTCCAAATATCCGTGGCCGGAGATATCCGGTTTTACGGTCTCTTAAAAACCATCGGCACAACAGGGACGCAGCTGAAAAAGATTATTCGCTACCAGGCTCTGCGTCTGTGCCTGGCGGGCATTCCGGCGGGGCTTTTTCTGGGTTATCTGGCGGGGATGGCCGTAACTTCCTTGGTACTGGAAACCGCTTACCGGCAGAACGCATTCCAGACCTTAAACCCCTGGATTTTCATTGGTTCCGCCCTGTTTTCCATTCTCACGGTGCTGATAAGCGTGAGAAAGCCGGGGAAGATGGCGGCTTGCGTATCGCCCATTGAGGCTGTCCGTTATGTGGACGCCGATATTAAACTCAAAAAGCGCAGCAGCCGGAAACGAGTGGGACCCAAAATCCTTCAAATGGCGGCAGCCGGATTGTCCCGGAACCGGAAGAAGACCGCTTTTGTCATTCTCTCCCTTTCCTTAAGCGTGGTGCTGTTTCATACAGTCTGCTCCATAGCGACAGGCTTTGACATGGATAAGTTTGTGGGCAAGCTTTCCAGCACGGACTACCTCATTGCTCATGAAGACTATTTCCAGGCCCGATTCGGCTCCCCCGGCCAGTCCGTACCCGAAACCTTGATGGAGACGGTAGAATCCCGGGAGGGTGTTAAGAAAACCGGTCGCATTTTAAGGGATACGGGCATTGTCCAGGCGGAAATGACCAAAGCCCAGTATTTGAAAACTTTGGCGTCCATGCAGCTTCAGAATCTGGATGACGCTATCCGCGCCATGGAGGATGATGAAAAAGGAGATTTCGCAGTGGGCCTCTACGGATTGGATCGCCTCCCCTTCGAATCCTTAAAATTTGTGGGGGATCCCCTTTCCTGGGAGGAGTTCCAAGGGGATCATATTCTGATACAGATTCTGCGGGAGGATGATTACGGAAATCCCATCATGGAGAAGGCGCCTTTTAAGACAGGAGATCAAGTCTCCCTTCTGGTTGTGGATGAATACACTTATACGGGAACAGAACTGAATCCGCAGCTTGAAATTCTGAAAAGCCACCGGGAAACTTATACCATTGCCGCCTCTGCCATTCTTCCTACATCCCTTAGCGTCCGCCGGTTCGGAAATGCAGAATTTGCCATGGCTGCAGGACAGCTGCAGGAGGAAGCGGGAGAGCAAGCCTCCGTGATGAGCTATCTGGCGGATATGGAAGAGGGAAGGACTTTTGAACTGGAAAATTTCCTGGCAGATTATACCAAACAGACGGAGCCGGAGTTTGATTTTGAATCCAGAGCCAAGTACTATAAGGAGTTTGACTCCCTGCGCCGGATGTTCTTCGCCGTTGGCATCTCTGCCAGCGCCATTGTTGCCCTGGTGGGAATCTTAAACTTTGTCAATGCTGTGGTAACGGGAATCCGCACCCGCAGGCGGGAGCTGGCCATGCTTCAAAGCATCGGCATGACAGGGAAGCAGCTGAAAGAGATGCTGATTTTGGAGGGCTGTTTCTACGGAGTAATTGCTGTATCCCTCTCCCTGGTTTTGAATGTCCTCCTTTCCCTTCTGGTTATGAGCAGGCTAGAGGATATGCTCTGGTTCTTTAAGGCCCGCTTTATCTGGTATCCGGTTTTGGGAATACTGCCCGTTTTTCTGGGGCTGGGAGCTGTCATTCCCGTACTGGTGTACCGATCGGTGCAAAAATCAAGCATTGTGGAGCGGCTGCGTATGACGGAATAAGAATTTTAATAAAAATTTCACATTTCAGTGCTTGACAGACGGACGGCAGCAGACTATGGTTTTGAATATGCTGCGAAAGAGGAGAGGATTTATGAAAACCTGGATTCGGAAACACAGGATAGAGCATCCTGTAAGGTTTACCCTTAAGAGCCTGCTGCTGTTTGCTTTGCTTTATCTCATTGTGGGAGCTACGGCTCCCTTTTTCTCGTACCCGGAAGTGACAGAAAGCACGGTTTCCGATTTTGATTTGTCTGAGTTCCGGCAGGGAACGCCGGGCTGCGACCGGGCCGGGATAATAGAAACCAATGAGGGAGCCTGGGAGGAGCGTATGCGCCTTTTAAGCAGGGCAGAGGAACGGATTGTGCTGGCTACCTTTGATATGCGGCCCGGGGAGAGTACGAAGGATATTCTGGCCGTTCTTTTAAACCGGGCGGATGCAGGAGTGCAGGTTAAGATTCTGGTAGACGGGCTAAGCGGGCTCCTCCGCATGGAGGGAAAGGAAATGTTTTATGCGCTGTCTTCCCATCCCAATGTGGAAATCCGTCTTTATAACAAGCCGAATCTTTTAACTCCCTGGAAGCTTCAGGGAAGAATGCACGACAAATATGTGATAGTAGATGAGGAAGCCTATCTTCTCGGAGGGCGTAATACTTTTGATTACTTCATCGGAACCTACACGGACAAAAATGTAAGCCTGGACCGGGAAGTCCTGGTGTATAACACACAGCCGGGAAATCTTTCCAGCTCCCTGTATGAGCTGGAAGCTTATTTTAAGGGGGTCTGGAATCAGAAGGAGTGCAGGCCTTTTCATGAAGATGAAAGGCTGGCGGAAACAGAAAAAGTAAGGGAGCAGCGGGCTATGCTGGAAGAACGGTTCCGAAGCCTCCTGGGCTCTCATCCCCATTTATTTGACGAAAGCTGGGATTATGGAGCCCATACCTATGAGACCGGGGCCGTCCGCCTTCTGTCCAATCCCACCGCCATCTACAGCAAGGAGCCTGTGCTGTTCTACCAGATGACCCGGCTGATGGAAGAAGCCAGGGAGCGGGTGGTGATCCAATCTCCCTATGTGGTCTGCAACGATTATATGTACGGCCGGCTCCGGGAATTGAAGGAGAAGGTACCGGATACCCGGCTGATTTTGAACGCCGTGGAAAATGGGGACAATTTCGTGGCTTCCAGCGATTACCTCCGCCACAAAGAGGAGATTTGGGACACGGGAATTACCCTCTATGAGTATGACGGCGGAATTTCGAACCACGGAAAGAGTATCCTTATTGACGATGACTTGTCCCTGATCGGTTCTTACAACCTGGATCTCAGGAGTTCGTATCTGGATACGGAGCTGATGCTGGTTATTGAAAGCAAAGAGCTGAACCGGGAATTGGAAGGATATATGAAGGCCATGGAGGCGGATTCCAGAAAAGTCCTGGACGGGAAGAATTACGAAATCCCGTCCCATCTTACGCCGGCAAAAGCTCCGCTGTGGAAGCGGGCGGCCTGGAAGATTTTCGGTTTTGTGATCCAGCCCTTCCGGGGGCTCATCTGACAAAACAGAGGCGCCGGGCAAAATTTGTGCCGAACATTTACAAAACCCTGAAAAAATGCTATACTAATTATAATTGCGTAAATGGGAGGGACGAAACAGCAATGGCATCCAACACATCCGGCAGACGCCGGACAGGCACACGAAAGAAGACATCCTCCGCCTCCAGGCGGACGGCCGGGAAAAAACAAGCGGACAACGCATTTATCCGGGACGAGATACAGGTTCTGCTTCTCTTTGCCTTCTCGGTGCTGCTTTTGATCAGCAATTTCGGATTCGGCGGGGCTGCGGGCGGCTTCGTAAGCGGCGTCATGTTCGGCCTGTTTGGGATTTTTGCATACATACTGCCTGTGGGCATGTTCCTGGTTGCGGCGTTTTCCATTTCCAACCGGGAGAACACCATCGCACTGGTAAAAGGGACGGCTATGGTTGCAGCCGGTTTTCTGCTCTGCGGCATCCTGCAGATGTTTGGCGGGGAAAGAGGCGGAGAGGAGACGGCTGCGGCTTTTTATGCTTTTTCGGCGGAACACAAGACCGGCGGAGGATTTTTCGGAGGAATGCTCTGCAAAATCTTGAAAGGAGCCTTCGGGACTGCCGGGGCATGGATCGTACTTCTGGCTCTTCTGATCATCTGTGTGGTCGTGATCACGGAGCGCTCCTTTATCAGCGGAGTCAAAACCGGCGGGAAAAAAGTATACAATACAGCCAGGGAGGATGCCAGACGCCACCGCCTGCTTGCAGAAGAGCGCCGCGCCGCCCGGCAGAAAGCCCTGGAAGCGCGGGAGGCCGGACAGGAAGAACAGGAGAAGAAGAGCCGTATCGAGCGCAAAGTCTCCGGGGTGGCCCTGGAAGAAACCACCATGCGCAAAGACGCTTACACGGATGAAATGCGGGAGATCACTTTTTCGTCAGAACCCGACCTGAAGGATCTGGATGAAATGTTTGAAATTCCCGTTCACAGGCAGCGTCCGGAGGAAACCTGCCTGCCCGAAGAAGAACCGGCTCCCCTTTTTGTAAAAGAGCCGGAACCGGATGCAGGTCCGCAGGAAGAGATTTCCTTGGAGAACTTCTCCTTGGAAGAACCGGAAGCTGCGCCGCCGGCTCCGGCGGTAAAACTGCAGATGCAAAAGCCGGAGCTGTCAGCTCCCAGGCGGCCGGAACCAGTACGGGAAAGCGTTTCCCGGGAACCTGTCCGGGAGCAGTCCTTCCCGGCAGCCCAGGAAGCCCGGTCCCGTACCTATACGCCTCCGCCCATCAGCCTTTTGAAGCAGGTGAAGAATACAGCAGGAAAAGATGTAGATCGGAAACTTCAGGAAACAGCCATGCACCTGCAGCAGATCTTAAGGGATTTCGGCGTCAGCGTTACCGTAACGGACGTAAGCAGGGGACCGTCTGTGACCCGCTACGAGATCCAGCCGGATCAAGGGGTAAAGGTCAGCAAGATTGTGGGCCTGGCAGATGATATCAAGCTGAACCTGGCAGTGGCGGATATCCGGATCGAAGCACCTATTCCCGGGAAAGCGGCGGTGGGAATCGAGGTTCCCAATGCGGAAAATTCCATTGTTTCTTTCCGGGAACTTATTTCCTCCCAAGAATTTAAAAGCCATAAATCCAATATTGCTTTTGCAGTGGGAAAAGATATCGCCGGGAAAACCATGGTGACGGATATTGCCAAAATGCCTCACCTTCTCATTGCAGGCGCTACGGGGTCGGGAAAATCCGTCTGTATCAATACGCTGATTATGAGCATTCTCTACAAAGCGGACCCGGAAGACGTAAAACTGATCATGGTAGACCCCAAGGTAGTAGAGCTGAGTGTCTACAACGGCATTCCCCATCTTCTCATTCCCGTGGTAACGGATCCCAAGAAGGCTTCAGGGGCTTTAAACTGGGCCGTTGCGGAGATGACAAAGCGCTACAAATTGTTTGCGGATTACAACGTCCGCAATCTCCAGGGCTACAATGAGAAAATACGGGGCATCGAAGAGATTGACGACGAGAATAAGCCTCAGAAAATGCCCCAAATTGTCATTGTGGTGGACGAGCTGGCAGATTTGATGATGGTAGCGCCCGGAGAGGTGGAGGACGCCATCTGCCGTCTGGCACAGCTTGCCCGGGCCGCCGGCATCCATCTTATCATTGCCACCCAGCGCCCGTCGGTAAACGTAATTACCGGCCTTATCAAGGCCAACATGCCGTCCCGGATTGCCTTTGCGGTATCCTCCGGGGTAGATTCCCGGACCATTCTTGATATGAACGGGGCGGAAAAGCTTCTGGGAAAGGGAGATATGCTGTTTTATCCTTACGGCTACCCCAAGCCCGTCCGGGTACAGGGCGCCTTTGTTTCCGATGAGGAAGTAGGCGCTGTGGTAGACTTTTTAAAAGAGAACCATGCGGAAACTGCCTATAACAGCCAGGTGGAGGAGGAAATCAACACACTTCCGTCTGCCTCCGGCATGGATACAAGCGCCCAGGGAGACGGCCCGGAACGGGACGCCCTCTTTGTGGAAGCAGGGAAATTTATCATTGAAAAAGATAAGGCTTCCATCGGAATGCTCCAGCGCTGGTTTAAGGTAGGCTTTAACCGGGCTGCCCGTATTATGGATCAGCTGGCGGAAGCCGGCGTGGTAGGGGAGGAAGCGGGAACGAAACCCCGCGAGATCCTGATGACCCAGGAAGAGTTTGACCACTATGTAGAGGAGTATCTTTAAGAAATACGCTTTTGATGTGAGAAAGAGGAAAGGTTTATGCGCTGTCCGAACTGCAACACAGAGCTGGAACCCGGAAGCCTTTTCTGCCGCATCTGCGGCCGGGAAGTGCAGATTGTTCCGGATTATGATCCGCTGGACGATCTGGTCGTCGGCGGACATGTTCCCAAAACCATGGAAGGAAATACGGAAAAATCACAAAACCGGGAAAAGAAAGCAGAGCCGCCCCCGAAGGAATCCAAATGGCAGTTCCGGGGGGCCCATAAAGGCTTTCTTATGCTATGCGGGATCCTGTTCTGTTTTTTGGTTTTTATGGCCTCCTATTTTTCCATTATCCGGGAGAACAGTTATTCCTACCAGCTAAAAAAAGGCATTTCTCTGACGGAAAAGGAAGCTTACGAAGAAGCGCTCCCCTATCTGAAGCACGCCCGGGAGCTTCAGGAACACAACGCAGACTCCGATATCCGCCCCCTGCGGTATCTGGCCAGGGCCTATGCAGGCATCGGGGCGGACGAACTGGCTATAGATTGTATGAAAAACGCCATCCACCTGGAGGATACCATCCGGGGGGACGGCATTGTACTGGAAGAGCTTTACCTGGAGATGATGGAAATTCTAAACGAAACCGGCCAGACCGGCCAGATTGAATCTGTCATCAAAAACTGCCCCCACGAGGGGCTCCGGCAGGAGCTTTCACTCTACCGGGTGCAAAAGCCCACCTGCAGCCTCCCGGAAGGAACCTACGAACGGGCTATGAGCCTGGAGCTATTCGCAGAATACGGAGATATTTATTACACCCTGGACGGCACGGATCCCACGGCGGAAAGCACCCGCTACGAAAAGGCCATCCGCATAGCCTCGGAAGAAACCCTGCTCACTGCCGTAGACATCAACGAAAAGGGCATGATCAGCGAAAAGCTGGTGCTGGTGTACAAACTGAAACCCTAAAAACCGCAGGAGCCCTGACAATGCCAGAAGGATTTACGGACGTAGTAAACGGCCGGAAATTCTTCTCAATAAGTGGTATTGGAAGGGCGGATGCGGAACTAAAACAGCAGAAGCCCTGAGAGCGCCAGCTCAAATTACGGACGCAGAATGCGGACGGAAATTGAGCTACCAGGCGGCGCTGGATGGGCGAATGCGGAACTAAAACAGCAGGAGCCCTGAGAGCGCCAGCTCAAATTACGGACGCAGAATGCGAACGGAAATTGAGC
>ERZ777305.2192-NODE-2192-length-17782-cov-4.163874_pt1 | contig 17782 bp, 12 predicted proteins | sample MGYA00374965_ERZ777305 | MGnify/ENA primary metagenome ERZ777305 (study PRJEB29328, sample SAMD00013331) | mouse gut metagenome | study: EMG produced TPA metagenomics assembly of the Metagenome analysis of fecal microbiota from mouse which was promoted... | reverse complement strand
AATGTTTGTTATTAAAAAATTACCTCTTGACAAAAGTCACTTCATAACGGAGGTGCGGATAATGGCAAAGGAAAAGAGAAAGGATAAATCAAGAGTGGTGCTTCGTACCGGGGAATTGCAGCGGAGCAACGGCACTTACCAATACTCGTGGATGGACGCAAACAGAAAAAGGCGATATGTCTACGCAAGGAACTTGGACGATCTTCGGGCAAAGGAAGAACAGATTGCAAAAGATAAAAGCGACGGTATTAAGACCGAAGCACGCTATACTACGGTAAATGAACTTTTTGATTTATGGAAAGTTCTGAAACGGGGATTGAAAAACAACACTTTTGAAAACTATAAATATATGTATGAGACTTTCGTCCGCCCCAACATTGGAAAACAGCGCATTTCAACGCTGAAAAAATCTGATGTCAAGAGGTATTATAATTATCTTGCCGATGAAAGAGGGTTAAAGGCTTCTACGATTGACAGTATCCATACCGTGCTTCATCAGATTTTGGATATGGCGGTCGATGATGATTACATTCGGAATAATCCGTCTGATAATGTCCTGAGGGAACTGAAAAAATCCCATGTTTTTAAGACGGAAAAACGCAGGGCATTAACAAGACCTGAACAGGATTTGTTTCTTGACTATCTGAAGAATACGCCGAAAGCACAAAACTGGTATCCGATATTTGCAGTAATGGTCGGTACGGGATTACGAGTTGGCGAAGTAACCGGATTGAGATGGTGCGATATTGATTTGGAAGAAGGCGTTATTGATGTCAATCACACTTTGGTTTATTACGATCATCGAACCGATGACAGCAAGAAAGGCTGCTATTTCAATGTGAATACAACGAAAACTCCGGCGGGCAACAGGCAAGTGCCAATGCTTGATTTTGTAAAAGAAGCCTTCCTTATGGAAAAGGAAAGGCAGGAAATGTTTGATTTGCATTGCGAAGTGGTTATTGACGGATACAGCGATTTCATATTTATTAACCGCTTCGGGCAGGCGCAACATCAATCAACGCTGAACAAGGCAATCCGCCGGATTATTCGGGACTGTAATGATGAACAGTTATTGAAAGACGAAAACACAGAGGTATTGCTGCCACACTTTAGCTGCCATTCTCTCCGACATACATTCACGACAAGAATGTGCGAAGCAGGGGTGAATGTGAAAGTAATTCAGGACGCACTCGGTCACAAGGATATTTCCACAACGCTTAATATTTACACCGATGTGACAAAGGAACTGAAGCGTTCCGAATTTGAGGGGCTTGACTTATACTTCAAAAATGAGTAGAATAATATAGTCCTGATGTTCCCATATCGGGAATGTCAGGACTTCTTTTATGAAAACAGAAAACGGTTAGAAACATTTACATCATCTACATCAAATTTTACACCATTCGTCCCGTTGATGGCTGGGTAAGGTAGGGAAAGTAATTGGTTGTAAATCTGATAATAGAGGATAAAGAGCATTGTAGGGATTGGCAGAAGTCAATATCAATATGACCGATTTCGTCCCGACAATGAAGTCCTTACCGAACGAAAAAGGCTAAAAAGTCGGCGGATTTCGGAGTTAAATTGAATGGGCAGTCCCATAACGGGATTGCTCATTTTCAGAAATAATAGATGAAACAAATCGGGATTTTGTGAGGTGATAATGTTTGAAACTGTATTTGGCAAAACCAGATATAACATTTTATGGACAATATAACGATATGATGGCAGAATGGAATGCTAGTAAAACTCAGATTGCACCATGGTTTCTTGACAAACCGATTACAAGCATAGAAGAATTTGCCCGATTTATTAGAATGCTGGATGACTGTGAACATGGAATAGTAGATAAAAAATTTGCTGCAACAACATCTTATTTTGTTATTGATGATAATAACAAACTGATTGGAGCAACCAGCCTCCGACATTATCTTACAATAGAGGGCTATAAAACATGGGGACATATCGGCTATGGAGTCCGCCCGAGTGAGCGATTAAAGGGATATGCAGTCCAGATGCTTCAGTTGATGATAGAGCAAGCCAAAGAAAAGAAAATATATAGGGTGTTAATTGGAGTTCATGAAGGAAATATTGGCTCTTGGAAAACAGTAGAAAAATGCGGTGGTATCCTTGAAAATGCAGTTCATGTTGAGGGCGATGAAGAACCAATTCGCAGATACAGGATTGATATATTGGAAAGATAACTTCCTGTTTACAGAACTGAAAAATTGAGAATAGAACGTACCCCTTGAAAAAATAAAAAATTTTCAAGGGGATTTTTTATGCAGAAATTCGCAAACTATAAGTTTTTACTGATTTCCAATACAATGCTTTTGCAAAGGAGGTCGAGGATTGATTATGAGTAACAGTTTAGCGGCTATGCGCCCGGAGCTTGTGCGTGAGTGGTCGGACAAAAATCTTCCGCTTACACCGGATTGCAGGTGAAATATTGGAACGTGCAGATGTGCGGATTATATTCTGAAAGAATTTACAAACTGTTCAGTAAGAAGCATTTTTTTAACAGCGCCTATGGAATACCGAATCAGGCAGACGATGGAAATTGACAAACTCAGTGAAAAGACGGCGACGGACAAAATCAGAAAAGAAGATAAGGTAAGAAGTGTATATTATAACTTTTATACAGGGCATGATTGGGGAAAACCGTCAGATTACAATTACTGTATCAATACGGTGGAAAACCGTGAGGCAGAGCCGCATCTTTATAACATCAAATGGTGCTTAAGCTCCAGCGGCAGTAAACGTCCTTATTGCAGCGGGTAAATTCTGTTTAAATTCTCTTTGCTGCAGCGGCAAAAGGCAGCCATAACATATAAACAGTTCAGGCGTTCTGTGATATAAAGAATATCTTTAAAATGTCCAGTCACTACATTTCCAAATTTATCTTAAAAAATCTGCCGATAATATATCTGTACAACAAATAAAACCACCCTTAACTTAATAATGAGCATAAATAACGGGTATGAAAATGAGGTGAAGCACTTGAGCATAGGGACCTGCGATGACGAAGAAAACGTCCGCATACACACATGCAGTAAAGGAATATCAATGTCTGGGGCAAAAAAACATGATGAGCAAAAGAAGGTTATGGTCCGCAGCGGCAAAACTACAAGGAGCGTTTTGTCAGATGATATTTATTATATTGAGAGCAGCAACAGAAAGGTAATTTTGTATCTGCAGCAAGAGAAAATTGAGTATTATGACAAAATAAGCCAGTTGGAAAGTCAGCTTAAGCCGGACTTTTTTCGAATACATAAAGGGTATCTGGTAAACATGAAGTATGTAGAGCGATATGACCGAACAGAGGTGAGGATGAAGAAGGGGGACAGTCTGCTTATTTCAAAATATAAATATCATAATTTTGTAAAAAGCTATAAGGAATATATAGATTCCGGAAACAGTTAAATAGAAAAATTTATTTAAAGCCGCGGCAGGCTGCGGCAGAGGGAGGAAAATCATGAGAGTCACCACACATATGTTAAGTGAAACAGCAAAAAGGGCAGGAATAACAATCAGAAAATCATCAATGATTGATTACATTAATAATGACAGTTCTAAGAATACTTTGCTTAAGGAACTGAATAAAATCAGCTCATTAGCTCCCATAAGAAAAAGTAATTATGAGAAGCTGGAAAAGGAAGCGGATACATTGTTAAAGAAGACTGAGTTTTTTACTCAGGAGGGAGAAAAATCTGTATTTGACAAGGCAAGGGAAACGGGAAACAATAGGGACATTTATGACGGCATAAAAGCAATGGTGGAGAGCTATAATAATACATTAAAATCATTAGATACGGTTTCTGATACATATAAATTAAATGATTATTACAGTAGGATGCTAAAGGAGGCGGCAGCAGACAACAGCGACGAACTAAGCAATGTAGGAATTACCATAGCTGAGGACAAAACGTTAGTAATCAATGATGATAAGCTAAAGGAAGCGCAGATAGATAGTCTGGAAAAAATATTTTGCGCGTCGGGGGATTTTTCTAAAAAGACTTTATTTTTGGCGTCAAGAATTTCGGATAATGCAAGGGCAAACTTAGAAAGCTTAAGCAGCATGTATGGCTTAACAGGAAATTTGTATTCTGCGCTGGGAAGTAAGTATGATTTTTGGAGCTGATTATTAAAGATATTTAGAATAATAATGCAGATATGGGCAGAAGCCGGAAAATTGGCTCTGCCCATTTATAATTCTCTTATTTTAAGTTAATCAAAAAATTCCATATTCTATAAATCATAAAACTTCTGCGTATCATAAATTACCTGGGTAATCTCAGCCCCGTTTCTTTCCAAAGCACGCAGCCTTGTAACCATTTCGTGAGCCTTTTTCTGATGGTTTATATTAAACTTCCTCATAGCCTCCTCATATATAGGCTGGTTTGCAACCTTAGCGCGAAGCTCTTTAGAAAAAGGACAGTATGTGGCAAGAATCTGTCTTGCTACCTTATTTAATCTTATGGAGCCGTTAGATTCGTACTTAATCCATAAAATATAATCAGAAATAAACACTTCACGGGTATTGTTTCTGCATCTTGCAATCTGATTTTTTAAGGTTTCCTTTTTCTCAGCAGAAAGGTCTCTGTTTTTTCTGTAAAACTGGATATAATCGGAATATTCAGCAGTAAGGGAAGGAATGATTACATTGTTCCAGGCCGTACCCATAACAGACTTGCATAATTCCCAGCGGAAACGGCCGATAATAGTAATCATAGCGTCGTTTAAGTTACCTCTGTAAAATGAAGGGAATAAAAATCTGCCCTGGGTATTGCTGCGTTTTCCCGATAAATCCTGCCACATAACAGTATTTATACCATATACAGGGAAAAGGATAATGTCAGGAAATACCTGAAGCTGAATAACCTCCTTTTCAATTTTCTTTTCAGGCTCGGCGTACATCTGCTCCCGGTAAAATGCCGAATAATCTACTGCAAGAACATCATTCATTGCATCATTTATACTCTTTGAGGTCAGCTCGTATTTATTAAGCTCTCCATCAAAATCAAATGAAGAAAGCATAGGGGTAAATGAAAGCATATTACCGCTTAAAATACGGCAGTTATATTTAAGGAGATTATTTATCTCATATTTAACCTTGGCAATTTTATCCTCAAGAAGAGCCCTCTCCTGTTCAGGGGTTAAATGCTCCTCCCTCTTTTTATCCCTGATAAATTCAACATAATCCTTGTCAAATTCGTTTTTGGACGGCATCTTATCGCCCTTGTATATTGCCTTAAGCCAGTCAGTCATACGATAAACCATACATGGCTCGGTTTTCATAAGAGGAGGAATATTTGCTATATATTCAAGCTCCTCACTAGGGAGGATACGCTCGTCAAGAACGCCAAAATCAAGGAAAAGCTGTATCTGATAGGCTGGGGCGTCGTCTGCAATGTATTTCAGGAATACCGCCTCATAAAGCATAAAATACATGTTTGTAATGTCCCGGCGGAGAACTCTTGACTCGTCATCCCTTGAATTTTTATCAGTCAGCTCCATATACTTTTCTATCTGTACATTGAACTTATCAAAGAACTCTTCAGGCATATTTCCATATTCACACAGCCTGAAAAGGTTTCCGGAAAAATCTAAATCCTCCCTGTCTGAATGCGGCTCGTCATGTTCAAGGAGAGAATCTATATCTAAGGTCTCGTCAGGATTTTCATCCATGTCAATATCATTTTCCATGCTGTCGGCGCCCTTGGAAGCTTCTGATACTTCCGTGGCATCTGAATTTTTGTCGGCGCTTTTACTGTCGGCTGCATTAGACGCCATCATAAAATAAAAATTCACCCGGTTGTAGTCAATATCTAAGGAAATGCCAGTGTTAGCTTTAACATTCTCATCTATTGAAGAGATGTTGTTTTTCATTTCATTTAAAAGCTTCATAACTGCTGCTGAGTATTCTGCCGATACCTGTGACATCAGGTTTGATACAAGGTAAAACAGACAATCCTGGCTTTTGCTTGCAAACAGGGAAACAATAGTCTTTAAAAAGAACGCCATATCCTCATATGTAGTAGATATGGAGCTAATCATGTTAAGCTGATGCCTTAAAAAATTTGAAGGATTCTTCTGATATAAAAGCTCCAGCTTTTTTGGAACCTTGTAGCAATTTAAAAATATAGTATAGTTTTGGGCAAACGACTGACTTTCAAATGCATACAGGGATGCGTCGTGAGGCATCATAAAGCGGGAAGGAGAAATACCTGCATCGCTGCAGCACTGCAGATAATGCTCATGAATACCTTTTAGTGAATTATATATATTTCCGATTTCACTGTAAAGCGCAGAATATTGATTGTATAAAAAGAGCATCATGGAGCACACGGCGCTGTAGTATTTTGAATGAATTTCAGGATTGCTTTCAAGGAAGGAGGTAAAGGAATCTATATCCTCCGCCGGAAATACCATAAGGGTTGAGCCTTTCTCTGCACAGTAATCTGCTCGGTAAAAGCCGTCGAATAAATCATTAACAGCAATGAAATTGCCAGCGGCAATAAGCTTTTCATTCTGACCTGTCTCCATACGGACGGCTCCCTCTATGATATATGCAATGCTTTCAATATCATCTCCGTTTTCATATATAATTGTGTCCGTTGTAAATGTATTTTCTTTTCCGATAACTAAACTCATTTGGTAAAGCCCTTTCTGTAAAATGTAATGCATATTAACATATTTATAGTATAAAACATTATAGAGTAAATTTCCATAGTTATTTTAGGAAAATTACTTGACTAACATATTGTGAATTGTATAAAATAAAGATTAAAAATAATAACTGACAGATGGAGGAAGCTATGGCAAATATTATTTCAGATGAGACAATAGAATATGTCGGTATTTTGGCAAAGCTGGATTTAAGCGATGAAGAAAAGGAGGCTGCCAAGAAGGATATGGGCAGTATGCTTGATTATATAGACAAGCTTAATGAGCTTGACACTACAGGAGTTGAGCCTATGTCACATGTGTTTCCCGTAAACAATGTATTTCGTGAGGATATAGTGACAAACGGTGACGACAGGGACAATATATTAAAAAATGCGCCAAGCAGCAGGGAAGGAAGCTTTGTTGTTCCGAGAACAGTTGATTAAAGCGTGAAGAATGGAGATTATATATGGATTTAATGAGTTTGACAGCCGTTGAGCTGGGAAAGAAGATAAAGGCAGGGGAGGTTACTGTGGCACAGGCCGCCTTTGCAGCCTTAGACCGTATAGAGGAAACGGATGGGGAGCTTAACTGTTATGTTACCGTTGCAGACAGGGAGAAGGTACTTAAAAATGCGGAGGCAGTTCAAAAGAGGATAGACTCAGGAGAGCTTACAGGACCATTGGCAGGAGTACCTGTAGCCATAAAGGACAATATGTGTACCGAGGGTATGCTTACCACCTGCAGCTCAAAAATACTTAGTAACTTTTATCCAACATATACGGCGGAGGCGGTTTTAAACCTTGAGAGAGCAGGAGCGGTTATTATAGGAAAGACAAATATGGATGAGTTTGCCATGGGCAGCACAACGGAAACCTCCGCATATGGGGCAACAAGAAATCCATGGAATAAGGACCATGTACCGGGAGGCTCGTCAGGAGGCTCCTGCGCTGCAGTGGCGGCAAAGGAATGCAGCTATGCCCTTGGCTCAGATACAGGCGGCTCAATCAGACAGCCGAGCTCCTTTTGCGGCGTTACGGGAATAAAGCCTACATATGGCACAGTGTCAAGATATGGACTTATTGCATATGGTTCGTCTCTTGACCAGATAGGGCCTGTGGCAAAGGATGTTACAGACTGCGCCGTTATACTTGAGGCTATTGCTTCCCACGACCCAAAGGATTCCACGTCAGTTAAAAGGGAGAGCTATGATTTTACATCAGCCTTGGTAAATGATGTAAAGGGCATGAGGATAGGTATTCCAAAAACATATTTTGGCGACGGACTTGACGGGGAAGTGGCAGATGCAGTAATGTCCGCAGCTAATGTCCTTAGGGAAAAGGGAGCTGTTATAGAGGAGTTTGATTTGGGACTTGTTGATTACGCTATTCCCGCATATTATGTTATTGCCTCAGCGGAGGCAAGCTCAAACCTTGCAAGATTCGACGGAGTAAAGTACGGCTACAGAACAGAAAGCTGCGACGGACTTCACCATATGTATAAAAAGACACGCTCAGAGGGCTTCGGCCCCGAGGTTAAGCGAAGAATTATGCTGGGCTCGTTTGTTTTAAGCAGCGGCTACTATGACGCCTATTACCTAAAGGCCCTTAGAACAAAGGCCCTTATAAAGAAGGAATTTGACAGGGCGTTTGAAAAATATGACGTTATACTTGGACCTGCCGCACCAACTACTGCGCCAAGGCTTGGCGAAAGCCTGCAGGAGCCTATAAAAATGTACCTTGGGGATATTTATACAATATCCGTAAATCTTGCAGGGCTTCCGGGAATCACGGTGCCGTGCGGAATGGACAGCAAGGGGCTTCCTATAGGCTTACAGCTTATAGGGGACTGCTTTAAGGAAAATAATATAATAAGAGCGGCGTATACATTTGAGCAGTCAAAAAAAGAGTAGTATGAACAAAGCGCAGGTTATATTTTAAGAAAGCAAAAATTTTTTGAATTATCAGCTTAAACTGAGTATCAGGAATGGAGAATATATAATGAAGAATTATGAGACAGTCATAGGCTTGGAGGTTCATGTTGAGCTTGCAACCAAAACGAAGATATTTTGTTCCTGCTCCACAGCCTTTGGAGGAGCGCCAAACACACATACCTGTCCTGTATGTACAGGTATGCCCGGCTCGCTTCCCGTTTTAAATAAACAGGTGGTAGAGTACGCTATGGCAGTGGGACTGGCTACAAATTGTGAAATTACACAGTATAATAAATTTGACAGAAAGAATTATTTTTATCCGGACAATCCGCAGAATTACCAGATTTCACAGCTATATCTTCCAATCTGCCGCAATGGAAAGGTAGAGATAGAAACGGAAGGCGGAAAGAAGCTTGTAGGTATCCATGAGATACATATGGAGGAGGATGCGGGAAAGCTTATACATGACGAGCATGGAGATGTGTCCCTTGTAGATTTTAACCGTTCGGGAGTGCCTCTTATAGAGATAGTATCGGAGCCTGACATGCGTTCGGCAGATGAGGTTATAGCATACCTTGAGAAGCTCCGCCTTATTATCCAGTATCTTGGAGCTTCTGATTGCAAGCTTAACGAGGGCTCCATGAGGGCAGATGTAAATCTTTCTGTCAGAGAGGCTAGCGCTACAGAGTTTGGCACAAGAACAGAGATGAAAAACCTTAACTCCTTCAGGGCTATAGCAAGAGCCATAGAAAATGAAACAGAAAGGCAGATAGATTTGCTTGAGGCCGGAAAGGAAGTTATTCAGGAAACAAGAAGATGGGATGACAATAAGGAGTATTCCTACGCCATGCGTTCAAAGGAGGACGCGCAGGACTACAGATATTTCCCTGAGCCTGATTTAGTTCCCGTTATTATAAGCGACGAGTGGCTGTCAGAGGTAAAGTCCCGCCAGCCTGAGTTCAGAGACGAAAAGAAAGTAAGATATGTGTCTGAATATAAAATACCGGAATATGATGCAGATATTATAACACTGTCAAAGAAGATGGCAGACATATTTGAGGCGGCTACGGCTATATGCGGCAATCCGAAAAAGGTAAGCAACTGGCTTATGGTAGAAACCATGAGGCTTTTAAAGGAGAATGGCATGGACGCCGACGATATAAAATTTTCACCGGAAAATCTGGCAAAGCTTGTGAAACTGACAGACGACGGAGTTATAAACAGCTCTGTGGCAAAGGAGGTATTTGAGCAGATTTTCAAGGAGGATATTGACCCTGAAAAATATGTTGAGGAAAAAGGCTTAAAGATGGACAATGACGAGGAGGGGCTTAAGGCTACCCTTGAGGAAATCGTAGCAAATAATCCACAGTCTGTGTCAGACTATAAGGCAGGGAAGGAAAAGGCTATAGGCTTTTTGGTGGGACAGGCAATGAAGGCTACAAAGGGTAAGGCTAATCCGGGCATTGTCAATAAGCTTTTGAAGGAGATACTGGACAGATAGTAAGTGGGATTATAAGCAACAACATGGGTAATTCCTTACTGGCTGTAAGGTGTATTAACCATAAATATATTGTAGTAGAAATGAGGATTATTATGTCCGATAAAATGAAATGTCCCCATTTTGGACAATGCGGAGGCTGCAATATTATAGATAAGCCATATGATAAGCAGTTAGAGCAGAAAAAAGCTTATGTAAATGAGCAGTTGAAAGGATATGCTGCGGTAGATATGGTTTATGGAATGGAGGAGCCTTTTCACTATAGAAATAAAGTGCATGTAGTTATTTCACGCAAGAAGGCGTCAGGAGACCATAGTAAAAAAGCGCCGGACAGGTATGACAAAAGTGGAAAAAACGTAAAAGGTGAAATTGTGGCAGGCATATATGAGGAGGAATCCCACAATGTAGTACCGGTGGAGGAATGTCTGCTCCATGACGCCTATGCAAATGAAATTATTAAATCCATAGTCGATATAATGAAAAAGGGCAGGTTTGAGCCATATGACGAGGACAGGGAAACAGGCTGTATTCGTCATGTTCTTATAAGAAGGGGACATATTACAAAGGAGACTATGGTAGTTATAGTCACAGGCACAAGGATATTTCCGGGAAATAAGAATTTTATAAGGGAGCTTTTAAAGAGGCATCCCGATATAACAACTATAGTACATAATATTAATTACAAAAGGACAAGCATGGTGCTTGGAGAAAATCAAAGAACGCTTTATGGAAAGGGATATATAGAGGATGTGCTTTGCGGCTTGAGATTTCGCATATCACCCAAGTCCTTTTATCAGATAAATTCCATTCAGACGGAGCTGCTTTATGATAAGGCGATAGAATTTGCGGATTTAAAAGGAAATGAAACTGTTATAGATGCTTACTGTGGAATTGGAACAATAGCTATGGCAGCGGCAAAAAGCGCCGGAAAGGTCATAGGTGTGGAGCTGAATAAGGATGCAGTAAGGGACGCTAGGATTAATGCAAGGATAAATAATGTAGGGAATGTGGAGTTTTATAATGATGATGCGGGAAGGTTTATGGAGAGGACTGCCGTGAAGGTGGATGCTGTATTTATAGACCCGCCGAGGAGCGGAAGTGATGAGAAGTTTTTATGCTCGCTTATACGGCTTAAGCCGGAGAGGATAGTGTATGTGTCCTGCAATGTGGAGACACAGAGAAGGGATTTGGGGGTGCTTAGTAAAGGGGGATATACGGTGGAGAAGGCTTGTGCGGTGGATATGTTTCCGGGGACTAATCACACAGAAAGTATCGTGTTGCTTTCAAAACTTAAATCTAATAAGTTGAAGCATATCGATGTGGAATTAGAGATGGATGAACTTGAATTAACGGTTGCGGAGAGCAAAGCCACTTACGAAGAAATCAAGGATTATGTTTTGAAGCAAAGTGGATTAAAAGTCAGCAGCTTGTATATTGCACAGGTGAAGCAGAAGTATGGTATTATTGAGAGAGAAAATTATAATCTGCCGAAATCGGAAAATTCCAAACAGCCGAAATGCCCGTTGGAAAAAGAAAAAGCTATTATAGCGGCACTGAAATATTATAGAATGATATAGAGGATTTGTGAGAGGGATGAAATCATGCCATTTGAAAAAGGTGGAAGAGCAGATAAACAAGGGAATAAATATGAGATAAATTGTATAATTTATGAGATACTCAAGATTTTAGATGAAACAAATTATGGTGTTATTGTTGAAGCGCTCGGTGCAGATGAGCTTGGTACAGATATATTAGTAACGGCTTTTGATGGGCAGAAAGAACACCAGCAATGTAAAGCACGAAATGCAAGTAAAGAGCATTGGGATATTTCTGATTTAAAGGCAAAAGATATATTTTCTACATGGAAAGTTCAACTGAATAGGGATAACAGTCGAAGAGTATCATTAGTCAGTCCTATGGCTTGTTCTTTTCTATTTGATTTACATAATAGGGCATGTAATACTAGCGGCAAAATAGAAGATTTTTATTCTATACAAATAATGAAGAGCAGCAAGGAATTTCAAAAATTTTATAAAAGTTTTTGTGTTGCAATGGACTTGGATTGCGACAAAGATGTTGATGTTTTAAAAAGTATTGACTATTTAAAGAGAATCTTTTATAAACAGATATCAGAATATGAACTGCAGGAACGCGTAAATCAAAATATACAATATTTGTTTAGTAGCGAACAAAAAGTAGTTTACAATGCATTGCTTTCGTTTGTTGTTGCAGAAGATATATTAGGAAAACAAATTACACAATCTGTATTATGTGATTATTTTATAAAACAGGGAATTGTTCTTCGGTTGAAAGATGGTGATAAAAGAATTGCACCGAGAATCAACGAGATTAATCGAGAATATAGAGAGAATTTTAGAGCGTTACAAGGTGGTCTAATTCATAGAGAAGAATTTGATGATTGTATAAAAGCTATTGAGAATGAAAAATCGACTATTATTTCTGGAAGTGCTGGTTATGGAAAAAGTGGGTGTACAGAAGCAATTTTAAATTATTGCGAAGAGAGGAAACTTCCGTATATTGCAATAAAACTTGATCGAAGAATACCTCATAAGAATTGTGAAATATGGGGACATGAGTTGGGGCTTCCTGGGTCAATTGTTCATTCTATACATTGCATTTCAAGAAATGAAAATGCAGTAATTATTTTAGATCAATTAGATGCTTTAAGATAGACACAGGCCAATTCCAGTGAAGCACTTGCAGTTTGCATGGAATTAATCAGACAGGTAGAGTACTTGAATTGTGAAAGAAAGAAAAAAATAATTATAATATTTGTCTGTAGGACATACGATCTTGAAAATGATAATAATATAAATTCGTTGTTTAGAAAGAAGGAAACTGCTGAAGATGATTGGAAAATAGTAAAAGTAGAGGATTTTAACGAAGATGTTGTAACGAAAATTGTGGGTAAACATTATGAGCAGTTGTCATTCAGATTAAAAAGATTATTAAGAATACCAAGCAATCTTTATATTTGGCAACATTTGGATAGAGAAGAAGTCTATGCGGATTGTTTAACGACCAGTCATCTGATAGACAAATGGTTTGAGCAAATATGCAGAAAAAGTGTAACCGCAGGATTACAGCAAAAATCTGTTAGTGAAACCAAGGTGAGTATAGTTGACGCTTTAGATAGAACAGGGCGGTTATATGTTCCAAAACAAATCTTGCATGTTGAAGAAGCGGGTTTAGATTATTTAGTTTCATCGGAAATTATTACAATTCAAAATAATAGAGTTGGTTTTGCTCATCAATCAATTTTAGATTATTTTATATCACAAAGAATGATGGAAAAATATTTCGCAGGACAAGATATAGAAAATATTATAGGGGAAAAATGTAAGCAAACACCTGGAAGAAGATATCAAGTGCAGATGTTTTTACAGAATTTTTTGGAATATGATAGTAGTGATTTTATTATAATTGGTGAAAGGATGTTAATTTCAGATGATATCAGATATTATGTCAAATATATCTTTTATGAAATTTTGGGACAAATTCAAGAACCAGATGATAATATTATTCAATTTGTTGTGGAAAATTGTGAAAATCAGATTTTTGGAAAGTATTTATTGAATAATGTTATTTTTTCAAGAAAGCAATATATAGACATATTGAGAAATCAAGGTATTTTAGAGCGATGGTATTCGGATCCGAAGAAAAAAACTGTAGTTTTCAATTTATTGCAAAGTATTACCCCCGATTTAGATAATGGGGATATTTCTTTTGTTAAAAAACATGCTTTTAGTGATAGGAACGATGACGAACAGTTTATGAGATGTTTTCTTCATGATATTGTAGAGGAAAGTGCGGAGATGTTTGAACTTAGGATGATGTTTTATGAGCATTATCCTGAGTATGCAAAGGAGGTTTATATAGATGTAAAGTCTATGATGAAACAATTTGAGACAAGAACAATCCGACTTATTTCTTTTTGGCTACAAAATAAAATAAAAAGTCAGGGTAGATATGTATATCGTTATGAAGAAGAATTAGTAGATTCAGAGGATTCTTTTTTAATAGATAATGGGGAAGATGTACTTAATGAATTTCTGCCATATATACCAAAAGAGAGTGGATGGGAAGTAAAGTATAATGATTGGTCAGGAAAATATGCGCATAAAAGAGGTATTGAAAGAGCTTGCGTGTGTTTAGTCAAAAAAGCGACAATGGCATTATGTGGTAAATCTCCAGAGCGTTTTTGGGAATATTATGAACCATATATGGGGCGGGGGTATCATGTATTTAATGAAATAATTTTAACAGGACTGGCGGCGCTCTCTTCTCTATATAGCAATCGGATAATGCGTTATCTTAGTAATGATATGGATAGAAATGTTTTTGATTATACTAGTGGAGCAGAAGATGAATTGGGGCTTGTAAAAGAGGTTTTAAAAATTCATGGAAGCAACTGTGATGAAGAAGAATTAATATTGGTAGAAAATTCAATTTGCCAATATATTTCTCCAAATGCATTGGAATGGTATAAGCGAAGGATTGAGCAGAATAGACAGAAGGAATACGCTCCTGTGTACTGGAGTTTTTGGGGAGACTTACAGTATGAATTATTACAGTGTTTGCCGGAAGAAAGAATTAGCACAAAAACAAAAGAATTATTGCGTGTGCTGGATAGGCGTTTTCATAAAGTTTCATCTTGTTATTGTAATAAGAATGGACATTCAGGGTGGGTAAAGTCACCTGTTTCAGATAAAAATATTAGCAAAGGACAGTGGCTTAAAATCATCACAAACAGCAAGTTGAAGAATCGAGGGCAACATGGATGGGTTGAAGTAAAAGGTGGATTTATTGAAAGCTCTTATGAAGCATATGCAAGTGATTTTCAATCAGTTGTAAAGCAGCATCCGCAGGAAATGATAAATCTTGTTTTAGAGAATAAAGAACGGGTATTGCCTGTGTTTGTGGACTCTTTGCTTTTAGGAGTGGAAGTATCAGAGAAATTGGAGGAGGTTGATTTTTTGGTTATTGAGAAGTTATTACTTGAATTTCCGTGTGATATGAAAAGTCATAGGGCTTCATATATTTGTGGGATAGTTGAAAAAATAAGCGATGCTAATTGGTCTTCAGAAGTAATGGAGCAATTAATGAATATTGCATTAAAACATAATAATCCAGAATTAAACAAACCTAATGTAACAAACTTGGAAGACAAAGAAATGAAGAGTTGTGATATGTTACATAGTAATGCATTAAATTGTGTTAGAGGAAACGCAGCAAGGACGATAGGACATTTGCTCTGGGAAGACGGGGAATTGTTTTTACGATTTAAAGATACTATTGATGGATTGACAAAAGATGAAAATCCTGCGGTGCGTTTTGCGTCATTATATGCTTTATGGCCATCTTATAATATCGATAGAGAGTGGGCGGGAGAAAAAATTATATGTTTGTATGAGTCGGATATTCGAATGGCAAGTTTTTATGATTCGAGAAATATGTTCTTTCTCCTTTACCCTAAATACAAGGAAAGGGTTATTAATATCATAAAGAACTGCTTTGAGTCGGAAGATAAACAACTTGTAGAGACGGGAGGATATGCCGTTTGTGAATTTTATATACGGCAAAATGAATTTGAAACGATTGTGACGTCCGTTGAATCTAGAAGTGAAGAGCAAATAAAAGCTATATTGGATATGGCGGTAATTTATTTGGAAGTTAATGATTATCGAGAGGTAGCAAAAGATATTATTCTTACCTATAAGAGCATTGATATGGATGTAGAATTTCCATTATCTAAAATGTTTTATGATAAATATATTGACGTCAAGAATGATAGAGAGTTTTTAAGGGAGTTTATGAAAACTAGGGTGAGCAGGAGGACTGTAAGTGCGTTTATCCATTATATGGAAGAAAATGCCGTTTCCATTGTTGACTATGGGGACATTATTATACAATTATGTGAAAATATTTTGCAGATGGAAATAGAGACTTTGAGAGAGCAATGGGGCATAGAAGATGAGATTTCAAAACTGATTATATCGTTATACGATGAAACAGTTAACTCTAGTAGAATGGCAGATGAACAGATTGCAGGTAAATGTTTGGACTTATGGGATATCATGTTTGAAAGGCAACTCGGGTCAGTAAGAGAAGTCAGTAGGAAATTGATGGAACGGTAAAAGGAGGGCTGAAAAGTGGAGAATAAGAAAGGCAATTCAAATGTTGCTTATAATGAGATTCTCATATACCAAACGGAATATTGGCATACCAAAATTGATGTGAAGCTGGAAGGCAAAATTGTTTGGCTTACACAAGCACAATTATGTGAACTTTACCAAACGATTAAATCCAATATTAGTGAGTATATTAAGCATGTCTTTGAAGAAGGAGAGTTAGAAGAAAATGCAGTTGTTTGGAAATTCCGAACAACTGCTGCGGATGGAAAAAACTACAATATAATCCATTACAATCTTGGTATGATTATTTCTCTTGGCTATCGTGTAAAATCAAAAATAACAACTTATTTCCGGCGTTGGGCTACAGAACGGCTGAAAGAGTATATGATTAAAGGTTTTACTATGGATGATGAGCGTTTGAAAGGAAACGGTGGTGGAAATTACTGGAAGGAATTGCTCGACCGTATTTGTGATATTCGTTCATCAGAAAAGGGCATGTATCGATAGGTACTGGATTTGTATGCAACAAGTGTTGATTATGATTCAAAGAGTAAAGAATCTATTGCATTTTTCAAAATGGTACAAAATAAATTACATTATGCTGCACACGGACATACAGCAGCGGAAATTATATATGAGCGTGTGGACGCCAGTCAGCTTTTGTGAAAAATGTTGCAAGGAGCCGGAACGATCAGTCATACACAGGCAAATGAAAAAGCAACAGAAGAATATAAGAAATATCAGGTGCAGAACTTGTCGTCAGTTGAAGTGTAATATTTGGAAAGCATTAAAGATATCCGCAGCACAGTAAAGAAAAAGGGAATGGTTGATAGAAAAGTTTCTTAAAACCGGAAAATATAAGTTTGGACAATGATGCACATGTTGGGAAGGTGTGTTTGTTGTCCAAACTACATGCCGGGCATCATATTGAGGTGGAAGGTATTACAGAATGAGATTACTAGCAATATTAAGCCACACAGATAAGCGGGGCACAAAGACTGAATATACAAAGCTTCGAAAATTTCTTTTAAAATATGGTTATATACGAATTGCTTCAGAGGTATTTATGCCAGTAGTACAGAATAGAAAAGCTTCTGAAAAACATTATCGGAGAATTGATGAAGTCAAACCTAAAATCGATGTTGTAAGGTTAATAAGACTCACAGAAAAGCAATATAATAATATTTATATAGTTACTGGTAAACCGGATTATCAAGAAAAAATAGTTTGTGTAAACTGCCATATAAAGGACTATCCCAAAGATTGTGTAAACCTCCAAACTGATGTAAGATATAATTACACAGTTTGGAGGTATTATTATGGCAAGAAAAAATGACAGCCCACAAAAAGCTGCAATGAGACAAATGATGTGTGACTACCTGAAAAACAATGATGTCAGCATCAAAAACGGAACAGATGTAAATTCAATTATGAGGGATATGATGTCTATCCTTCTGGAAGGCGTTCTGGATGAGGAGCTCAATGAAGAACTTGGCTACTCAAAGTACGATTACCGTAACAAAGAAACAGACA
>ERZ777305.2188-NODE-2188-length-17869-cov-3.766981_pt1 | contig 17869 bp, 12 predicted proteins | sample MGYA00374965_ERZ777305 | MGnify/ENA primary metagenome ERZ777305 (study PRJEB29328, sample SAMD00013331) | mouse gut metagenome | study: EMG produced TPA metagenomics assembly of the Metagenome analysis of fecal microbiota from mouse which was promoted... | reverse complement strand
GACCTAAACCTATCCACATATGAAAACAGCCGGACATGGCTTGTCCGACTGTCCAATTACAATATAAAACTTGCCTTGTGGGTTACAAGCCATTTTCTTCTTGCAGGATTTGAGTGTATGGTAAAATGTTTTTGTCGAAATAGACAAGAGCAAGGCGTGCCGTCCTCAAAAGCGGCATTACTTTGCTCAACACTGTGGCTCATTCCGCATGGATCGTAACCCACACTTTATTGACCAAATGCTACTCCCTGCACCAACGCTGGAAAGTTCCATGGGCGACGCCCAGTTCCTTGGCGGCCGCCCTGCCGGACAATTCCCCCCTACGCCACGCAGCCATGACAGAGTCGTAGTTCGCACCCCGATCCTTGAACTTCCGTCCGAAGTGGATGCCTCTGGCCTTCGCTGCTGCAATGCCTTCGGCCTGTCGCTGGCGCTTGAACTCCCGCTCCGTCTGGGCAACATAGCTCAGAAGCTGGAGTACAATATCGGCAATCAGCACCCCGGTGAGATCCCGGCCTTGGCGGGTATCCAGCAGCGGCATATCCAGCACCACGATGGCTACCTGCTTCTCTTTTGTCAGTAGCCGCCACTGTTCCAGAATTTCATCATAGTTCCGTCCCAGCCGGTAAATGCTCTTGATTATAAGGGTGTCTCCGGCCTTTAATCTGCGCATCAGCCGCCGGTACCCAGGGCGCTCGAAGTCCTTGCCGCTCTGCTTGTCCAAAATGATGTAGCTGTCTTTCACGCCGAATTCCCGCATGGCAACCATCTGCCGGTCCTCGTTTTGCTCTTTTGTAGAGACTCTAACATATCCGTATTCTATATTGCTCCTCCTTCTTATGATAATTTCATTTTAGAGGAGCCATGGGTTTGCGCAAATTTGAAGTTGTCTCAGAGGAAGCAAAGGCGGCCGTCTCCCCATGGGAAACAGCCGCTGTGAATGATATTTGATCGTTCTCCCTCTGTGGTTTCACAGTCCCTGCCCCCTTTCCTGACAACACAATATACCAATATGTTTGGTAAAAGTCCAGAGGATTATGGGCAAAAATTAGGGGTGCTGAAGAAGAAAGTTTTGGGTCGGTTTATCTTTGAAGACATCGGTGCAATTCGTGAGACCCTTTGGGCTGTGAGGCGACATGCGTACTGCGCAATTTCAATCCATTCGATACTCCTTTACATTTTTGGCCCGAACACATATAATCATGGCATCATCTATACGAGGTGAGCGTCTATGACGTCTGTGAACCATGCGTTTCCCCTGGAACTCGTGCTGGCGCCGGAGGGCTTTATCCCGGAGCTGTCCACCCAGGTGCCCTCAGAGGGGGACCGGGCGCTGCTGGCAGAGTGGAAAAATGACCGCTGGGCGGCGCTGTACCATTTGGGCCTGCGGGAACGTCCGGCGGGACTGTCCCAGTCGGCACTGTATCTATACACTGTGGCGGAGGGCTTTTTCCGGACCCTGACCTCCCTGCCGGAACTGGAAGTGGCACGGGAAAAGGCCGTGATCCCCCTTTCAGACGAGGAGGCTTCGGGTCTGCTTCGGACAGTCCCCTTTGCCATTGGCTCGGAGCACGTAGACCGCCCCTGGCTGGAACGGGCCTTCCGGGAACTTAACCGGGTCTTCGCCTGGGAGATAGGCGCGTACAACGGCACCGCCGCCCTCTATTTGGCCGAGCAGAGCCAGTATCTGCGGGCGCCGGAGCGGGTCTTTTTTCACCTGGTGGAGAGTAAGGACGAGGAGTTTCCCTTTGCTTTCCTCGCCACCTACGCCACCCGAGATGAAAACGGCCGGATTGCCCATGTGCCGCTTCAGTACGCCCTGACAGAGTACGGCGCGGACCGGGCCAAGTTGCTGGAGCTGCTGTCCTGCCTGAACCGGGCGGCTGAGGCTGTGCCGTTGATCGAGGAATTCATGTCCACCGGCGAGCTGTTCCATCCCCTGCGCTTGACGGCGGAGGAGGCCTACGCGCTGCTGAAGCGGACGGAGGAGCTGGAGCGGGCCGGTATTCTGTGCCGGGTGCCAAACTGGTGGCGGAAACGGACCGCAGCGGTCTCCCTGTCGATCAGCCTAGGCGGTGAGAAGCCGTCCCGTCTGGGCTTTGACACGCTGGTGTCGGTCCAGCCGGAGTTGGCGGTGAACGGCGTTCCGCTTACCCGGGAGGAGGTCCAGGCCCTGCTGGATCGGACCGAGGGCCTCGCCATGCTGAAGGGCCGGTGGGTGGAGGTGGACCATCAGCGCCTGCGCACCCTGTTGGAGCAGATGCAGGGCGTCCCCGATTCCGTCACCCTGATGGACGCTTTGCGCATGGAGCTGGGAAAGCCCCAGGCCGATGTGGGCGTGCTGGTAACCAACGGCAAGTGGCTCGGCGGACTGCTCTCCCGCCTGCGTTCCCCGGAGGCCATCCCCGCCCCCGCGCTGCCGGCGAGCCTCCGCGCCGTCCTGCGGCCCTATCAGGAGACGGGCTTTACCTGGCTGAGCTATATGGACTCCCTGGGCTTTGGCGCCTGCCTGGCGGATGACATGGGCCTGGGGAAGACCGTCCAGGTGCTGGGCTACCTGGAGCGGCTGCGGACGGACAGACCTGAGGCCAGGGCGCTGCTGATCGTTCCCGCGTCCCTGCTGGGCAACTGGGAAAACGAACGCGCCCGCTTCACACCGATGATGGATGCCCTGGTCCTCCACGGCAGGCCCTCCGCCGCGCTGGAGAAAATTCTGGAGGAGAGGCCGGCCTTCCTCACCGTCACCACCTATGGCATGGCGGCCCGGATAGAGGGACTGCAAAAAATAGACTGGGACTGTGTGATTCTGGACGAGGCCCAGGCCATCAAAAACCCTCTGGCCAAACAGACGCGGGAAATCAAGAAGCTGCCCGCCCGGATGCGGGTGGTCATGACGGGCACACCGGTGGAAAACGATCTGACCAGCCTCTGGTCGCTGTTCGACTTTTTGAATAAAGGTCTGCTGGGAACCTCCAAGGAGTTCAAAGACTTCTGCGCAGAGCTGGACGAGCGGCCTGAGGGCTACGCCCGTCTGCGGGCCATGACGGCCCCCTTCCTGCTCCGGCGGGTAAAGACCGACAGGCGGATCATCGCCGATCTGCCGGAAAAGCTGGAGATGGTAGAGCACGTATCCCTGTCGAAAAAACAGGCGGTACTGTACCGCAAGACCGTGGCGGACATGGAGCGCCGCCTGGAGGAGACGGAGGGGATCGGCCGGAAGGGTCTGGTGCTGAGCACCATTATGAAGCTGAAACAGATCTGCAACCACCCCGACCAGTACCTGGGCCAGCAGGGCTTCGACGAAAAGGACAGCGGCAAGCTGGCCGTGCTGCGGGAACTGTGCGGGACCATCCGGGACAAGCGGGAGCGGGTTCTGGTATTTACTCAGTTCAAGGAAATCACCGGACTTCTGGCGACGTTCCTCACAGGCGTGTTCGGCGTACCGGGCTATGTCCTCCACGGAGGGACCAGGGTATCCCGGCGGGCCGAGCTCGTGGAGGTGTTCCAGGGAGAGGAGTATGTACCCTTCCTGGTCCTCTCGCTCAAGGCCGGAGGCACTGGGCTGAATCTGACGAAGGCCAGCCATGTGATCCACTTCGACCGTTGGTGGAATCCGGCGGTGGAGAACCAGGCCACCGACCGGGCCTTCCGTATCGGGCAGACGAAAAACGTCATGGTACACAAGCTGGTGTGTGATGGGACCATAGAGGAGAAAATTGACGAGATGCTGGAGGCCAAGCGGAAGCTGTCGGAGCAGGTACTCGGCGGCGGAGAGAAATGGCTGACTGAGTTGAGCGACGCCGAGCTGCTGAACCTCCTGCGGCTCGGCTGATACGACTTCTTCGCCCCCAGGGCGGGGAAACAAAAATATTGCCATGGGATAAGGAGGGGCCTATGAGCAGCTATTGGGGCAAGGAAACTTACAGCCAGCCCACCACATCGGAGCTCAAGCGCAAATCGGAGGCCAGCCGGAAGAGCGCCGAAAAGAAGGGCAAACCCCTGGAGCCGGTGGTCATCCAGGGCCGGACCATCGCCAAGAGCTGGTGGGGCCGGGCGTGGTGCGCCAATCTGGAGCGCTATGCCGACTTTGAAAGCCGCCTTGACCGGGGCAAGCGGTATGTCCGGACCGGGGCGGTCATAGACCTGAAAATCGGCAAGGGGAAGCTCTCGGCCCGGGTGCAGGGTTCCCGGAAAACACCCTACAAGGTGGAGATCCGGATCAGCCCCCTGTCGGAGGAGCGCTGCCAGGAAATCATTGCCGCCTGCGGGCGGAAGGTGGAAAATCTGGAGAAGCTTCTGAGCGGGGACTTCCCGGAGGAGCTGAAAGAGCTGTTTGCGCAGGAAAACAGCCTGTTTCCCGCCCCGAAGGAAATCAGCTTCTCCTGCTCCTGCCCGGACTGGGCGCTGATGTGCAAGCACGTAGCGGCGGTGCTGTACGGGGTGGGTGCACGGCTGGACGAGGACCCGTCCCTGTTCTGTACTCTGCGGGGTATTGAGATGAGCTGGTTCATCGACGTGGCTTTAGCTAACCGGGTGGAGCAGATGCTGCAAAACACCGACCGACCCAGCAGCCGGATCATCGCGGACGGCGAAGTTCGGGAACTGTTCGGAGTGTAAGCCGGTTTGCGCAGAACCGGCACACTTTTCCCATCCGGCCAGGCGGAAGAATCGCGCCTCTCCCAGCGTCCATGAGGTCCCATGAAATTGGGTAGTACCGCAAATGCGTGGAATACTATATAACTCTCCTTTTGCTGTAAGCAATGCGGGAGGGGATCAACACAGTTCGACACTCCCCGATTTTTTTGTTTTATGAATATCATCCGAAAAAATGAACAGGGGAATGAAGTACCTGATGGAGCAGTTAGGCGTTTTGGATGCGGAGCGTTTTGTGAAAAATTTGACTGCACCCGCTGACAGCGAGATTATTTTGATGGAAAGACTCCGGAAGAGATAGCTTGGAGTCAGAAGTATTTGAACGGAAAAATCCTCACAAGGGGACGCTGTGTGGCTTTGACCCATAACCTGACCCAGAACAGGAAAAACGCAATGGAAACAATGGAGCAAAGAGGTTTGGAAAGCATTTCACATCGGGCAGAAAAGCTCCTGAAAATGTTAAAAACAGTCAAACCGTATCTTGGAGCACAGCCTCATAACCCGGAGGTCGCAGGTTCAAGTCCTGTCTCCGCAACCACACCCACCCCTTAGAGCCGCAAGGCTTTGAGGGGTGTTTTCCTTGCTTTGGGAGAGGCGGTTTCCCTTGTTTTTTCCCTTATTGGAATTTACAGGCCGGAAACCGCCTGAATCTTCTTTTCCTTAAGTCGATACTCATATTTAATGTATGCTCCTTTCCCCGTATGTTCTTCAAATTATAGCACAAAGCGTAGGGCAGTCAACTTGATTTCAATAGGGAATTGCCGCCGCCTTTCCCGCTTGACGGGGGTGCGGGAAAGGCGATATAATAAAGAAGAATATCCACGAGAAAACCATACCGGAGGCGGGCAGAATGGACTATAAAAAGAGCTGTGCCCTGATGTGGGTCCTGTATCTTGCGGGCGCGGTCCTTCTGGCCCCGCCCCTGCTGATGGGAGCGGGAAAGGGCTGGATGGCGGCGGCGTTTCTGGTGATGGCGGCTGGATATTTCCAGACGGTTTTCTTTTTGAACTGCCCCCGCTGCGGATGCAATTGGGTGCGGCGCCGTGACGTTCCGAGAATCCCCCGCCGCTGTCCGAACTGCGGCGAGTTCATCTGGTGACGGAAAATACGCAAGGAGGTCTCCTCATGCCCCATACAAAAGAAAAGAAGCGCGTGCTCCTCATCGGCACCGGCGGCACCATCGCCTCGGAGGTGACGGATGGGGGTCTTGCCCCGGAGCTGACCACGGAACAGCTTTTGAACCACGTCCCCGGCATCTCGGAGATCTGCGCCGTGGACTGCCTCCAGCTTTTGAATCTGGACAGCACCAACATCGGTCCCGCCCACTGGCTGCAAATGGCCCGCTGCCTCCGGGAGCACTATGGCCGCTATGACGGCTTCGTCCTCACCCACGGCACGGACACCATGGCCTACACGGCGGCGGCCCTGAGCTATCTGGTCCAGGGGAGCCCCAAGCCCATCGTTTTGACCGGGGCCCAGAAGCCCATCGGCTTCGACTCCACGGATTCCAAGACGAACCTGGCCGACGCCTTCCGCTGCGCGGCGGAGGACCTGCCGGGGGTCTCCATCGTTTTTGACGGCAAAGTCATTCCCGGCACCCGGGCGAAGAAAACCCGGTCCAAGAGCTTCCAGGCCTTTTCCAGCATTAATTACCCCTATCTCGGCATTCTCCGGGACGGGGTGCTCCTCCGCTATATCCGCCAGGACTGCGGGGCGGAGCCGGTGTTTTACGATACGCTGAACACCCGCGTGGCCCTCTTAAAGCTCCTCCCCGGCATGGACCGGGGGGCGGCGGACTTCCTCCTGGAGCGGAACGACGGGCTTATCATCGAGAGCTTCGGCGTGGGGGGCCTGCCGGAGTCCGGGGGCTTTTACCACTGCGTGGACGAGGCCCTGGCGGCGGGGAAGACCGTGGTCATCACCACCCAGGTGGAGAACGAGGGCAGCGACGTGGGGGTCTACCACGTGGGCCACGCCCTGAAAAGCAAGCTGGGGGTCCTGGAGGCCTACGACATGACCACAGAGGCCGTGGCGGCGAAGCTGATGTGGATTCTGGGCCAGACCCGGGAGCGGAAAGAGGTGGAGCGCCTCTTTTACACGCCGGTGGCCCGGGATATCCTCTGGCCGGTGGAGTGAGGGGCTTCCTGGAGCCCTAAAAAATCCCCGCTTTCCTTTTCCCGCGTTCTGTGGTACAATCTCCTCATAGAATGCGTAAAATCCCGCCCCGCCGGAAGAGAAAGGAGTCCCGCCATGGCCCCAGCAGCTCCCAGAGAGGACCCCGTCCTCTCCCGCCTCCGCGCCGCTGCGGCCCGGGGGGCCTTGTCCCACGCCCTGCTCTTCACCGGGCCGGGGGACCGCCTTGCCGCCGCACGCTTCGCCGCTTCCGCCTTCCAGTGTACCGGCCAGGACCGCCCCTGCGGCGTGTGCCCCGCCTGCCGGAAGGTCCGGGAGGACATCCACCCCGACGTGTCTGCCGTCCGGGACGATGACCACAAATTCATTTCCGTGGAGACGGTCCGGGAGGTCCGGAAAGACGCCTATATCCGCCCCAACGAGGGGGCCCGGAAGGTCTATCTCTTCCCGGACTGCGCCCTGTTGACGGAACAGGACCAGAACGTCCTGCTGAAGCTGGTGGAGGAGGGGCCGCCTTACGCCGCCTTCCTCTTCTGCGCGGAGAACCCGGCGGCGGTGCTCCAGACCCTGCGGTCCCGCTGCGTGGAGCTGAAGCTCCAGCCCTCCGCCCCGCCTCCTTCGGAGGAGGATGGAGACGGCGAGGCCCTTTGCCGCTGCCTCCTGAAGCGGAAACGGGGAAGCGCCGCCGAGCTGGCGGTCCGGCTGGAGAAAAAGAAGCTGACCCGGGAGGCCCTGGCCGCCCTGCTGGAGCGGAGCGAGGCCCTGCTTTCCCAGGCGCTGGTCCTGCTTTACGGCGGAAGCGCGGAGGCCGGAGACCGCCGCCTGGCGGAGGACATCGGGAAACGCTTGACAAAAACGCAGATCGTGCGCACAATAGAGCTCATGAAAAAGTACCGGCGAGAGTGCGGCTATAACGTGGGCCCCGGCCATGTGCTGGGGGCCCTAGCCGCTGAATTGGAGGAGATATTTTGACTGAAGTCATCAGCGTCCGCTTTCGGGGCGGCAGCAAGACCTATTTCTTTGACCCCAAGGGCGTCCAGGTCCGCATGGGGGAGAACGTCATCGTCCAGACCGCCCAGGGCCTGGAGTTTGCCGCCTGCACTCAGGGGAACCACGAGGTGGCGGACGAGGCCATCGTCAAGCCCCTCAGCGCCATTGTCCGCAAGGCCACGGACAACGATTTCCGCGTGGTGGAATACAACCGGAAGCGGGAACGGGAGGCGTTCCGCATCTGCGAGGGCAAGATCGCGGACCACGGCCTGGAGATGAAGCTGGTCAGCGTCTCCGTGGGCTTTGACAGCAACAAGATTGTGTTCTACTTTACTGCCGACGGGCGGGTGGACTTCCGGGAGCTGGTCCGGGACCTGGCCTCCGTCTTCCGGGCGCGGATCGAGCTCAGGCAGATCGGCGTCCGGGACGAGGCGAAGATGATCGGGGGCCTGGGCATCTGCGGGCGGCCCTTCTGCTGTTCGCAGTTCCTGGACGGGTTTATGCCCGTGTCCATCAAGATGGCCAAGACCCAGAATTTGAGCCTCAATCCCACGAAGATTTCCGGCACCTGCGGGCGGCTGATGTGCTGCCTCAAGTACGAGCAGAACGCCTATGAGGACGCCGCCAAGCGGATGCCCAAGGTGGAGTCCTTCGTCCAGACCCCCGACGGGCCGGGCAACGTGAAGGGCGTGGAGCTGCTGCGGGAGCGGGTGAAAGTCAGCCTGGACAGCGCGCCGGAGAGCTTGAAGACCTACCGGGCCTGTGAGATCAAGGTCCTCCGCAACGGCAAGGGCAGCCGGGAGGGCATCGAGATTCCCGAGCGCACCGCCCGCTTTGTGGAGGAGCGGGAGGAAGAGGAGCTGATTCAGCCGGTGTTCTCCACCTCCTATTACACCGACGACCACCTGGCGGAGGCCCCCCGCCGGGAGAAAATGGGCATTGAGAACGACGGAAAGCCCCGCCACCGGCACCGGGGGGGAAGGCGGAAAAGCGGCTCCCGCCCTGAGGGCCAGCCCCAGGCGGTCCAGCAGCCGCCCAAGAAGCAGCCTCCCCGTCCGCCCAAGCAGCGTCAGGACCGGGCCGAGGGCGGGGCGGACCGCCCCGCCGGGGAGAACAAGCGCCGCCGCCCGCCTTACCGCAACGGCGGAAGACGCTGGAACAAGGGCGGGGACGCGCCGAAGACCTGACCCGCGGACTCAGGAGCAGAATAAATCGCCCAGCGGCAAAGCCGCTGGGCGATTTGTTTCATAACAGGCTCACACGGAAAACAGCAGCTCGGAGTATACCGGCATGGGCCAATACTCGGAAGCGGTAAGGACCTCCAGAGCGTCGGCAGAAGCGCGGGCCTCGCCCATATCGGAAATCAGGGTGTCGTGGCAGTAGCGCATGGCCTCCTCCGGCCCGGCGGGCATGTCCTCCAGGTCCGAGGCCAGGACACGGCACTCCTCCATCAGATTGTCGGTGATTTCGGCAATTCCCAGGGCCGTATTGGTCTCGTAGGCGCAGGGGATGCCCAGGCTCTTCTTGCGCTCCGCCCGGGCGCAGAGGTCGGCGGCGTACTTGGAGACGGCGGGGAGGATTTCGTGGCGGATCATGTCGATCATGGTGCTGGCCTCGATGGAGAGAACCGTCCGGTAGTTCTCCACATGGATTTCGTACCGGGCCCGGACCTCCTCCTCGGTGTAGATGCCGTGCTTGACAAAGAGGTCGATGTTCTTCGGGGCAATGTAGGCGGGCAGGGCGTCGGCGGTGGATTTCAGGTTGCTCAGGCCCCGCTTCTCCGCTTCGGCGATCCAGGTGTCGTCGTAGCCGTTTCCGTTGAAGATGATGCGCTGATGCTCCGTAAAGACCCGGCGGATCAGCTTCTGGAGGTCCGCCTGGAAGTCGGCGGAGGGCTCCAGCTCATCGGCGAACTGCTTGAGCTCCTCGGCCATAATGGTGTTCAGGGCGATGTTGGGCCCGGAGATGGACTGGGAGGAGCCCAGCATGCGGAACTCGAACTTGTTGCCGGTGAAGGCCATGGGGGAGGTGCGGTTCCGGTCCGTGGTGTCCTGGCGGATGGCGGGCAGGACGTCCACGCCGATTTGCAGCGTTTTCTTGCTGGTATCCGTGTACTCGGTGCCCTGGATGATGGATTCCACCACGGCGTTCAGCTCGTCCCCCAGGAAGATGGAGAGGACGGCGGGCGGGGCCTCCTGGGCCCCCAGGCGGTGGTCGTTCCCGGCGGTGGCCACGGTGGTGCGGAGAAAGTCCTGATAGTCGTCCACGCCCTTGACAAAGGCCGCCAGGAACAGGAGGAAGCGGGCGTTCTGGCTGGGGGTGGAGCCGGGGTGGAAGAGGTTCCTCCCCGTGTCGGTGGAGAGGGACCAGTTGTCGTGCTTGCCGGAGCCGTTCACCCCGGCGAAGGGCTTTTCATGAAGGAGGCACACCAGACCGTGGCGGTCCGCCACCTTCTTCATCACCTCCATTACCAGCTGGTTCTGGTCGCAGGCGGTGTTGGCGTCGGTATAGATAGGGGCCATCTCGTGCTGGGAGGGGGCCACCTCGTTGTGCTTCGTCTTGGAGGTCACGCCCAGGGCCCACAGGGTCTCGTCCAGGTCCTTCATGTAGGCGGCGACCCGGGGCTTGATGGCGCCGTAGTAGTGGTCGTCCAGCTCCTGGCCCCGGGGGGGCTTGGCGCCGAAGAGGGTCCGGCCCGTCATGCGCAGGTCCTTCCTCTGGTTATAAAGCGCCTTGTCCACCAGGAAATACTCCTGCTCCGGGCCCACCTGGGCGGTGACCCGGCGGGTCTCGCCGTCGCCGAAGAGGCGCAGGATGCGGATGGCCTGGCGGCTGACCTCCTCCATGGAGCGCAGCAGGGGAGTCTTTTTGTCCAGGGCCTGGCCGCTGTAGGAGCAGAAGATGGTGGGGATGCAGAGGCTGCCGTCCTTGATAAAGGCAAAGGCGGTGGGGTCCCAGGCGGTGTAGCCCCGGGCCTCGAAGGTGGCCCGGAGGCCGCCGGAGGGGAAGGAGGAGGCGTCCGGCTCGCCCCGGACCAGTTCCTTGCCGGAAAATTCCATCATGATCCGCCCGCCGCCGGTGGGGCTGATGAAGCTGTCGTGCTTCTCGGCGGTGACGCCGGTCATGGGCTGGAACCAGTGGGTAAAGTGGGTGGCCCCCTTCTCAATGGCCCAGTCCTTCATGGCGGCGGCCATCTCGTGGGCGGTCTCCAGCTCCAGGGGCGTGCCGTCGCTGACGCACTTTTTCCAGGCCCGGTAGCAGGTGCTGGACAGCCTCTGGCGCATCACCTCCTCGTTAAAAACCATGCTGCCGAACAGTTGGGATACGTTCTGATTGCTCATGAATAGTACCTTCTTCCTTGAGGAATCGTGTGGCGCTGTTTTTCAAACTAAAATCTCGCAGGGAAAAACACAAGCGAAACGATCGTTTCGCGCAAAAAGTTTTTCTTTTTGATACTTTTTCTTTGTTCACAAAGAAAAAGTATGTATGCCCTCACCCCCGGGCGCGGCCGACGAAGAGCAGGTGGTTGCTGCGGCCCAGCATCTCCGGCTTTTCGCAGCAATAGAAGTGGTAGCGCAGGTACTCCTGGTAGCTGGCGGGGCTCATGGCGTTGATGGTGCCGGCCAGGAGCTCGCTGACCCCGTCGGAGGCCACCTCCCGGAGCACCTGGACGCCGTTTTCCGCCAGTTCCCGGCGCATGGCGTCCAGGGTGAGAAAGACGAAGGGGAAGTTCTCCACCTGGAAGGTCTCCCTGTCATAGGCGGCGGCCTCCTCCGGGCCGAAGAAATCCCGGTACTGGCACTCGGTGAGGGGGACCATGTCGTTGGAAATATAGGCGAAGAGGAGGGCGCCCCCCTCCCTGCACACCCGGAGGGCCTCCCGGATGCAGCTCCGGCGCTCCGCCTGCTGGTGGAGGTGGTAGAGGGGCCCCATCACCAGGACGACGTCGTAGGCCCCGGAGGGGAAGTCCGCCAGGTCCGCGGCGCTCTGGCAAAACACCCGGACCCGCTGGCCGGGCCGGACCTTGCCCCGGAGGAGCTCCGCGTTCTCCTCCGACAGCTCCACCGCGTCCACCTGGCAGCCCATGTCCGCCAGGGGCAGGGTGTAGGCCCCGGTGCCCGCCCCCAGGTCCAGAATTTTTATACCCGGGCGGAGGTAATCGGCCAGGACCCGCATGGTGGTGAGAAACTCCACCCGTCCGGCCTGGCTGGCCAGGCGGCGGTCCTCCCAGCCCCCGGCGTACAGCGCCTCAATGAGGGCCCGCTCCCCCCGCTGCCGGTAGGTCTCCATCAGGTTCTCCAGGTCCATACGACGTCTCCCTTCGCTGCTACAGATTATAAATATGCATTCTATCCTACCCCCGGCCCGGCGCTTTTGTCAAGAACGGATCCTTGCAAGTCTGGCGGGAAATTTCCGGGTTTTCTGTTGGTTTTATCCATAGGGAGCTATTAAGGAGGGGCCGTCCCGGGCCGACAATAGAAAAGAGAGTCCGCGCCGCCGGAGCCCGGAGACCGCCGGAGAGGGCGGCGGCGCCCCCGTTTTTTTCCTTGCAATTCGGGGCGGCGCGTATTAAAATGGAGAAGCATACACAATGAGGGAGGATTCTGCCAATGAAGAAGAGATTCCTGTCCATCCTGCTGGCTCTGACCATGGCGCTGTCACTGCTGCCAGGGGAGGCTCTGGCGGCTGAGGCGGCGGACGCCGGCGAGAATACCGAGACGGCGGCGGAGCCGGTTACGGAGGGCAGCTGCGGGGAGGAGCTGACCTGGAGTCTGGACGAGCTGAGCGGCATCCTCTCCATCAGCGGCGAGGGAGAGATGTACGACTACGGGGAGCCGGCCTCCGAGGAGGAAGCCGCCGGGGCCTCGGAGAGCGAAGGCCCGGAGCAGGCCCCCTGGAACGCGGCAGCCCAGAGCATCCGGGCTGTCTCCATTGACGAGGGCGTCACCGCCCTGGGGGAAAACGCCTTTGCCGCGTGCAGCGCGCTGACGGATGTCTACTATGCGGGCAGCGCCGAGCAGTGGGAGGCCGTGGACACAGCCAATCTCCGCACAGCGAACCTGACAGTAACTGCGGCTGTGGACTTCTGCACCATCACCTTTGACCCGGGGGTCGTCAGCGACGACCAGCTGGATGAAAGCAGCCGGGATATGGCGCCGGTCGTCCGCATTCCGGGGGCTGTCTACGAGCTGCCGGAGTGTACGTATGTCCTCCGGTCGGACGCCAACGGCGTATTCGTGGGCTGGCGGATCAACGACAGCGCGGAGATCTACCGGGTGGGCTACCTGTATCCCATTCCCGAGACCGCGACGACGCTGAAGCTTACCGCCGCCTGGTGGGACCAGGGCAGCTCCGGCGCTGGCACGGTCCCGGAGACGCCGGGCATCGTCTACGCCCAGATGCCCGCTGACTGCGACAACTCCTACAATGCCCAGAACAACCTCACCTATACGGTTTCGGAGGCCTACGACCAGGTCCTGCCCCTCCACTACCCCACCCGGCCGGGCTACAATTTTACGGGGTGGGAGTACCTTCCGGCCACTCCGGTACAGCCGGAGATCACCATCAGCGGCAAGGACGTCAAGCTGGAGGCCGGCTACAACAAGCCCCTGCTGCTCCAGGCCCAGTGGGAGAAGGTGAACTACACCATTACGGTGTTCGACGAGGAGGTGGCCAACATCCTCGCCGAGGGCGGCTACCAGATTTCCACCGGGGACCAGATCGTCAAGGTGGCGCTGGCGGACCCGGACGCCATGCCCAAGGGCCACACCCTGGCCATGGAGTACCTGACCGGCGGAACCGGCGGGGTGGGGGGGCTGACCTTTGACGGCCTCAAGGTCAGCATTCCCGCCGGGTACACCGGCCACCTGGTGCTGGTGGGCCGGGTGGTCCCCAAGACCTTCAACATTGACTACCAGCTGGGCGAGGGGGGAGCCGCCTCCGGGACCTACCCCGCCAGCTTCCAGTACTCTGACACTGACCCCTTTGCATTTGCCCTGGCGGACCCGGTGAAGGCGGACTACGACTTCGCCGGCTGGGAGTGCAACTATACCGCCATCACCATCGCCCCCCGGGCGGACGGCGACACCAGCACCCAAATTACCGTCCCGGCGGATTTTGACACGGATCAGCTGGACGCCCACGGCGAGGAGATCCCCGTCACCTTCACCGCCAAGTGGACCCCCCACAAATACACCGTTGCCTACGACCTGGGGGAGGACAATCCGGATACCAGCTACCCTGAAAAGACCTACACCGTGGAGGACTTTGTGGACGGGGAGCTCTCCTGGGTGCTGAACGACCCCGTCTGGGCGGGACATATCTTCCAGGAGTGGTCCTGCGCCGACGCCAAGGTGACCCTTGCGCCCTATCAGGTGGACCCGGACACCACCGCCACCCTCGTCACCCTCACCGGCACGGGGGACTTTACCCTCACCGCCCGGTGGGAGGACGTGTACTACACCATCTCCTTTGACCCCAACGGGGGCCAGGGCAACATGGCCACTACCCGGGTCAAGTACGACGAGGAGTACGTGATTCCGGAGTGCACCATCCGGCCCCAGAACGGCAAGGAGTTCGACCGCTGGACCGTGGCCGTGGGGGGGGTGGATAAGCCGATCCAGGTCCGGCAGGACGCCGACGGCAACAACGTCTACTTCTGCCGGTTTACCGAGGACGTGACGGATGTGGTGTTCACCGCCCACTGGAAGGATAAGGTCTACAAGGTGACCTTTGACAACGGCCTGGAGGACCCGGACAAGCAGACCTGGGGGGACCCGGCGGACTATCCCTACCTTACCCCCTACACGGTCCCCGCCTGGGACGCCGCGGCGGCGCTGGGTGCGGGCATCCTGCTCCCGCCGGGGCGGGAGTTCGCGGCCTGGTCCGTGGAGACCGGCGGCGCCAGTCAGGAGTATACGCCCGGCGGCTCCTTCCGCATCCGGGACAACGTGACCATGACCGCCAAGTGGAAGCTCTTTGACTACACGATTGTCTTTGACCCCACCGACTACAAAGACGACGCCTACTACGCTGTCAGCGATGTGGCGCCGATGGAGGGGGTCCACATTGATACGGAGGTCCGCCTCCCGGCGGGCTATACCCTGACCCTGAAGCCCCAGACGCCCCTGGACCCGGACGACCCGGACAGCGTGCCGGAGCCCCCGGCGGGGAAGGTCTTCAAGGCGTGGCGGATCAACGGCCGGGACTACGCCCCCGGCGCGCTGCTCCCCATTGACGGGGACCTGGTCTACAGCATTCAGCCGGACGCCCAGGGCCGGCGGGTGATCGCCGCCCAGGCGGTGTGGGACGACGCGGACAAACAGATTTCCATCAACTACGCCACGGGCTATGGCGGCGAGAACATGGAGAGCGCCGCCGTCACCGCGTTCCCCGGCGTAACCGTCACCATCGACAGCTACGCCGCCCACTTTGCCGGCAAGGAGCTGCCCGGCATGCGGTTTGTGCACTGGAGCCTGCGGGCCGCCGCCATCCCCGACGATGGCGGTCCGCTGGAGATTCTCCCCGGGCCCGCCGCCCTGGAGCCGGGGGACGCCTATACCCTCCCCGTCAGTGACAAAAAAGTGATGGTCCTTCTCACCGCCCGGTGGGAGGGGGACATTGCCTACGACCTGAATGGCGGCGGGTACTTCGGCGCCGACGGCCAGCCGGCGGAGAACCCCAATCTGAAGATCTATACGTATGACGACGGCTCCTATGAGCTGAACACCTTTGATCCCCTGATCCCCCCCACCAGGGCCGGATACATCTTCACCGGCTGGACCTGCGAGAACCCCGGCGTGGTGGTGGAGGACTGCTTTATCACGCTGCCGGAGGGCTTCACCGGCGTATTGACGCTGAAGGCCAACTGGGAGAAGGACAGCGAAACCTGTGTCATCACCTACAGCCCCGGCGCGGGTACAGGGGAGGAGACCACCCAGGAGGTGGCAAAAAATACCGTCATCACCCTGCCTGAGTGCAGCTTCAAGCCGCCGGTAGGCCAGCGGTTCAAGACCTGGAGCGTCAACGGCGCGGAGTACGCCCCCGGCGAGAGCGTTACCATTGTGGACGACACCCTCATCACCCCCGTCTGGGAGGACGACCCGGACGCCACGGCCTTCACCGTCACCATCCAGCCCGGCACAGGCTCCGGAACCCCTGTCGTTGCAACCTATGACAAGGGAACGGCCCTTACCCTCAAGAGCTGGTCCGATTACGGCTTCACCCCCCCGGCGGGCCAGGAGTTCGACTGCTGGGACGTGGATGGGACCCGGACCGAGGCCGGCGCGACCCTCACCGTGGACCGGACGCTGGTGGTCACCGCTCTCTGGAAAACCACGGCCGCGGCCTCCTACACCGTGACCTACGAGCCCGGCGAGGGGACCGGCACGCCGGTGGTGGTGGAGGACGTCCCCGCCGGCGCGTACACCCTGCGCGCCTGGCAGTCCTGCAATTTCACCGCCCCGGCGGGCAAGGAGTTCGACTGCTGGAGCGTGGGCGGCGTCCGGGTCACCGGGACCAGCTACAGCATTGCCGGCGATACCACCTTCACCGCCCTGTGGAAGGACAAATCTGACACGCCCGATCCGCCTCCCGCCGACGTGTGGACCGTCACCTTCGACCCCAACGGCGGCAGCGGGACCATGGCTCCGGCCAGCGTCCCCAAGGGCCAGACCTACGTTTTGCCCGCCTGCACCTTTACGCCCCCCCAGGGACGGGAGTTTAAGGCCTGGCGGGTCAACGGCGTGGAGTACGCCCCCGGCACGGCGGTGAGCATCGTCTCCAACACCGTGGTGACGGCCCTCTGGCAGGCCGCGGGTACCAACCTGCCTCCGGGAACCTACGCCATCAACTACTACCTGGGCGGCGGCTCCTCCCGCCGGCTCCAGACCGACTACACCGTCTCCATCCGGGACCAGGTCCTGAATTTGATCGACCCGGTGAAGGAGGGACACACCTTCCTTGGCTGGACCTACGAGGGCCAGGCCGAGCCGGTGTACACGGTGGTGATCCCCGCCGGCTTCACCGCCGTCTGGGAGAAGGACGGCGCGGCCGGCCCGGGGAGTAGCACGCCCGATTCCCCCACTCCCCCCCCGCCCGGGGCCCAGTACGCCGACGTGGCCCCCGACGCCTGGTACTATGAGGCGGTGGCCTACGTCAGCAGCCGGGGCCTCATGACCGGCACGGACGCCTTCTCCTTCTCCCCCAACGGCACCATGAGCCGGGCCATGCTGTGGACCGTGCTGACCCGCATGGGCGGCGGCGTTGTCTCCGGCGGAACGGTCTGGTACGAGGGCGCCATGAACTGGGTGCGGGGCCAGGGCATCGCCGACGGCACGGACCCCGGCGCGACCGTCACCAGGGAGGAGCTAGTGACTCTCCTCTGGCGCTACATGGGCAGCCCCAAGGCCACCAACATCCTGCGCCGGTTCAGCGACGGCATGACGGTCTCCTCCTGGGCGGCGGACGCCGTCAGCTGGGCGGCGGCCAACGGCATTCTGAACGGCTCCAGCGGCAGCCTGAACCCCCAGAAGCAGGCCACCCGGGCGGAGGTGGCCAGCGTCCTGATGCGCTTCCTCCAGTACCGCGCCGCCTGACCGCCGGAAAAATGGGGTATACTACAGCAAGCTTCAAATGAGATGACATTCTTGTGTAGGGGCGGGCATCGCCCGCCTGCGGGATGCTCTTCCGTTAAAAACGGGCGGGCAGTGTTCGCACCTACATGATGCCGCAAATTCTGATGATTGCTATCATGCAGCGGGGAGGCTCCCCAAGAGGGAGCCTCCCCTGGTTTTCCCTGGAGGGAAGGAAAGCGGAAAAACTTCGAAAAAGTTATTTACAAGTCGTATACCGTCTGTTATGCTATACTTGTTGTATTGCCGCCTCTGAGGCGGCCAAAAGAGAGAACAGTTTGGGAGAGAGAGCATGATAAACGAGCATTTTTCACGGGTTCTGGGCCTGCTGCGCCAGGAGAAGGGCCTCAGCCAGAGGAAGGCCGCTTCGGAGCTGGGCATCAGCCAGGCGCTGCTGAGCCACTATGAGAACGGCATTCGGGAGCCGGGCCTGGCCTTTGTGGCCCGGGCCTGCGACTACT
>ERZ777305.2187-NODE-2187-length-17873-cov-10.266360_pt1 | contig 17873 bp, 14 predicted proteins | sample MGYA00374965_ERZ777305 | MGnify/ENA primary metagenome ERZ777305 (study PRJEB29328, sample SAMD00013331) | mouse gut metagenome | study: EMG produced TPA metagenomics assembly of the Metagenome analysis of fecal microbiota from mouse which was promoted... | reverse complement strand
TATAAAATAAAAGGCTTTTCGGAAGCACTAGACTTTTTAAATGAAAGAGCCGTGGTTATGCGTGCCTACAGGAATGTATCTGTTGCCGAATTTGTGAAAAAGTAGTACCTTTGCATATTAAATATATAATAATATGTCACGAAGAAGAAAACCGCTCCCGGTGCTTGAGGGAGTTACAATATGCGATGTGGGTGCCGAAGGCAATGCCATAGCGAAAGTCGACGGTATGGTGCTGTTCGTGCCATTTGCCGCCCCAGGCGATGTTGTAGATGTGCGCCTGCGTAAGAAAAAGAAATCGTATGCCGAGGGTACAGTGCTGCGTCTGGTCGAGGCCGGTCCGGTGCGTATAGCTCCTATATGCGAGCATTTTACGGTATGCGGAGGATGCAGATGGCAGCATCTGCCATACGACTTCCAGCTCAAATGCAAGCAGCAGCAGGTGGTCGACGCTCTTACCCGTATTGCCAAGGTGGAGTTACCCGAAATCAGTCCTATTCTCGGCTCGAAGCAAACCGAATGTTACCGCAATAAAATGGAATACACATTCTCGAACCGTTGCTGGCTCACCGACCAGCAGCTGGCTTCGGGAGAGGAATTTCCCGACCGTGATGCCGCCGGATTCCATATTCCAGGTGCATTTGACAAGGTACTTGATATAAATAAATGTGTGCTGCAGGACGATTTCTCCAACCGTCTGCGCCTGTTTATAAAGCAATACGGCAAGAGCCATAATCTGCCTTTCTACGACCTGCGCGCCCAGCAGGGACTGTTGCGTACACTTATGGTCCGCATGGCCTCGACAGGGCAGATTATGGCTGTGATGGTGTTCGGCGCCAACGAACCAGAGGCTATCGCCGGACTGCTTGATGCCGTACGGGCCGAATTTCCCGAAATCACATCGTTGTTGTATGTAATCAATACCAAAGTCAACGACACTATCGGTGACCAGGAAGTGCTGTTGCACTCGGGCAGCGAATTCATAGAGGAAGAAATGGAAGGTCTGAGGTTCAGAGTAGGGCCCAAGTCGTTCTACCAGACCAACTCTCTGCAAGCCTACGAACTCTATAAGGTTACCCGCGACTTCGCAGGACTGAGCGGCGACGAACTGGTGTATGACCTCTACACCGGTACCGGAACTATCGCCAACTTTGTAAGCCGACGCGCCCGCAAGGTCGTAGGCATCGAATATGTGCCCGAGGCCATTGAAGACGCAAAAATCAACTCGCAAATCAACGGTATTGACAACACTCTGTTCTATGCCGGCGACATGAAAGATGTTCTTACCGACGAATTTGTGGCCTCGCACGGCAAGCCCGACGTGATGATTGTCGACCCGCCACGCGCAGGTATGCACGGCGATGTAGTGGACGTGATACTGCGCGCCGAGCCACGCCGTATAGTATACGTGAGCTGCAACCCGGCCACACAGGCACGTGACCTGGCTCTGCTCGACAGCAAATATAAAGTGACTGCTGTTCAGCCGGTGGATATGTTCCCTCATACGCAACATGTGGAAAATGTGGTGCGTCTTGACCTTCGTTGAATCATTATGAGCGAGATAAAAAAACAGATACTGCAGCTACGCAGCGAACTCGACCGCCACAACCGACTGTATTACGTTGACAACAATCCGGAAATAAGTGACCGCGAGTACGACGATATGATGCGCCAGCTGGAGCAACTCGAGCGCGAGCATCCCGAATACGACGACCCGTATTCACCTACACGCCGTGTAGGCAGCGACATCACCAAGGGATTTACCCAGGAGGCTCATATATATCCGATGCTTTCATTGTCGAACACCTATTCGATTGAAGAAGTCGACGCCTGGGTAAAACGTACCGACGACGCCCTATCAGGCCAAACGACTGAAATCATAGGTGAAATGAAATTCGACGGCACCGGCATATCGCTTATTTACGAGCATGGACGCCTGGTGCGCGCCGTAACCCGCGGCGACGGCGAAAAGGGCGATGTGGTTACCGACAATATAATGACCATACGCAGCATACCCCTGCAGCTCAGTGGCAGCGGATGGCCCGATAAGTTTGAGATAAGGGGCGAAATAGTTTTGCCCTGGAAAGCTTTCGAGCGGCTGAACCGGGAACGTGCGTTCAACGAGGAACCTCTCTTTGCCAATCCGCGAAACGCTGCCGCAGGAACTCTGAAACTGCAAAATTCGGCCGAGGTGGCCCGACGCGGCCTCGACGCCTATCTGTACTACATGTTAGGCGAAGACCTGCCATGCGACAACCACTACGACAATATGTTGCGCGCCGGCAGCTGGGGTTTCAAAGTGTCCGACGCCATGACCCGGCTGCACAGCATAGCCGAAATCGACGCATACATACAGCGCTGGGATACAGCACGCCGCGAACTGCCCGTGGCAACCGACGGACTGGTATTCAAGGTCAACTCGCTTCGCCAGCAGTTGAATCTGGGCTTTCGCGCAAAATCGCCCCGCTGGGCGATTGCCTATAAATTCCAGGCCGAGAGGGCGCTTACAAGGCTGCGTTATGTGTCGTTCGACGTAGGCCGTATGGGCATTGTCACTCCGGTTGCCAATCTTGAGCCTGTACCTCTGTCGGGAACCATAGTGAAGCGTGCGTCGCTGCACAACGAAGATATAATCAAGACTCTGGGCATACACGAGCACGACATGCTGTATGTGGAGAAGGGCGGCGAAATCATACCCAAGATTACCGGTGTGGATATCGATGCCCGCGAAAGCGACGCTACTCCGGTACGGTTTGTTAGCCATTGCCCCGCCTGCGGTACTCCGCTGGTCAGAGTAGAGGGCGAAGCAGCCTGGGTCTGCCCCGACAAATACCATTGCCCGCCACAGATTATAGGCCGTATAGAGCATTTTGTAGGCCGCCGCATGATGAATATCGAAGGTATTGGAGAAGAAACGGCAAAAATGCTTTATGATTGCGGTCTTTTACGCAACATCGCCGATTTATATAACTTGAAAACAAGCGATTTGAGCGGGCTTGAAGGCTTTGGTCAGAAAAGCGCCGAACGGGTAGTAGACGGTGTTGAACGGAGCAAGTCGATACCGTTCGACCGTGTGCTGTTCGCCCTTTCGATACCTTATGTCGGAGAAACTACTGCAAAAAAAATCGCCCGGAGTGTTCGTTCACTCGACCGTCTGATGGCCCTTAGCCAGCCTGAACTGGAGGCTATAGATGATGTGGGCCCGCGCATAGCCGAAAGTATTGTAGAATACTTTGCCAACGAGTGTAACCGCGATATTATCAGACGCTTGCGCCAGGCCGAAGTGCAGTTCGAACTGCCCGAGGAGGATGAAAGCGAAAAAAACGACTGTCTGGCAGGCAAGACTATAGTAATCAGTGGTGTTTTCACACTCCATAGCCGCGATCAGTACAAAGAAATGATAGAGCGCAACGGAGGTAAAAACAGCGGTTCAATCTCCAAGAAAACCGACTTTGTCCTGGCAGGCGAAAACATGGGCCCCGCCAAACTTGAGAAGGCTCGCAGCCTTAATATTCCGGTAATCAATGAACAGGAGTTCCTGGATATGCTGTCGTAATTAGTAATCCCCAAATAAAACAGGAGCCTCGGAAAACCCGAGGCTCCTGTTTTATTTGGGGATTGTTTAGTCTTCGGTGTTCTTTTCAGCGTATTCCTTGAGGAGTTTGTCCTGAACATCGCCGGGAACGAGTTCATATGAGGCAAACTTCATGGTGAACGACGAACGTCCTCCTGTAATGGAACTGAGGGCAGTTGAGTAGCTCGACATCTCTTTGAGAGGAACTTTGGCGCTGATTTTCTCAAAGCCATTCTCGCTTGACATGCCCATGATTATGGCACGACGGCCCTGCAGATCGCTCATCACATCGCCCATTACATCGCCGGGCACAAGGACCTCGACATCGTAAACCGGTTCAAGAACCTTGGGATTGGCGTTGCGGAAGGCCTCGCTGAAGGCGTTGCGGCCGGCCAGACGGAAGGAGATTTCATTGGAGTCAACCGGGTGCATCTTACCGTCGTAGATACATACTCGCACGTCGCGGGCATACGAACCGGTGAGCGGGCCCTGCTCCATGCGGTCCATCAGACCTTTGACGATTGCAGGAATGAAGCGGGCATCGATAGCACCGCCTACTATACAGTTGCACACCACCAGTTTACCGCCCCATGCCAGAGGTATCTCCTGGGTATCGCGCACGCTCATCTTAAATTCCTGGTTGCCGAAGCGGAAGCTGTCGGGAGCAGGCATGCCCTCGTAGTATGGCTCGACAATCAGATGTACCTCACCGAATTGTCCGGCGCCGCCCGACTGCTTTTTGTGTCGGTAGTCGGCACGCGAAGCCTTGGTGATAGTTTCGCGATAGGGTATTTTGGGTTCTTCGAAAAGTATGGGGAGCTTATCGTTGTTTTCCACACGCCATTTGAGAGTGCGCAGGTGGAATTCGCCCTGACCGCTGAGAATTGTCTGTTTCAGTTCTTTCGACTGCTCGATAACCCATGTGGGGTCTTCCTCGTGCATGCGGGTAAGAATGGAGTTGAGCTTCTCGGCATCGCTTTCGGTCACAGGTCGTACAGCACGCTGGTATTTTGGCGCAGGATATTTTATGAAGTTGAATTCGACTTCACAGCCTTTTTCATCGAGCGTATTGCCTGTGCGAACGTCTTTGAGTTTGACTGTAGCGCCGATATCGCCGGCCATGAGTTCATCGACCGCAGTTTTAATCTGGCCGCATACACAATATATCTGCGCCAGACGTTCCTTGCCGCCGCGGGTGATATTTTCAAGGTCGGCACCGGCCTTGAGAGTGCCGCTCATAACCTTGAAGTAGCTGACTTCGCCTATATGTGGTTCGACGGTAGTCTTGAACATGAACACGCTCAGCGGGCCGTCGGGGTCTGGTTTCACTTCATTTCCCTGAGTGTCGGTCGGTGCGGGCATATCGCTCACAAAGGGTACGACATTACCAAGGAATTCCATCATGCGGCGCACTCCCATGTCTTTTGCGGCGCTGACGCAGAATACCGGATAAATCGAGCGGTCGATCAGACCTTTTCGGATACCCATACGCATTTCGTCTTCGGTGAGGTGTTCCTCTTCGAAGAATTTTTCCATAAGGGTTTCGTCGTTTTCTGCAGCAGCCTCAACGAGAGCTTTATGCAGTTCGTTTGCGCGCTCGAGTTCTTCGGCGGGAATATCTTCGATGGTGGGAACTCCGCCATCGGGCCCCCACGAGTATTTCTTCATCAGAAGCACGTCGATCATGCTGTTGAAACCGGGGCCGGAAGCGAGGGGGTACTGTATGGCCACGATTTTAGGACCGAACACTTCTTTCATCTGTTCGATTACGTTTTCGTAATCGGCTTTTTCGCCATCGAGCTGATTAATAGCGAAAATAATAGGTTTGTTGATTGACGAGGCGGTGCGGAAAATATTCTGAGTGCCTACTTCCACGCCATACTGACCGTTTACCACAATCACACCTGTATCAGTAACATTGAGGGCGGTTATGGCGTTGCCCACGAAGTCGTCGGCTCCGGGGCAGTCAATCACATTAAGTTTCTTGCCGAGGAATTCGGCATAGAACACAGTAGAGAACACACTTGAACCGTACTCTTTTTCTACGGGGAAATAATCACAGACAGTATTACCGGCTTCTACGGTACCACGACGTTTTATAACTCCACACTCGTAGAGCATTGCTTCAGCGAGTGTGGTTTTTCCGGAGCCCTTGCTTCCGAGCAAGGCAATGTTTTTAATCTGGTCAGTCTTATAAACTTTCATGCTATTAGGGTTTTACTGGTTAGTGAATCCAACACCGGAATAATCCGGCTATGGTTAATCAGATTTTTCGCTTGCAATTTAATCCTTTTTTTCAAACCTACCAAGCAAAAACTGTATGTTTAACAACATAAAATCAATATTTGTAAATTCCAGGCAGAAATTATGTATACTGATGCCTAAATGTACATTTTCATAATTGGATATTTTTTTGTAATTTTGGCATCGCTTTTGCATGTAGATAAACTACTCGAAATCCGTAAGAATAATATATGTTTTCAGATAATAACGATGATGACAATAAAGTGATGACTATAGGACGTATAGACATAGACGCAAGCAAGTTTGTAAAAAAGCCCGACTTGAGCGGTCTGCCCATACTCGTCACAAAAAATCTGGTATTGTTTCCCGAAGTGGTAGTGCCGGTGGCCCTTGGCCGCGAATCGGCCATAAGGCTGGCTTCGCAGGCAAGCAAGGACGCCACCCCCATAGGTGTGGTATGCCAGCTCGACAGCAACGACGAGCATCCGGACCTTAGCACCGGACTGTGCAGTTACGGTGTGGTAGCCGATGTGCTGAATGTTTTTGACCTGCCCGACGGCTCCAAAACCGCTTTGCTCAAAAGCCGCAAGAAATTCAAGATTGAGCAGATTGCCGACAGTGGCGATTTTCCGGTGGCCAAGGTACGCATTTCGGGTGATCGTGTCACCGACCCGGACAGTCTGCGTATGATTATGGAGTCGGTGCGCAATGCCAACCAGGAAATTCTGAGCGCTGCTCCCGACGGGCCTGTTGAAGAAATAAAATCGAACATGAAGGCATACACCGACGATGCCCGGCTGCTCGACTATCTCTGCACAGTTTCGCCTGTAGAAACTTCCGACAAGATGGACATGCTGGCCAGCGGCAGCTACAACCGTCGGGCCGAGCTTCTGCTTAGTTGTTTGTTCGACCGCCTTGAAAAAATCAAAATCACACGCGAGATTATGATGAAGGCCAAGGAGAACATCGACAACAACAACCGCAATGCCTTTCTGCAGCAGCAGATGGAAACCATACGCGAGGAACTGTATGGCGACAGCGACGAAGCTGACCGCCTGCTTAAACGTGCTGATGAACTCAACCTGCCGGAACAGGCACGAGCTGCATTCGACAAGGAACTAAGCAAGTTGCGACGCCTCAACCCGACATCGCCCGACTATGCCGTAGCCTATAGCTATATCGAAACTCTGCTTGATTTGCCATGGGGCCGTATGACAGATTTCGAGCCTCATTTCGACCATGCCCGAGAGGTTCTCGAAGCCGACCATTATGGTCTGGAAAAAGTCAAAGAACGAATACTCGAGCAGCTGGCACTGATTATAAATAATCCGGGTGGCAAAGCCCCTATTTTATGCCTTGTAGGCCCTCCCGGCGTAGGCAAAACCTCCCTTGGCAAATCGGTGGCCAAGGCTCTTGGCCGCAATTACCAGCGGGTGTCGCTGGGCGGTCTGCACGACGAGGCCGAGATACGCGGACACCGCCGTACCTATATCGGTGCTATGCCTGGTCGTATTATCGATGCCATTAAGCGCGCCGGCAGCAGTAATCCGGTTCTTCTGCTCGACGAGATTGACAAAATCGGGCGTGATTTCAAGGGTGACCCCGAGGCCGCTTTGCTTGAAGTACTCGACCCGGAGCAGAACAAGTTTTTCCACGACAATTACATTGACATCGACTACGACCTGTCGCATGTGCTGTTTATTGCCACGGCCAATACGCTCAGCACCCTGCAGCAGCCGTTGCTTGACCGTCTTGAAATCATAGACCTCAGCGGCTACCTGCCCGAGGAAAAAATTGAAATCGCCCGCCGCCATCTGCTGCCGCGTGTTCTGAACGAACACAAACTCGACGAATCGGAACTGAAGCTGAGCGACGAAGCCTACAATCATATAATAGAGGAGTACACCGCCGAGAGCGGCGTTCGTCAGCTTGAAAAAAAATTGGCGGCATTGGCCCGCAAAGCAGTGCTGGCAAAGGTTAGTGGCGGCACATTCTCCGAGGTTGTGGATGTGAAAGACCTGAAAGAATTGCTGGGTACACCAATATATAATAAGGATCGATACGAGGGCAATGACTTTGCCGGAGTAGTGACCGGTCTGGCATGGACTCAGGTAGGTGGAGAGATACTGCTTGTGGAGGTAAGCCTCTCGCCAGGAAAAGGCGACCGCCTGACTGTAACCGGTAATCTGGGTGATGTGATGAAGGAATCTGCCTCGATATCCCTGCAGTGGGTAAAATCGCATGCCGAACTCTGTGGAATCAGTTCTGACAGATTCGACCAGAGCAATGTACATATTCACTTTCCCGAGGGTGCGATACCCAAAGACGGTCCGTCGGCCGGCATCACCATGGCCACGGCGCTTGTATCGGCATTCACCGGCCGCAGAGTCAAGGAAAGAATAGCCATGACCGGTGAGATTACCCTGCGCGGCAAGGTTCTGCCGGTGGGCGGCATAAAGGAAAAAATCCTTGCGGCTAAGCGTGCCGGCATAGAAACTATAATTCTTTCGTCGGAAAACCGCAAAAACGTGGAGGATATTCCGGAAGCTTATTGCAAGGGCTTGCAGTTTGTATACGTCGATACTGTAGCCGATGTGATTGAGTCCGCTTTAAGCCACGAACAGGCACCTATACGATAATAAGGTCGCGCATTATGGCATCGGCCATAAGCCAGAAACGTTCAGGAATTACGATTCTATCATTCTGATATACAAGCATCGAGCGGTTGAGCCACTTGCGGGCCGACCGCTCGACTTCGTTTCGGAAGCCGACAGGCAAAGCGACCGGGTCAAGTCCGGTATCGGTGCGTAGTGCTGTTATGATGATGTCGTTAAGACGGTCGGCTGTGCTTTCGGATTCCACTTCGAATGACGGCATCTGCTGCAGGTATTTTTTTACCGATGCCGGATTGACACGACGAACCGAACCGTCGAAGCTGTGTGCCGAGGGGCCAAGGCCGAGGTAAGGAGTAGAATTCCAGTAGGACGAATTGTGTATGGCCTCAAAACCAGGCAGTGCGAAGTTCGATATTTCATAGTGGTGGAATCCGCGTTCGGCCGCCATGGCGGTAAGCGATTCATACATCAGGGCCACGGTATCGTCGTCGGCCGGAGTTACACGGCCCATAATCATACGTGCATACAGCAGTGTGCCTTCTTCGTACGACAGCGAGTAAGCCGACAGATGACTAATGCCGGTATCGAGAAGCCGCGACAGAGAGTCGCGCCACGATTCAACAGTTTGTGTCGGAAGGCCGTATATGAGATCACAGCTTATCTTGCCGAATCCGGCCTGCTGTATCATATCAATAGCATCGAGCGCCATAGCCGCACTATGTCGTCGGCCTACAGCCTTGAGTTCGGTGTCGTTCAACGACTGAACGCCCATGCTTACGCGGTCAATGCCGAGGGCGCGCCAACAATCAAGCCGCCGGGGATTTATGTCCTCAGGATTGGCTTCGATTGTAAACTCACACAGCGATACACCTGCAGGCCGTACTGCCGTCACAATGCGGGCAAGTACGGCATCGGGCAGAATCGAGGGAGTGCCACCTCCTATATATATGGTCTGCAGCGGTTCGTGGAGTTCGGATTTCCGAATGTCGTATTCACGGGCAATGGCGTCGGCAAGCATATCGATATTTCCGTTGTCGGGCCGTGAATAGAAGTCGCAGTAGGCGCACTTGCTGTGACAGTAGGGGATATGTATATACAGTCCGGCCATATTATCATCTTCCGCAGAGATCGGCGAACGAACAGTACGAACAAGGGCAGCCGAATGGCGAATACTTGCACTGTTCGAACGGTGTTTCGGGATCGAATATCTGCCTTATTATTTCTTTGAGCTGTCCTACATAGTTGTCGCGCATCGTCTGGTCGTAACTGGTAACCGGTTTAGATGCAATGGTTATAGGGTCAATACGGCCATTGGCGGTAATGGAGGTGAAGTTGTACACCACCGGCTCAATATCAGTATTTTCGTCAACCATAGTTTTGTATGCCTCGGCGTAGAGCAGCAACTGAAAGATGGCGCTGCAACGGTAATTGGTAAAGAGCGAACCGATATTAGGTGCGCTTGTAGCATCGCCACCTGTCTTGTAGTCGATAAAACGCAATTTTCCGGGCCGCACCTCGTCAATACGGTCAATCAGCATTTTGAAGTTTATCGACAGGTTATCATCGATTTTCCACGATGACACCACCTTGCGTTCAGCACATATATAGCGGAACGAAGGGGCGCAGTATGTGTCGCGTTCGTTTTTAAGCACATTGACCACAAAATGATGAATTACCCTGCAAAGAATCTGCGATTCGGTATTCATCGGCAGGGGTGCTTTGCCACGCTTTATTCGGTCGCGGTTCAGAAAGTCGCTCATCACCTTCTGCACAGCGTTCATTATAAAGCCGGGGGCATTAAGTATCGAGTTTATTATTATGCGGGTAATATACTGGCCCTCGTATGGCTTATAGATATGCTCCATAACACTGTGTACCACGGTGCCATAGTCGGCGGCGTTGAGATATGGTTTGACCTCGTCGTCGGTCGATAGGCGCCGGACTTTTTCAAGATAGAATTTGAGCGGACAGGAGAAGTACGTCTTTAAAGCCGAAGCTGATAAGTTGCGGCTGCCACCGGCCTTGAACTCGTTGAGCAAAGACATAACCTTGTCGTCTTTGCACACTGATATTTCACGGCTGCTGTCGCTCGCCGAAGCCAGCTCCATCGAGGAGAACACAACATTTTTGTGGCTGTGCAGATGCTTCAGCTGGCTTATATAGCGCGATACCTCGCCGGCGCCCAACGATGCCGGACGGTTGTCGTAAAGCAGCTTCACATTGCGGGCTCCGGTAATCATACGGTAGAAATAATATGTGTATGCGGCATCGGCCTCCGACTCGGTATTAAGGCCGTAGTCCCGACGCAGATTGTCGGGTATCATTGTGCGGAGATAGCTGCGGCGCGGAAATATGCGTTCGTTCATCGACATGATTATCACGCGGTTGAAGTCGAGAGCCCTTGTTTCGAGCACACCCATCACCTGCAGGCCTCTCAGTGGCGAGCCGTGCAAGTCGATACGCTTTGCCGACAGAAGTCGCTCGAAAAGAGTAAAGTAGGTATTCTCGCTCATGCTGACTCCATACTTCATTATCAACCGGAACAGTTCATTCAGCTGGTCGCGGAAATATGTAAGCATCCTGAATTCAATCAGCTCTGTATTGTGCGCCAGATTCCTGAAAGCATCCTCAAGAACGTCAATCATTTCAATAGTGAAACTGTGAATTTCACCGATGTCGCCGAGATTTTTCACCGGCCGGAATAATCCGCCAAATTCCTGCAGCATTTGCTGCAGGTCGGACGCGGCCACATTATACATCTTGCGGGCTGAGATTTTACGCAGTACTGAAGAGGCTTTTTCGCCTGCGATAGTACGCAGATGCGGATGTGACAATATGCGCTCCACATCCTCGAAGAAAAAGTGGAACTCACCGTGGATAAGCCTTGCCCGCAGTTGCATTGATATGATTCCGGATAAAAGCGAAGCAAAGGTAGTGCTGCGGTAGGGCAGACGCAGGGTTATGTTCACAGCCTCAACTTCGTGCGGCAGCGACAGCACCAGGGTAGAAAGTATGCTTTCGTCGGGTACCACCACGGCGGTGTCGAGCATTGTATCTTCCGGCACTCCGGCATTGCCCTGCTGTTTGTAGCTGTTATTCCATTGTCGCAAAGCGCCTGCAAGATACTTGGCCTGGCCATTATTTGACGGAACTGCGATACATTCGATTTTTTCGGGCCATTCGGCCGGCACTAACACAAAATCAACGGGCGCCGGCAACGCCTTGGCCAGACCTCCGAAAGCTCGAAGTATGGTCGAAAGCGAACCTTCGGCCGGGAGCATGCCGAAATCCCAGAAAAAAGTTGCCGCACCTTTTTTACGGAGCGTATCCATAAGCGCGAACTCGGCTTTTGTGACCGTGGAAAACCCCACGAACGCGTATCGGCGACGGAGTGCCCTGCCGCTCCTGGCGGCTTCTACTGCCATGCGCTGCTGCAGGCCTTCGGTACAGAGCCCGAGGCGGTGGAGTTTCTCGTGAAAGCGCATGTAGAGCGGTCCTAAAAGCTGCCACAACTGAATGAATCTCGACTTCATTACCGATTGCCCACTGCTATTTTCGAGGTGTAGCCAGAAACTGTCGCTGCCGCTGCGGGTGTAAATCGAGTCGCCCCACAGCTTACGCACGATTTCTTTCTGATCGTTGGTGAGGAAGTCGGCGGCAATCTCTTTCATGCCCTTAAGGTTGCGGAACACAGCCGACGCATCAGCCAGCGAGCTGTCAATATCGTTGAAGTCGTTGATGATTATATCGCCCCAGAAAGCAAAGCGGTCAAACTCACGGGCCTGCTGCTGTCCGCCCATTTCTGACAAAACCTCGCAGTATGCCTCATACAGCAGAAACAGCTGTTCGTTGCGCGGCATACATGGACATTGGGCAAAGTCCTGTACCAGACGACCGATGGTATGGAAACGCGGCAGCATCACCGGGCGTTCACGTCCGGCAAGTTCTCGCTGGAAGTGCTTTTTCAGAAACAGACCGCTGCGGCGGTTCGGCACAACCATTACCAGCTCGGCCATGTTGTCGATAGTGGAGCGGCTGCTGAAGTATGCGGCAACCTGACGCAGAAATTTAATGTCGGTCATAGAGTAGGGCGGTTGATTGCGTTTAATCGCGCTTGAGTAGTAAAATCACTTGGATTGCGACGTCGAAGTTCACAATCTTGGAATTTGCGTTGGCTGCGATATCGGTTGCGGCTTTGCCGAAGGTATCAAGCAGGCGCATCACATTCAGATTTGTGATGAAACGCGCAAAGTTTACGCTGAACTGCATTTCATCGGTAGTAAGGAATACCAGGTCGGGAGCCTTGAGATTAAGCACGAAATTCTCGCGAAGCATCCGCGAACAGTATTCATAGAACTGAATCTGAGGTTCACGCCCCAGCGCCGCGAGATCCGCGCTCCATTGGCGCAGTTCAATAATTTTGCGCTGATAGGCCTTGCGCATAAGGTTTATGAAAAACTCAAGAAACTTTTTTCGCTCCTTCGATACTGACACCAGCCGCAGGGCCTCGTTGATGTTTCCGTTGGCCAAACGGGCTATGATTGCAGCGTCAGCCTCGGACATCGACGCCTTGCGGCTGATTATTTCAGCAACTTCGGCATCGGTGTAACGGCGCACCATCACTCGCTGCGTACGCGAATAAATGGTGGGAAGCACCAGCTGCGAATTGTTGCTTACCATCACGATAATGGTGTCAGAGGCCGGTTCTTCTACGAGTTTCAATAGTTTGTTGGCAGCGTCCTCTTTCAGGCGTTCCGGCAGCCATATTAGCGATGTTTTGAAGTCGGAGCGTCGCGAAGTAATGGACAGTTTGCGTATAAGTAACGTGGCCTCACTGACATATATCAGTGGCTGTGCGTTGATATTGTCGAGCCGTCGCAGCCACTCCTCGAAGTCCATATAAGGATAGTCGCGGACATAGTCGCGGAATTCTGCCAGATAGTCGTCGGAGGTATCGCCTCGGCCGCTGCGTTTCACTACCGGGAAGGAAATGAAAGTGTCGATATGGTTCAGCGTGGCCGACAACTTACATTCGGGGCAACGGCCGCAACTGTCGCCGGCAGAACGCGCCGTACAGTGTATATACTGCAGAAAAGCACGCGCCAGGGCAAATTTCGCCGAGCCCTCCGGTCCTTCAATCATTATGGCGTGAGGCATGCGGTTCTCGTCGACCATATCGCGCAAGCGCTGCTTCACGTCGTCATGTCCGCTGATGTCGGCAAATCTCATTGTTCCCGGTCTTTTTGGTAACGGCCGTTGGCATTCACATATCTGCGTACCTGCTGGAACAGCTCGGTAGCGAATACAAAGTGATTAAGGGCTTCGTTGGCTGTGTTGTATATCTGGTTCATGTTGCCGACCCACTCGCGATATCCCTTGTTGATGAACACTATGTTCTCGCCTATACCCAGCACCGAGTTCATGTCGTGTGTATTGATTACGGTGGTGATATTGTACTCGTGGGTAATGTCGTGCAGCAGTTCATCAATCAGTATCGAGGTCTTTGGATCCAGACCCGAGTTGGGTTCATCGCAAAACAGGTATTTGGGATTCAGGGCTATCGCACGTGCGATAGCAACACGTTTCTGCATACCTCCCGAGATTTCCGACGGAAACTTGTTTTCGGCTCCGGTCAGATTCACGCGACTGATACAGAAATGTGCCCGTTCGAGCATCTCGTCACGACTCATACCGGTAAACATCACCAGCGGGAACATAACGTTGCCGAGTACGGTTTCGGAGTCGAACAGCGCACTTCCCTGGAATAGCATGCCTATTTCCTTGCGCAGGTTCTTGGTTTCATCGCCGGACATTTTAAGCAGGTCCCGACCGTCGAAAAGTATCTCGCCTTTTTCGGGTCGCACCAGCCCCACCAGCGACTTCATCAGAACTGTTTTACCCGAACCGCTCTGACCAATAATCAGATTGGTCTTGCCGGTTTCGAAAGTGGCACTGACTCCGTGAAGAACAGTGCGGTCTTCGAACGATTTGGTAATATCTTTAATTTCAATCATTGCAGCAGAAGTTTGGTGAGCAATACATCGAAAAGCAGAATCAGAATGCTACTGGATACAACACCGTCGGTACTGGCCTTGCCTACATCGAGAGCGCCGCCTTTGACATAGTAGCCGTAGAACGACGATACCGAAGCAATAATAAAAGCGAAAACAAGCGACTTAATCAATGCGTACCATACGTACCACTCGGTAAAGAGGGCCTGAAGACCATATACATAACGCGATACTGTGATTATATCGGTGAATACGGCAACCAGAAAGCCTCCAAGCAGCGATGTGCCCATGCACAGAACCACCAGAATGGGCATAAAGCATACCAGCGCTATGATTTTAGGCAGTACCAGAAAGTTTGTAGAGTTAACTCCCATGATTTCAAGAGCGTCAATCTGCTCTGTAACTCGCATTGTTCCTATCTCTGAAGCTATATTCGAGCCCACTTTACCAGCCAGAATCAGACAGAGTATGGAGTTCGAAAATTCGAGCAGAACTATATCGCGTGTGGCAAGACCTACTGAATAAGCCGGAATTAGCGGCGACGAAATATTAAGCTGCATCTGTATGGCTATAACCGCACCAATAAATATGGATATAACCAGTACGAGCGGAATCGAAGCCACACCCAGTTTCATTACTTCATCAATTGTACGGCGTGCTGAAACACCCCAGCGATCGGGTAGGGAAAATGCCCTCTTGATAAACAGACAATAACGTCCGAATGTAGCTAATGAGTTGACTATTAGCATAGTGGAAATTCGTATTAGTTAGGGTTGAGTCTTCAAAAGCAAGGCACTGCGAAGCAATTGCGCCATAAAACGCTGCTGCACAGTGCCTTGTTGAATTTTAAGCCTTTTCAGAAGGGCAGGTCTTCCTCGGTAGATGCCGCGGGAATCGGGGGAGGAGGCACAGCACCCGGAGCAGCGGCAGCCGGTGCGGCAGGCGCGCCGTAAGCTGCAGTAGGAGCAGCAGCATAAGGGGCTGCCGGAGCTTCGCCGTCTGCAGGGTCAACTTTCCAGCCTCGTATTGAGGTAAACCAGCGGCCATTGTATTCGCGCGATTCGATATCAAAGCTCAACTTGATATTCTGTCCGACCTGAAGCTGGAATTGGTCGGCTTTTTCGCCGAAGAAGTCAAAATGTATCTTGCGGGGATAGCTTTCAAATGTTTCAAGTACGTATTCGCGTTTCTTCCAGGGATTGCCGGCTTTCGAGACACCGGTCATTTCCGGAAGAGCGAGAATGATTTTTCCTGTTACTTCCATTATATATTATTGTATAGTGTTTCTTAAACTGCCGAAGTCGGACCATAGCCACTCCTTCGGCTTTTTCGTTCCCACAAAGTTAATGAAAATTGTTGGACTATCGAAATCCGAGGCGAAAATATTTTGCTCAAAAAGTAATTGGACACAATTCTGAGGAGAAAGCGACATACGCTATGGACGTTTGGAGCCGGGGCGCAATAAAAGGGCGTATAGTAAAGAATCTGTGTTTACCGAATAATCTTACAGTTGCTATCAAAATCAGATAGCAACGAATAAGTGCAAGCAGAAAACAGTGCACTCTAATTTGTATTCTGCATATCGAAAAATTCTCCCCAAAAATCTTTATGGAAATCCCAATAAGGAACAGAATAATCCGAATGGGGAACAATGTGACATAACATTCCAAATCACCCCTTAATCCTATTTAACATAATATCAATTGTCAAAACTTTTAACAAGCGTTTTTCTTTACCATAAAGTTAGCACATGCAATTATGATTTGGGCCACTTAATAGATGTTAATTTGTATTGCCGTCAAAATATCGCTGACAGAATCCGCACGACTTTTTTGGACCGGCATGTTTCCGAATTATTGAGAAGTGCGCGTAATGCAGGAAATGCAGCACCGCACAGATTTAATCCGGGCAACAACAACAGGAAGAGGTTTGAAGAAATCTCAATATGGTCGGTCGGTCCGAGAGAACAATAGACTCCCAAGTTCAAAAGCCCCATATATTAATGTGTGAATTTAGATCGAAGCCATAGAAGCAAACAGCACTACTGAGGGCTGAAGCAGACGGCCTCGAGCTTAATCACAATTATATGCCTGATAAACAAAATATTAATACTTATTAAAAGAATATATCCACAACAATAGCGTTTTAGCTTGCAAATTTTTAACAGAATGATTTTCACTATGTTAAATCGCGCGAATTCCTCAACCATCTACATTTAAGCAGGTTATAATTCTATAAGGGCATCAATTCGACACCATTTGCAAGTATACAAACACACATCGGTTTGCATTTACATCAGCTTGCCTTAGCTCCGAAATTTACAAGTTTACGTCTATCCAATGGCATTCCGATTAACAATTGCTCAGCTCAGTGCAAGAAGAATTCACCTGAAATTTAATATTGTATTAGCATCTAAATTTGCATTAACATTCTAAAACATTTTCAGAAATTAAATGTAAATACCTTTTCACATTCCCTGTATCTACCTAAAACTCATGGATATTACATTCAAAATATCAAGCACTGCTCTAAGCTATGTGTGCAATTCTGTAATGCCGGACTATGTTAATCAATTTTATTAAAGTATTGCGGCATATCTATGGATATATCATACAATATATTAGATAATTAATAGTATTAGAATACCTCTAATTTGCATTCGCAACCAGTCTTTCTGAGTGCGATTGCAAACCGTGAATTTACATTTGCACATAGGGTAAAATTTGCAATTTACAAAAATATTATTTACTTTTGCGTATTGAAAATTTACAATTACGACTATACACAAACGCATAAATGGACTTCGTTTCCCGATTAAAAAGATACATAGAGTGCAAAAATCTGCAGAACTCACAAGTTGCCGACATGGCAGGTATACCCCGCCCTACTCTGTCGCAATTGCTCACCGGACGAAATAAAAAAGTGAGCAACGAACTTATCGAGAAGTTGCACCAGGCATTTCCATCGTTAAACGTGCTGTGGTTGCTTTTTGGCGACGGACCTATGGAGGTGGGCGGAAATATTGAATTCTCAGAGCCTGAAAACGAGTCCGAATCCGACATTTTTTCATCGCAAATATCTGAAAACACGAATACTTACGACACCCTTCAAGCTGGTAAAGATAATGCAGCTGAAACCGATCAGAAAAATGAATCAAGGCATATGACATCGATTCAGCTTGGCGATGGCTCGAATTTGTCGCCCGAACGGCGCGTACAGTCTATAATGGTGTTCTATTCCGACAATAGTTTTGAAGTATTTGAACCTGCACGAAAGTCTGTCGACGACTGACCCACATTTTCGAACTGTTAATAAACAATGTCACCGGATTACCAAATTTGGTAGTCCGGTGACATTGTTATAATTGCTATATGTCTTTTAGAGGGTGTTTAATAATAAATGTTAATTTCCGGCCGAAAATCACGTGGCGAA
>ERZ777305.2186-NODE-2186-length-17890-cov-3.899243_pt1 | contig 17890 bp, 21 predicted proteins | sample MGYA00374965_ERZ777305 | MGnify/ENA primary metagenome ERZ777305 (study PRJEB29328, sample SAMD00013331) | mouse gut metagenome | study: EMG produced TPA metagenomics assembly of the Metagenome analysis of fecal microbiota from mouse which was promoted... | reverse complement strand
TTGAAATATAAAGGAAAAATAAGTGGTAGTGTATATAACTTTTCACACTACCCAATTTCTTCACAGATGATTTTATGAATATTGGATACTTGGGTGAAACTTTCTTTAATCTCTGTATTTGTAACTTCTTTTGCGAAATGACATGCATTTTTACATGTTGTAAAATTCCATTCAAAAATATCACTTAAATACGCTAAATCTTTTGTTGCAATCATTGTAGGGATTGTTATTTCTTTTCTAATTTGTTATGAATTAGATGCGATTGAAATATACATATGGAAGAAAAAATGTAGAAATTGTTGAATGAAAATGACATTTTTTCAAGTGTTATGATATAATACTTGTATTGGAAGTGATATTTATGCATTTGAATAAATTTCCCCTTGTGGGTAACATATGATAAATTAAATAGAATAGGAAAAGAGGAAATTTTATGAAATTGAAATCAAGTTTCTTTTTTACAGTGAGAGAAGATAGTAAAGAAGAAGAAAGTATAAGCGGAAATTTGTTGGTACGTAGTGGGATGATTAAAAAAATAGGAACAGGAATTTATTCTTATTTACCACTCGGATACCGTGTTTTACAAAAAATTGAAAAAATTGTAAGAGAAGAAATGAATCGGGCAGGTGCACAAGAACTCGTAATGCCTAGTTTACTTCCTGAAGATGTGTATGTTGCAAGTGGAAGAAGAGATATTTTTGGTTCTAGTATGTTTTCTTTAAAAGATCGAATGGATCGTAATTATGTCCTTGGGCCTACGCATGAAGAATTATTTGTAGCGGTGGCGAAAGAGAAGATTAAATCTTATAAAGATATGCCTTTTAATTTATATCAAATGGCAAATAAATATCGTGATGAACCAAGGCCAAGATATGGACTAATCAGGGTACGTGAGTTTATCATGAAAGATGCTTATAGTTTTGATACTGACTTAGAAGGTATGGATGTTTCTTATCAAAAGATGTATCAAGCTTATCAGGCAATTTTTGATCGGCTTGGGTTAGACTATAAGATTGTAACGGCAGATACAGGAGCGATGGGTGGCCTTTTATCAGAAGAATTTCAAGCGGTTACCGATATTGGAGAAGATATATTAGTACTTTGTGAATCATGTGATTATGCTTCTAATATAGAGGTCAGTAAGTGTGTTACAAAAGAGGAAGAGAAAGAAGAATTATTACCACTTGAAAAGGTGTATACACCAAATCATGGGACAATAGAAGAGATTACATCTTATTTACATGTGTCAGAAGATAGGGTGGTAAAAACTTTAATCTATCAAGTGGATGGATTATTTTATGCTTGTATGATTCCAGGGAACCGTGATTTAAACGAAACCAAATTACAAAAATTGTTGCATGCCAAAGAGGTGGTACTTGCAGAGCCTGAAGATGTAGAACGCATTACGAAAGCAAAAATTGGATTTGCAGGCCCAATTGGACTAGACATTCCAGTAATTGTTGATGAGGATGTTTTAGAAATGCACAATTATGTAGTAGGTGCCAATGAGACAGATTATCATTATCAGAATGTCAATACGAAAGATTTTAAGTACCAAATGTCAGGGGACATTAAAAATGTGAAAGAGCATGATGTTTGTCCAAAATGTGGAAAATCTTTATATTTTAAAAAAGGAATTGAAGTTGGTAATACCTTTAAATTAGGAACCAAATATTCAGAAAGTTTAGGTCTATACTATAGTGATAGCAATAATCAATTACAACTTGTTCAAATGGGGTGTTATGGAATTGGCATTGGTAGGATTTTAGCAGCACTTGTGGAACAAAACCACGATGAATATGGGATTTGCTTTCCTACAGCTGTCGCACCTTATCAGGTTGCAATTGTAGATATTGTAGAAAATGGATATGCAAATAAATTACATGATACATTAGAGAACAATGGAATTGATGTTATTTTAGATGATCGTGATCTTAGACCTGGTGTGAAATTCAACGATATGGATTTAATTGGAATTCCAATTCGTATTACAGTTGGAAAAAAAATAAATGATGGTATTGTTGAAGTAAAAATTCGTAAAACTGGTGAGATCAAAGAAATCAAAATAGAAGAAGTAGTTTCTTATATTGAACAAAGATTATTATAAGAGGGCTACATGGTAAATTTGCAGTTAAGTATTAAAGAATTCCAAGAAGAATATAACTCTAACTATGAAAAATTAGAAGAATTAGAAAGAAATTATAATATTATTCAGGAATTAGGAAAACGAGAGGGCCAAGAGGAAGCAGAAATTAGATATAGTATAGAGATCAAAAAATTAAAAGTACGTAATCAGATTATCAAAAGTGGTATAGAATCTTTAAAGAATGAATGGAAACAAATTCAAGCTTTATCGAATCGATATCAAGTTACTCCTAAGGTGGAAAATATTACTGTGGAAGAATTGAATATTTGTATTTGTCGTACACAAGAAGAATTGGTAGAGCAATATAGAAAGTTGGATAGTTTTCTGACTAGACAAATTTTAGGACAAAGATTAAGTGTTAAAATACTTGATATTTTAATTCAGTTGTGGCCAATCACATTTATAATGTTTGTTTCATTTGTTTCTTTATTTATCCGCTGGAACATTTTAGAAATAAATGCGTTATTTGACCTTGGTTTTTCATTTGTACTTTCAAGCAGTATAATAGGCTTTTCATATATAAAAAGCAAGAAAAGAAGCCAAAAACTTTTTCAAAGATTGAGTCATGAATTCGAATTGGGAAATTCATTTTATGAAGATACATATGAACAACGATATATAAATCAAATGATAGATTCCATCACTAAAATATGTTTAGGATTACAAGAACAAAAAAGAATGTTAGAAATCAAAAAAGAAGAATGTTTTGAAAGTCAAAAGGATAATGAAATACAAAGTGTACAAATGCAACCGCAGGAGATAACTATAAGCCAATATACAATAGATGAAAATTATGGAAAACAAAAATGTAAGCAATAAATTTGAAAAATAAGGTGATGTTATGAAAAAAATCTGGGGAATTACAGGTATTATAATAGTACTAGATCAATGCATTAAATATCTATTTACAACTTCTATCACATTTGGGGAAAGTATCCAATTGATTCCTCAATTTTTTTCGTTTACATTGGTCAAGAACACAGGAGTGGCTTTTAGCTTATTTGCAGGGTCACAAATACCCATCATCGTAGTATCAATCGTAATACTTTATCTATTATTTATTTGGGTATTGAAACAGAAAAAAGATAGATGGAATATCTTATCTTTTGGGCTTTTATTTGGTGGAATTATTGGCAATTTACTGGATCGTATTTTTCGTGCGGGAGTCATAGATTATTTAGATTTTAATCTATTTGGATATGACTTTCCTATCTTTAATTTAGCAGATATTGCCGTTGTGATCGGTGCTTGTTTCCTTATTCTTATCATGTGGAAGGAGGAGCGTACGTGCAAAAGTATGTTGTAACAGAAGTAGATTCGAATACGCGAATTGATGCCTATTTATCAAAACAAATGGATTTAAGTCGAAGTAAAATTCAAGACATGATAAAAGAAGAAAAAATACTGGTTAATGCAAAAAAAGTAAAAAGTAGTTACCTTGTCAAAGAAAATGATGAAATCGTTGCAGAAGAATACCAAGAAGAAATTATGGATTTAAAACCAGAAAAAATGGATTTGGATATTGTCTACGAAGATGATGATTTACTCGTTGTCAATAAAGCGAATGGAATTGTTGTCCATCCTGCTGTTGGAAATCCAAGTGGGACTTTGGTGAATGGGTTATTATACCACTCTAAAAACTTAAGTGATGTGAATGGTGAATTTCGACCTGGTATTGTACATAGGATTGATGCGGATACAACAGGTTTATTGGTGGTTGCGAAAAACAATAAGACACATGAATCTTTGGCAAAACAATTAGAAGAAAAAACAACACATCGTAAATATGTTGCACTCGTTTGGGGTGTGGTTGCTACCGATACTGGAACCATTGATGCGCCGATTGGAAGGGATCCCAGTGACCGTAAAAAAATGGCAGTGACTGATATCAATAGTAAGCCTGCAGTAACACATTTTAAAGTGTTAGAGCGCTTTGCCAATTGTACTTTGCTTGAACTACAGTTAGAGACGGGAAGGACACATCAAATTCGTGTGCATATGAATTATATTGGATATCCAATTGTCAATGATCCTGTATATGGGCACCGTAAAAAAATAGATGACACAGGACAATGTTTACATGCAAAGGAACTTGGATTTATTCATCCGACGACTGAAAAGTATATGGAATTTACATGTGAACTTCCTGAATGTTTTTATAATATTTTAAATCAACTTACAAATTCATAAAGTAAATAGTAATACATAAAATACAGGCGAATAAAGACCAGTATATGTATGGAAGCAAGTATTTACTTGCTTTTTTGTCGATTTCTTTGGTTTCATAATAGACAAAAAGAGATGTAATCAAAGTCGCAACACAGTCTACAAAACCTAGAAAGATATTTTCTAACGTAAAGAAGAAAAATGGGAATAGTTGATTTAGAATATAATTACATAGCAAAGATTGATTATAACTTTTTAGGGTACTAAAGTGATAAATTTCATATACTTTATAAATACTAATTGCAATCAAAACATAAAGAATGGTCCATATAATAGGAAATAAGAAGCTAGGTGGTGCGAAAAAAGGAAGATTTAATGACTGGTAAAAGCCTGTATTGGAAGAAAATAGTAAACCGCCTAGAAACCATGGAGCTAAAATAAGTAAAAATTTGAGTATTTTTTTCATGTAAGCACCTCTTTACTTATCCTATGAAATAAGTTACAATATTATTACTGACTGGAGGAAATTATGGAAGAGATTATGTTAGAAAAAAGTGATGAACTTGTTATGAAATTATTACATTTTTTCATAACAGAACAAGGATATAGTCCAATCGTATTACATGGTGCAAAAAATGAAATCTGGTTAGAAAATTTAGAGAATTCTTATCCAGTTGTTCGTATTGTTTCTAATTATATTCATAATGACGAACAGATGAGTTTTGATTTATATCGTACCAAACAAATATTAAAAAAGGTAAAAAAGAAAACCTGTTCTTTACATATGGAGGCTTTATCTTTGTTTGTAAATTTAGGGGAAAGTGTCCATATAGACGATTATATCCATGCAGGAAATATTACATGTGCAAATATTCAAAAAATATCAGATTTAAAAAAATATCCTTTTATTATAGAAGAATTTCCAACGATTACAAAAAAAACCTCTTTCAAAGAAAAAGGTGTGGAGCTTTTTATGAAGATTACCAAGGATATTAGTCAAAAGAATGAAGAAGAATCGAAAAAAGCACAAGCAGTATTTGAACAAAAGAAACCAATTATGACTTATCTTTTGATTGCCATTAACACAATTGTATTTCTTTCTATGTATCTATTTGGAGAAGGCAGTAGGGATGTAGCTACATTAGTGGATTTTGGCGCGAATTATGGTGCAGCAGTACGTAGTGGAGAATACTACCGATTAGTTACGAGTGCTTTTGTTCATATTGGTTTGTTACATTTCATTATGAATAACTACGCCCTTTATATTATTGGTGCTCAAATTGAAAGTTTTTTAGGACGATTTAAGTATATATTGGTTTATTTATTAAGTGCTATTATGGGAAATTTACTTTCCATTGTCTTTTCTGATTTTATTAGTGCAGGTGCAAGTGGTGCCATCTTTGGACTGTTTGGTGCATTGTTATTCTTTGGCTACCATTACCGAATTTATTTAGGAACTGTGTTAAAATCGCAAGTTATTCCTTTGATTATCCTTAATTTAATCATTGGATTTACCATAACAGGTATTGATAATGCAGCACATATTGGTGGTTTAATAGGGGGGTATTTACTCACTATGGCGGTTGGTGTTCCATATAAATCGACGCGCGCAGAAAAAATCAATGGATGGATTTTAACAACAATCTTTGCAGTCTTTTTGGTTTATATGGTCTTTCATGGCATTACACTGTAAAGTAAATGCAGAAATGATTATCTTTTATGGTAATCATTCTTTTTTTTCGTTATAATGAGTTTAGGTGAGGTATATGAAAAAAGTTATAATTGGAATACTTGTAATTCTTATTGTTACAGGTGGGATTGTTGGTGGAATGTATTTATTAAAAGAGAAAGAATCAACATCACAAGAAGATAAAGGAAAGGAACCAGAAGTAGAAATACCAGTTCCTAAATTACAAATTATCAATGAAGATTCCAACAGTAGACCTTATGCTGTGATGATTAATAACCATGCACAAGCAAGGAAAAACCATGCAGGGTTGCAAGATGCCTATGTGGTATATGAGATGATTGTCGAAGGTGGTTTAACCCGTTTAATGGCCGTTTTTAAAGATCAAACAACGGCACGTCTTGGATCGGTTCGTAGTTCTCGTCATAATTTTTTAGATTATGCGTTAGAACATGATGCTATTTATGTACATTATGGTTGGAGTCCAAAAGCGGAAACGGATATCCGCACTTTGGGTATTTCTAATATCAATGGTTTATATGATGATGCATTTTACCGAGATCGAACGTTGGGTGTTGCATATGAACATACGGCATTTACGGATATGGAACGCATACAAAATATGGTGGTAAGAAAAGGATATCGTATGACAACAGAGCAACCTTTACTACTCAATTACAGTATTGATGAAATTGACTTAGAGACAAGAGAAGATGTGCTGGTTGCCAATACGATTACATTAAGATATTCTGCATATGTAACCTCTTCTTATGTGTACAATCCAGAGCTAAAAGTATATATGCGTTCTGTAAATGATGAAATACATAAAGATGCAGTAACAGGGGAGCAATATCACTTTAAAAATATTATTATTATGAATGTAAATAATTATAATATGGATTCTTATGGTAGGCAAAATTTAGATACAGTTGGAAATGGAACAGGCTATTATGTGACAAATGGATCTGCTGTACCCATTACTTGGAGTAAATCTTCTAGATCTGCACAGACGGTATATTCCTATGCAGATGGAACGGAAATTCCAGTGAATGATGGTAATACTTTTATTCAAATTTTTCCAACTTATCAAAATGTGGTGATTTCTTAAACCTATGTGTAAAAACATAGGTTTTCCAAAGTCTATTATGAATTTAAAAAATAAATTTTAAAAATGTTACAAAAATAATGATTAAATACGTAATTTTATGATATAATGTAATAGTACTTGAGGTGAAAGTAAAAATGGTCAATTATCATCGGGACAATCACTATATGAAATTAGTGCGTCCGATTTTAGAAAATAAAGAATTTAGTCAATTAGGAACCGTGGTACATCATGGGACAACGAGAATGAATCATTCCATTAGAGTTTCTTATTATTCTTATAAACTTGCGAAAGCTTTATGTTTAGATTATGATCAGGTAGCGCGTGCTGGTTTGTTGCACGACTTCTTTTTGGACCGTACAACTGATTATGAAAGTCCAAAAGATAAAGTAGTGTTATTTACAACTGGTCATCCTAAAGTGGCAGTTGAAAATGCAAAGAAGTATTTTGCATTAACAGAAAAAGAAGTAGATATGATTCAAACGCATATGTTTCCTGTAGATTATCGTATTCCAAAGTATGCTGAAAGTTGGATTATATGTGCGGTGGATAAATTGGTAGGTCTCTATGAATTTGGTCGTAAGTTTCAGTATCAGTTTACTTATGGACTAAACTTTTCTTTATTACTTATGCTAAATATTTTAAAATAGGTCAAAACCTATTTTTTTTTGCACTTCAGTGTGTTACAATATTAGCAGGTTCTCGTAGCTCAGCAGGATAGAGCAGTCCCCTCCTAAGGGACCGATACGGGTTCGAGTCCTGTCGAGAACACCATTAATGATTGTTAATATGCTTGCTATTCACTTGGGTGTTTGCTACAAAACAGATTTATATAAGTTGCCAGTCGTAAACTACAACAGAGCTGATTTCAAGGAAAATGAAAAGATGCATTAAAGTTGCTACACATCCAACTGGAGCAAAAAATAATAATTTAATCTCTCCGCACAATTTAGCAGAAAGATTAAATTATTAGGCATTTTCTATTTGTAGTTTTTCTGTAAATATTTTTAATAGTTGCTGTCTTAAGTCTATATTATCTACTTTAGTTAACTTAATTTGGTCATTTTCTATTTCTTCAACACAAAATTTCATTAGAAGAACTTGTAATATTATCTATGGAATGTTAAAAGAAGAAAAAGAATACGAACCACCAAAACAGTTAATTGAACAATGTAGAAATTCATTTAGGGAACGAAAACAACAAGAAGAAGAAAAACGAAAAGTAAAACAAGAGAAAAAGGAAAAGTATAAGAAGAAAAATACAAACAGTTAGTTCAACTGTTGATCTAACTGTTTGTATTATCCTTTGACTACCTATTCCTTAATTTAAATGATATTCTCGAAATATAGGGTGAGTATCTGTAATAAATTAGTATTTTCCTAAACAAAAAATTTTCAAATCGAAAACTTGCATTAAATTAAAAAATTTAGTATAATGTATATAGATGGAAGAAATTCCATACAATAAAAATGGAACACTTGACTTCTCTCAAAGTTGGGTGCTAGCCATAAAGGTTAAACACCTTAATTCTTCTTGAATTAGGGTGCTATTTTTTTATTTCGGCTACTAATAAAAGTAGAAGGAACAAAATGAGAATAATGTTATTTAGAATTTTTATCAAAAAAAGTTTTTGTTTTTGATTAAAATCCTATATTTTAAGACATATATTTAAGATTTTAGAGTTATTTTACTACCAATTTACTACTTTATAATAAAATTTTACTATATAAAATATCTTGGAATATATTAAAACTTGGATTTATGTCAAGTTTTTAGACACGAATTTCTTTAGTAATTTAAAATTAAGCCATTGCTAAGTTAGCGATATAATTGTCATATTTTTGATTTGGAGTAATATAACCCAAAGTTCCATGAATTCGCTTGTTGTTATACCAACTCTCTATAAACTCGAATATCACTAATTTAGCTTCTTTAAACGTTTGATACGTGTTAACGTTTACTTCTTCTTTTTTTAATATGGCATTGAAGCTTTCCATACTTGCATTGTCATAGGGATATCCCTTTTTACTATATGAATGTTTGATTTCTAATGTACTTAACAAGGCTTCATAATCATTGGATGTATACTGGCTCCCTCTATCTGAATGAAATATTCCATCCTTTTCTAATCCGCGATTAACCAATGCTTTATTGAACGCATTCATTACAAGCTCATCCGTCATGTTAAGACCATAGCTCCATCCAACAACTTTTAAATCAAACAAATCCATTACAATTGCTAAGTAGGTCCAACCCGTCTCTATAGTGTAAATATAAGTAATATCTCCAACCCATTTTTGACTTGGTTTTTCTGCATAAAAATTTTGCTCTAAAAGATTATGATATTCTTTTGTTTCATCTGTTTTTGACTTTCCAGAATGATTGAATTTCTTAATTGTAATACTTCTAAGTCCTAGTACTTTCATTCTTCTTGCGACTCTTTTTTGACTTACATGTACGCCTTGTTCAATCAGCACTTTTGTAATCTTTGGAGAACCATACCTCCCTTTTGACTTATCAAATATTTTCCTAATCTGTTCATCTAATTGCTTATTAGCTTCTTCATAACTATTCGTAGAATGATTACAATGATAGTAATAAACAGAGTGATGAATATTCAAACATCTACACATTAATCGGATATCATAATTATCCTTATGCTTATCTATAAATCGAACTTTGTCTTTTATTTCTTTGAGAATATGGCTACTGCTTTTTTTATTATTTCCACCTCTTGTTCCAACTCCATATTTTTCTTTTTTAATTTTAAAATTTCATCATTAGTAGTTACTTCACCTGTCGAAGTAATAATAGTTCCATATTTCTTTATCCAATCACTAATATTTGTATAAGATATGCCATATTCTCCCGTCAAATCTGATTTCTTTTTTCCTGATTCACATAAGCTTACTATTGTTTTCTTAAATTCTTCATCATATACTTTATGTTCCTTTTTCATAGACACTTCCTCCTCCTTCTTCTTGGTATCTCTAGTATACCATTACTCAAGATTTTCGTGTCTATATTTCTATCCTAACACCAACTGTCGTTATTGACTTTAGTAAAGTTAAATTATATAATAAATCGTAATCAAGGAGGAATTTATGGAAAATAGAAAATATAAGATAAGCAGAGATAATATTTATGTCGGCGAGGTTGTAAGAACTGATAGAATTTATCGTTATGAAGTGGATTCTGATTTTTTTCGTACTAAATCAGGACAATTAGATACATGGAGTTGGTTTTATTATAGAAGTATGTTATTTGTTCCTAATGAAGAAAAATTATCAAATGACTTATTATACAAAAGTCCTAGTTATCCTATACTTAATCTTACAGATGATGACACTTGTTTAAGTCTTGGAGAAAAAAGTATAGTAATAAAAGATGCTTGCAATTTAGCAGAATTACTTGAGTATTTTGGGTATAATAAAGACTTAACTTTTGAAGATATAATGAGAATAAGAAAAACTTTCTTTACAGGAAGATTTGCTAAGGATCATTGTGAATTGTTTGGATGGAAAGAAACTAAACCAAAAGATTGGACATATTATAAAAATGGTGTTGAGATTACAGATCCTAAAGAATTAAAAAGAAGAATAGCTCAAGAAAGAAAATCTCAACAAGCAGGACATAGATGTTTTACAGGGATTTCTGAAAGTGTCCTACCTAGAGAGTATTGGGATGTTTTAGATAAAATGGGTGATAATGATTTAATATATGCTTTTGAATGGCATGAAAAAATGAATGCCTTTGCACCACATAAACAAGAAGGTCCTATTAAAAAGTTAACAAGATTTTAAAAAAATTTTTAAGGGTATAAATTTATTCATATCTATAGGAAAAAATGATATAAAAAGAATTTGCTACATGCTTCATGCTACATAATAAGGGTAATACTATACCTTATTATGGCGAAGACTTAAGTGGCTACGCCACTAGTCCTGCCTATAAGAGTATACTTCAATACTATGCGATGTCATAGTATTTTTTTAATATTTAAAAATTAATGTTTAAAAAAGTTCCCAGATTTTTACTACTAATTTACTACTTTTGAAAGTTAAAATATAAGAAATTATAATAATTTATAAGAATATCCTCCAAAAACAAAAATTCCGTAAACACTTATAAATACAGGTTATAACGCTATTTAAGAACTTATAAAAAGATACTCGCAAAAATGTAATATTTTTAAGATAAAAACTCTTTTTTTCATAATCTCAGGCCTCCCCTCTATCCAATTGAATGGAAGTTCAGCAAACACCCAACAAAGTTTTGTATTCCTATATTCATTATACTATTTTATAGACTATAAGTAAATATTTTGGTTTTATTTTAGAAGAAAATAGGAGTTACAGATGAAATCTGTAACAAAACCATCGCAGAAATGTGATTTTTTTTAATAAATATTGTTTTTGTATATTTTGTTAAAATTTATTCTTTAAATTATAACAATCTAGGTATTTTAAAAAAATAATAACTTGTGCTATAATACCAACTAGGAGTTGTGATGTAGTGTTGCAGGTAAATAGAAATGGTAGTTTAAAAATACCAAAGCAAATAGAACAATATGAAACAAGTGCAAATAGTATAGAGGATGCAGTTGCAATCAAAAAAGCACTTGCGAGTGTAAATGAACAAAAAATAAATATAAATACTTTAAGAGAAAAATTAGAAATAGAAGATCAGGAATTAGAAAGAATTTCTAAGATTCCCTTTAATGCAAATGATTTAATGGTAATTACGGTTGTAAAGAAGTTAGGTGCTTATGTAATTGCAGTAACAGAAAAATCTCCTAAAAAGTTTAGAGGTGTATTTGTTAATAGAATGCAGAATTATTGTTTAGATACATTGGAATTATTATTAGAAGCAAATTTGATTCGAATGGACTCGGAAACAAATAAAATAAATCGAGAACAATTTCAAAAAACGGCTATTGTGAAGCTAAAATTACTGGGATATGTTGCGATGATTGCAGAGAGTTCTAATTGTATTTTGAAAAAACAGTATAAACAAATATCCATTCAATTAGCGGAAGCCATTAATTTAATTGCTGCTTGGAAAAAGAGTGATGATGAAAGATGGCGTAGGAAGAGTTAGGATTTTAGATTTAAAAATCTTTAATTAAGGAGAAAATTTACATTTGTGCATTTTTGTTTTCGGCCCCTTTGTTGTTCTTCGCGCGCGTCGTTTTTAGTCGCGTTTATGAGTACTGTAATAATGTTTGTTTACGGGATGTAGGAGCCCGTCCAGCTTTACCATACTCTTCTATCTCTTCCATCTCCTCGAACGAAGTGAGAGGGGCATGTGGACTTCCTGAAGTTGACTTTGGAGAATTACCACAAACTGCTATGGAAGATAATTTTGCAAGACAATTGGAAAATACATACCAAATTGGTATGAAAGAAACAGGAAACAAATATACAACAGATTCTGTTGCTTATGATGATTATGGCACGCCTTTTCAGGCACGCGAATTTACTGAGTACGAGTATATGCAAGAAAGATATATTCGCTTTTTGGGTGATAAAAATGGAGCAGGAAAGGTGCTTTCAACAGGAGCGAAGGTAGAAATTGGGAAACCATATTGGGTGAAAGTAGAAAAAGTTCGTTGGTTCGTAGATAAAAAGAATGATATTGTGCTTCCTAAAATCATTTTGTTTGCAGGTGTGCAATTCAATCAGATTAGAAATTATATGGGAGATTTTGCAAATACAGATATCAAAAAATATATGGATAATTGTTTTGCAAAAGAAATACAGACAAATAAAGTGGATTACCTGATAACTGATACCGATACCAGTATTCGTAAAACAAGACTTCAAAATCTCAATCCAGATACCACAATCGCATCTGAAAGAAGAAAAATGACATATACCGAAATGATTCAAAATTGGATTGAAGCAGGGGAATCAGTACTATTAAGAGGGCCATCTGGAATTGGAAAGACAGAACGTATTCGTAAATTATATCCAAATTTAATCTATCTCAAATTGACCAACAATATGCTTCCTGAGAAGGTGGTTGGTTCTAGTAACTTTCAAACGGGGCAAAATATTCCACCTAATTTTGCCAAGCAAGCGATTTTAAATTGTGCGACGGAAGAAGAAAAGAAAATGGTTGCAAGTAATATTCAAAGCTTATATGACCTTGCTGATACCATATATGAAAGATCAAAGACAAGTAATGAAAAAATTGTAATATTATTAGATGAACTTTTGAATGTAAAACCAGTGGTACAATCACTTGTCTATACCCTCGTTTTGAATCGGATTGTAGAAACAGGAAGTGGTTTAAAGTTACCAGAAAATACCGTGATTGTGGCGGCTGGAAATCCGCAAAAATATTCTAGTGTTGCAGAAGAATTAGCAGAACCACTAGAAAAGAGATTTGATCATATATTAGATATGGAGCCACGTGTTTCAGAATGGATTTATGAATATGCAATTCCAAATCAGTTACATCCTTCTGTGATTGGATATATTGTTTCAAAATATATGGAAAATCAAAGAAGAGAAGATATTCCTTCGATTGGATACTTTTATGAAGAACCAGAGGTAGGGGAAAGGGATAAAGATCGTAATGGTTGTCGTGGTAGAACCAATGACCCAAGAGGGTGGACATCCATTTCTCATACACTATGTGCATTTGAAAAAAATTTAGTAGAAGGCAAATATGTGGGTAAAGATGTAGAACATTTATTGCAAATGTCTGTCGCAACCAAATTGCGTGAATCTTGGGCAAGAGAATTTTTGAATTATTATAATATTCCAACACTTACCATAGAACAAGTTGTGAGTAAAACCTATACTCAGGCTGATTTATCAAGAAATACCAATGAGCGATATGCTTGTATGGTGGCATTGTTGTTAGCTGATGAGAACCAAGTGGGTACTTGTCGAGAATTTGTTCAGCAATATTGTGATCCTGAATATCGTGAATTATATGATTTACTATGGGTTGGAAATGATGAGATGCGGATGTTGAAAATGAGTGAATTACAACAATTAGAATTGCAAAAGAGGCAAATAGAGGGAGTTGGAAAAAGTAGATGAATCAAGAATTAGTAGAGTTACAACGAGGGAGTTCGACTGGTGCTATTATATTGGATTGTATGTATCAAGACTTAGGACAAACTGCATATATGGATGCTAGTATAGAAGATACCTATTTGTTTCGTTATGGAAATCCTATTTTCAAATCCAAATTGGAACAACTTTCTAGCAATGGAAAAACAACGTATTTTGTCATTCGCAGAATAGATGCATTAATTACGGTACAACAAGAAAAATACATTGGACTCATCAAAGATAGAGAATTTATGGGGTATTCAATTCCTTCCAATGTCATTATTGTTTTTACAGTAGAATCAAAAGAATCTTTAAAAAATATTGCACCCAATCTTTATCAATTATGTGTTGTAGCATTTTAGGAGTTGTCTATGGATTTAATACATGAAGCAAAAAATATTCTAATGATTCGCTATCCTCGTTTTGCAAGCTTACTTGCAGCTACACCAATTGAATATAATTCTCATTTAAAGTATCATACAGGGGCAACAGATGGAAAAAAGATTTTGATTGACCCTGATTATTTTGCAAGCTTAGAACTTGAGGGACGTTTATTTCTCTTGGCGCATGAGCTTATGCATATGCAATTTCTCCATATGTATCGTTTAAAGAAGAATGGAAAAAAGAAAGATTTAGATACATGGAACGAAGCTACCGATGCAATCATCAATGCCAATTTGGTAAGAGATGGATTTCAGATAAAAGAAGATTATTTTACTTATCTAGACGCGTTATCCTATACAGCGGAACAATTATATGAAAAATTGTTAAATGAAGATGTGAAACATACGGAATCTTGGAAGGATGACCATAGTCTTTGGGAAGAATCTTTTGAAAAAATGGAAAAAGGAGAAGATCAGGTTCAAAAGCCAGATACCAAAATTGATGAAAAACAAGAATTTAGAGAAAATAGAGAGGAACGCATTGCAAAAGCCAAAAAGGATTTGATGAAGAAAAAAGAACAAGTATTAAAGGAATGGGAAAAAAATAAGATTCAAAATGAATTAGGCACAGTAGGGGAAGAAAATAATGCGATTGATTGGCTACTTCTTTTAAGAAGAGAAGTCAATAAAGACGAGATTATTTGGAGTAATCGACGTTCCATTGCTGAAAATAATTATGCATATAGATTAGAGGAAGACGAGTTAGAAGAAGAAGCGGAAACAGAGGTTTTAATTGATGTTTCTGGGTCAGTTAGTTTAAATTTAGTAAAATCTTTTTTAAGGATGATCAAGCCGATATTACACCATTCCAAATTAAAAGTAGGGTGTTTCAATGAAAAATATTATGAAATGGTAGAAATAAAATCAAATAATGATATTGATCATTTTGTGATTCCAGAAGAATCGCATAAGTATGCATGGACAGAAGACTGGGATTTGGCTGTTCGTTCTTTCACAAGAAAAAAAGAAATCAATAAAATTATATTTACCGATGGAATACCCGGTCCAGGAAATATGCCCAAAGAAGATTTAAAAAATGAAAATGTAATTTGGATTGTTTACGGAAATCCAAATTTCAAACCATGTTGTGGAAAGGTAATTCAAGTGACAGAATCAGAGTTGTTGGGAATGATGTTATCAGAAGAAAAGGGAAAGATAAGATAAGAATAAGCTTCAAGAAATTATGATAATTTTAGAGAAAGATATTGAAGCTTTCTTTTTTATTTGATATCATATATTTATGAGTTTGATGTATCAATATCAATTCGTAAAAAGGAATAAAAAGTGGTTGAATAATGAAAAGAGGGAGTGGACTATGAACAATTATATCGATGAAAATACACCATTTGGAATTCAAAATCAACATAATTATTCAACAATTATACCAACGGGAGAATGTATTACTTATTTAGTACAATATTGTGCGGATGAATATCAAAAATTCACTGCGCTTACAGATGAAGTAGAAAAAAACAAAGAACAACATGGTGAATACAATTACAGTTTTAAAAAAGGAGCGTCTCTTTTTGAAATTGCAATTAGAGGAAAACAGTATAGTAATATTGTTTGTGAAAATTTTCAGGAATTTGAAGATGCTATCCAAGAAAAAGGATTAAAAGACATTAGTAGTTTAGAAATCAAGATGCATTTGAATTTTAAAAGAGATCGGGAAGAGGTAGGAACAGAACATCAAAATGAATTTGTCATTACCTTTAGACCTTATGAAATTTCTTTTTCAAGAAAATCAAATTACAATGAAACAATGATGAATCAAATAGAAACCAATATTGATGATGTTTTAAGAAGATTCCCATCTATCAATAGCATTTTTTCAGCAAGGTAGGGGTTTATGGCAATTACCAAAGAATACAAAGATTATGTATTAGAAAAATTAGAGTGTTTGGACTTTATTGCATACCGTCCTATGATGGGTGGTTATCTATTTTATTACCAAAATATTTATTTTGGTGGAATGTATGAAGAAGAACAATTTTTAATAAAAGAAACTTCTAGTAATCAAAAATACAATTTGAAAGAGGCGCTTCCTTATAAAGGGGCGAAATTGATGTATTGGGTAGAAGATTTAGAAGATATGGAACGGCTCAAAAATATGATTATAGATACTTGTAAGGATTTAAAGCCAAAGAAAAAATAGGACAGATTTCAAAATCTGTTTTTCTGATATTGTAAGGAGATTGTTTTATGATTTTATTTGTCAGTGGTCGAACAGATATTGTAGCTTTTTATTCAAAGTGGTTTCTGAAACGATATCAGGAAGGCTTTGTAGACGTTAGGAATCCCTTTTATCCGAAACAAATTAGCCGTATTTATTTTGAGGATGTTGATGCAATTCTGTTTTGTACGAAAAATCCAATTCCAATATTAAACCATTTAAAATCAATTGATAAACCAATTCTTTTTCATGTAACATTAACACCTTATTTAAAGGAAATTGAACCCAATGTTCCTCCAAAGGGAAAAATAATAGAAGCGATTAAACAACTATCTTCTATTGTGGGAATTGAAAATTTATATATTCGTTATGATCCTATTTTCCTAAGTGAACAATATAATATTTCTTATCATAAAAAAGCATTTGATCATATGTGCTCTTTATTAAATGGTTTTGTAAAGAACATTATTATCTCTTTCATCGATGATTATCAAAATGTAAGAAAAAATAATTCAATTTTAAAAATAAGAAATTTTAAAGCAGAAGATTATCAAGAAATTGGTCTTTCTTTTTGTGAGAGTGCTAAGAAAAATGGAATGACAGTACAAACTTGTTGTGAAGAACACAATTTAGTCGAATATGGGTTTATTAAGGGAGAGTGTTTATCTCATACACTTGCATATCAATTGACTGGTAAAAAATATTCAAAATGGAAAGCAAGAGAATGCGGTTGTGTGGAAATGGTTGATATTGGTGTTTATAACTCTTGTAATCATTTTTGTAAGTATTGTTATGCCAATTATGATGAGAACTTAGTGAAAGATAATTGTAAAAATCATGATGTCAATTCCTCTTCATTGATTGGACATTTACAAGAGGATGATATCATAAAAAGAAGAAAATGAGAGGAAAAGAGATTGCTTTTCAATAAAAAACGTTTCATAAAACGTTTTTTAAGACTTAAAAGTTCGCGTATCAATCAATTTGGTGCAGATAAGAAAGTAGGTAATACAATATTTGGATCAATTTCCGAAACTATTTTGGGAGTGTAAAATAAAGTGTGTAAGTTAGTAAAAAACTACACACTTTTCTAGTGTGA
>ERZ777305.2182-NODE-2182-length-17943-cov-9.817252_pt1 | contig 17943 bp, 26 predicted proteins | sample MGYA00374965_ERZ777305 | MGnify/ENA primary metagenome ERZ777305 (study PRJEB29328, sample SAMD00013331) | mouse gut metagenome | study: EMG produced TPA metagenomics assembly of the Metagenome analysis of fecal microbiota from mouse which was promoted... | reverse complement strand
GGAAAAGGGGGAGGTATTTCTATCCTTAACGATTATACGCTGGATAAATCTTTGTTTTCTGAACAAGAACAGGAACTGATGCTATCAGCACTACAAGGAATGATTGCAACCACAGAAAAGAACTCTAATGAATTGCTTACAAAGTTAAGCGGTTTATTTCAGATAAAATCTACAAATTGGATTGAAGTTGATTTTTCAGACTGGGCGCATCGTACACCACAGCAAGATACATTTAATATCATCAAAGAAGCCATTTTCCAAAAGAGAATTATTTCTTTTTGCTATTTTAGCGGAAAAGGAAATAAAGAGAAGAGAAATGTAAGACCTATCCGATTAGTATTCAAGAGCAAAAGCTGGTATTTATATTCTTTTTGCCTGTTGAGAAATGATTACCGCTTTTTTAAGTTGACGAGAATAAAAGAGCTTGAAATGCTGTCTGAAACTTTTACGCAGGATTTTACACCAACAAAAACCGAAAAACAAATACAAGTTGAAAATACTGTTGCCGTTAAGTTGAAATTTGACAGGCAAGCGGCTTTTCGTGTTTATGATGAATTTACAGATAACATAACAGAAGATTCACAGGGAAATTTATATGTCCAAGTAGATTTACCCGACAATGAGGTTCTGTATTCTTATGTGATGTCTTTTTCTGATAGCGTTGAGATAATAGAACCACAGTCTATACGGGAGCAGATGAAAAAAAGATTACAGAAAATGCAGGGAAAATACAGAACATGACATTGGGTGTCAGGTTATATTTGATACACTGTTTCCATAAGGAGGTGCTGATATGAAATTTGAATGGAGAAAGCACGAAAAAGCCCTGTATGGAGCAAAAAGTATACCTGCTTTGGTAGATGTACCCAAGCATAGTTTTATTATGATGAAAGGAAGCGGAAATCCTAACGACACGGATTTTTCAGATAGGGTAGGTGCGCTCTTTTCATTAGCGTATGCCATTAAAATGGGTTATAAATCTACTGCAACTAATAATATTTTATCAAATGAAATCCACGACTTTACGGTTTATCCTTTAGAGGGTATATGGAAACAGAAAAACATTGATACGGAATCTGCTGCTGGTAAACTCATAAAAGTAAATTTGGAATATACCATTATGATACGTCAGCCGGACTTTATCACAGCGGAAATGGTATATGCTGCATTGGAAAGGGTAAAAATTAAAAAGCCAAACCGACTGTATGAAGAAATTATTTTTGATACGATACATGACGGAAAATGTGTTGAAATTCTGCATATTGGCTCATATGATAATGAACCTTTCTCTTTTGAGCAAATGGATAAATTTGCAGAAGAAAACGGTCTGCAACGCATATCAGATTGTCACAGAGAAATCTATTTAACTAATAGAACAAGAGCGGAAAAGCTTAAAACAATTTTGAGGTATAAGGTAAATTAGTAAACAGTAAATCCGGTGAGCCGATAAAAATATAAGGCTATACTTGACAGTAGTTTTGGGTTTTGTAATCAAGGGGCGACGACTTAAAATGTTGTTGCCCCTCTGAATTGTTAGGGCATGGCCCTGTTCTCCATTGAGGAGTTTTTCGCTGATCCGAAAAACGGAACTTTGGAGAACAAATAAACCACCTGCTCTGCGGGTGGTTGGAATTACAGGACAGAAAAGTTTCAGAAAGTCAGTGTATGTGGTATCCCATGCGATTTCAGTGATGTGCGTATAGACAGGAGTACCGTACCAAAAGACAGATATCAGTATGAAGTTGCCGATGATGATGAGAGCCAGGGAGAACCGTCAAGAGTAAGGCTTGGTATCATGGTCAATTTCCTTGGGACGCTGATCAGTGATGTCCCACTGCCACTTATTAATGATAATGTGCTGTGGCTGCAGGAAGGGGATTCTGAATGGATGTAGTAACCATTCAGTCCGCGCGCTTTAATTTTCGTACCCGGATAGACTTTTTGACAGCATCTGCGGCTTCCAGCATGACATACATCTCATCGGGGTCGCAGTCGGAAAAGACTGCCTGCACATCATCCATCAGATAGGATTTGGAATCATGGATACTGTCGGAGAGCAGTCTGTCAACACTGGTATGCAGGGCATTGGCAATCTTTATGAGGGAAGGGAGGCTGATCTTGGTAGATGCAACTTCCGTATGGGAGATATGCTGGCTGGTAAGCCCTACCATTTCAGCCAACTTTTCCTGTGATAATCCGGCTGTTATACGAGCCGCACGAATTTTCTGACCTAATAATACATAATCCATTATTTTCACCTCATTCAAAAATTAATATTATTATTGTATGGGCGATTTAGCTATGTTAAAATGGATTGTATGGGCGGATTAGCTTTTATAGGCGTATGGCGCAAATAAAACCAGGGGATGATGTATTTAAGGGAAAATGTCTACCGACGGTAGACCTTATAAGGAGTAAATTATGTTATACTAAATTATAGTACTTATGATTGACATATCAGAAGATAGATAATTTTGAATTTGTAAATACACAATAAAATGAAATTTGCTACTCAAAAAATACGTTGCTTAGTGGTTGGTGAAATTGCCAAAACATTGATAGAAAGAAAATTATGATGATTGTGTTTTTTTTGTGAAAATTGCCGCAAAAATCCATAATATATAATTGTTATTTTTTTAACGATCTGTTCTTACAAAACACATGTTTAGGATTTTAGCAGGCAGGATATCGAAGTATAATTTTGTTAATCCAAAGAAACGGTTAATATTTCCATAGGTTTTGTGGGATTTTGATGATGAAGGGGAGTGGATGATTCTTCTGATGGTAAAATTTTCAAAATAGAAAAATAGACGAAGGAGGAATGTAACAATGTCTAAATACACACATCATCCCAAAAGAGCACATAACTGTGTGTTTTGCAACAACTGGATTGGGGATGCCCAGATGCAGTTCAAAAATTCTGTTGCGGGATACGAGTATGAGGCAAGTGCAAAAGGAAAATGCACAAGAAGGAATGGCGCCAGTACTGGTGCATGTTATTCATGCCCCAGTTATGAGCCAAGTATGGATGCAAAAAAATTATTATAGCTGGGATTGTTGAAGGAAGTGAAATAAGTGCCGGACGATATTAAATATAGAGTGCCCTTAGGTTTATGCAGACATGCTGTTATGAAGCTGGATGCGTTCATGGCAGATATACATGAGATAAAAGAAGATGAAGATCTATCCCCTGAAGATAGACAGACTTTTGAACAGATTGTCGAGACATCTGGGGAGATGATGGCAGCAATCGTCAATATGGTTACGAAAGAAATAGGAGAGGATGAATTTTTATCTGAGAATGTCGCTGTGGATGGCTTTTTAAATGATATATGAGAGAAGGGAAAATCGTCATAATGAGTGTGAAATGTAAAACAGCGGAAGAACTGGGTAAGGCAATAAAAAACAACGAAGATACGATTGAAATAGAAGGGAACCTGAAAAATGAAGTTTTTCGTATAAAGGCTACCGGAAAAGTAGCATGGGGAGTGTGCGCGGCATCATTGGCATTCGCGATTACAGCTTATGTATTAACACTTGAAGCGACTGCGGCGACAGCCCCGGTGGGAGGTGCAGGGGGCGCGGTATTTGCTTTTGGCGGGACTGCGGCGTTAGGATCGGCAGCAACGATGTTAGGATCGGCTGCCATACCTGCACTTATTATTGGTATATCGGCTGGAGGCATTGGAGCATTAAATACATTGAGAGACAAATATAAGATTGTAGAGAAAAATAAGAAGTATATAAAATTGAAGAGAAAGTAAAGCGTCTGGAAAAGGAGAAAAGAAAATGGCGGATATTTGGGCAAAAAGAAAAGATGTAGATAAGATCTGCAAGAAGGCAGAGAAGAAATATCCGAAAGGCATGGTGCTGGATATCTATATCCAGGGTAGCAATGATGAGCATGTAATCTATTGCGTTTCTAAGGGCGTGGAGCATTACGTTCAGAAGAAGCTTGAGAAGGCTGGGAAGAAGGCGCCCAAAAAGAAGAATGCAGTATCCGGCATTTAATGAGGATAGTACAAGAGAAAAAATTTTTATGTAAGATTAGGGAGGAGATGATTATGCCCAACATGGGGATGTATGACAGTATGGATTTAGAGATGTATGTTCCTGATATCTATCAGCCGGATGTCTACAAGATTGATTATGAGAAATTGAAAGAGAAAGGAATTAAGCTGATTACATTTGATCTGGATGATACCTTAGTGCCTAAAAGGACAGGTAAAATGCCAGAACCATTGCAACCGCATATTACAAAGTGGAAAGAAATGGGCTTTAAGATTATGCTGCTATCCAACGGTAATGAGAAGAAAGTACATGATTTTGCGGAGAAACTAGATGTAAAGTATATAGCAGAAGCAAAGAAGCCTGCCGAAAGAACTTTTCAGAAGGTTTTGGATATGTGGAAGGATGAGGGAATAGAGAAGAGCCAGATAGTACATGTCGGTAATAGCATTATGAAGGATATAGCTGGCGCTAAAGCAAAAGGTATTACAGCCTGTTTGATTAGATATGTCGGTAAGCAGAAGAAAAATGTCATTTTGGTTGACAAAGAGCTTAAACAGGAACTAAAGAAGAAAAATATGTGGCAAAAACATCATAAAAATCAAGTCGGAGACCAATATTATCAGCTTGGTGAGACACAATTTCAAAAGGTGCAATTATGGAGATGAAATATCCCAACGGGAATGCGGGATAATGCAATGCCGCCAAGAGAAGATATTTCCATGTCAGTAAAAAAATGTTGTCGATGAGGATGACGATTAACGAATGATACAGATACAGGAGACATAAGTATGAATTCAGAGCAGATACTGGAACAGTTTCAAGAAGAGGCTCCCGGCTCTCGCTATATTACAAAAAAATATTTGAAGCATTTTTGCAAAGAGCAGCGAAAATATATTCCGGGGAAACCAACGCATATAGGGCATATTGGGAGAAAGATTTTAGAAGGGAAAACGCTGTTGAAATGCGAAGGATGGCGGATAATGTATTTGGAAAGGATCAATATTATCTGTATCCTAAATGCCAAGAACAGATGCCGTGCAATCGGAAAAAGAAAACAGATTCTTGCACCGATTCTGTATGATATCCATGCGATGGAAAAAATAGAGCAAATGAAAGTTCGGGGGCAGTTGGATTATGGCATTGTATTTTGCGGCGGCGGGGCAAAGGGGGCTTTTCAGCTTGGGGTATGGAAATGGCTGGAGGAACAAGGCTATGCGGAGCGTTTTACCGGAATTTCCGGTGCTTCTGTTGGAGCATTGAATGCGCTTCTTTTTGCGCAGGATGATTATAAAAAGGCAGAGGCGGTTTGGAAGTCAATGAAAAAGGGCGACCTTACGCGGCCTAATAAAAAGTTATTAAAGCAAGTACTACAGCAGCATCTTCAGATTTGCTTTGGCATAGGATGTATCCCTTTTTTGAATTTGGCGTCTGTCGTTGCCAACTGGAAAAAAACGCCGGATTATTTAGCAGAAAAAAACTGGAAAGTATCGTCAGGGAAAATATTGCACTGGAACCGCTTCAGGACAAGCTGGTATATGTTTCCCTGTCGGCGCTGGCTTTGCGGGTAAAGCATTTTGGGACAAGAAAATTTGTCTTAAAACCGGAATATACTTATCTGGATACCAGAAGCAAGGACTCCAGGGAGAAAAATATCAAGAAGGTGTTGGCGTCTGCGGCATATCCCCTCGCATTTGCGCCCGTTGGAGTAGATGGGAAAATCTGTATTGACGGCGGGGCGTTAGATAATGAGCCTGTGTATCCTCTGATTAAGGCCGGGTATCGGAAGATTTTGGTAGTCCATCTTAAGAAAAGGAAAAAAGACGGAAAGGACAGACTGAAATCCTTTGAGAAAAGGCTTGGTAAGAGGTTTTCTAAAGAAGAACTGGAAGGGGTAAATATCTGCCACGTTTGGCCGCAGCAGTCTTTAAAAAAGCTTTTGGAAATTGATTCTGAGCTAACCCAAATGAGGATAAATGCGGGGTATGATGCGGCTGCAGTTCAATTAGAAGACCGTTTTTTCAGTGATTGTGAAAGGAGTCAGGGAAGCGGATCGTGATGAAAAGAAAACCTAAGAAACTGAAAAAGATACCTGTTGATCTAGTATCATATATCCAGATTGAGACAGAAGCAATCAAAGATTTCAATGACAAACAGATGATATCCAGTTATTGCCTTAGTAAGCTGGAAATGGTCAACTGGTATCTTGATCTGCTGGAAGTCGGTTCTGAAAAATATATTGTGCCACAGAGCAGGGCATATCTGGAAACAGTCAGGGATCAGCTTATGGAGTGTCATAGGCAGATAATGCGTGTAAAGATCAAGAATCCTAATGACCGTCCGATTATTGATATTAAATATCCCAAAGGATATGAGGGATAAACTAACTTTATCATGAGAAGTTCGCGGTTTATATATAGTGACATTTATTATTATGACAGACGGAAATTATTGCACATTTGATGTAAAAGAAGACGCTTCTCTAAATGGGGAGCGTTATTTGTTTTATTTTGCAGGAAAAGTATTTCGGTGAAAATAGCAAATGGGAAATATAATTTAGACTTAATATAGTTTAAAAACAAGCACCAGTATGGTCAAAAATAAAAAAGCATATAGATGGAGGATGCGATGAAAAAAGGCAATCTGAAAGGAAAACCATGCGCCAAATGCCCTTATACCTTGGGACTGATACGGACCTTAACCAATCCCTGCCCGCAGTGTAAGCAAAACGGTTACGAATCTTATGAGCGGTTTTTGAATCTGCCGCTGCAGGGAAAGTCCTATAAAAACGAAGATGAATAAAATTACAGGAGGGAACAGATCATGTTTGAGATCATGAATGAGAATACTGGCTATCCCATAAAGGTATGGCTGAACGACATGGACTGTCTTGAGGATAAGTGTCTGGAACAGGCATATCATCTGTCGCAGCTTCCGTTTGTACATAAATGGGTATGCCTTATGCCGGACACCCATGCAGGGAAAGGGATGCCCATAGGCGGCGTCTTTGCGGCAAAGGATGTGGTCATTCCCAATGCGGTAGGAACAGATGTCGGGTGCGGAATGGTTTTTACCGCCACCAACGTAAAAGTGGCGGATATCCGGGAGATTCAGACAGGGAATGGTACTATCATCCAATCCGTGATCGGTGATCTGATGCGGGAGATTCCGGTAGGGAGGACGAAATATCAAAAGCCGCAGCCGTGCAGGACACTCGATGCCGCTAAAGATAACGGCTTTTGGGACGGGGAGAATACGGAGCTGATGGAGGCTGTGGAAGAAGGGTATTATCAGATCGCCACACTCGGCGGCGGCAATCATTTCATAGAACTGCAGGAGGATGAGGAAGGTTATCTTTGCATTATGATCCATTCCGGGAGCCGGCATTTGGGAGCTTGTATATGCGAGCATTTTAATGCCGTGGCGAGGGAAAATGCCGCAAAGTGGGGAAGTACGATCCCAGAAGAATACAGGCTGGATTACCTTCCAACGGACACAGACGAAGGGCGGCAGTATTTGGACTGGATGGGGCTTGCTATGGATTATGCCTGTGAAAATAGGACAAAAATGATGGAAGCTGCGAAACATGCAGTAAAGGCAAAGGTCGAAAAATTTACGGATTACAGGGTGGAGTATACGGATGATATCAACTGCCATCACAATTACGCATCTTTGGAAGAGCATTATGGGGAAACAGTATGGGTACACAGGAAGGGCGCTACCAGAGTAAGGGCCGGTGAAAAGGCTGTAATCCCTGGCGCTATGGGCTCCTACAGCTATGTGGTCGTAGGGAAAGGGAATGCGGAATCTTTTGATACGTCATCCCACGGCGCCGGAAGAAGACATTCCAGGACGGCGGCGAAGGAAATATTTACAACGGAGCAGGTCATAGTGGATCTGAAACAGCAGGGCGTTATCCTTGGAAAGCGGAAAAAGAATGATGTGGCGGAAGAGTGCAGGTTTGCCTATAAGGATATTGATGAAGTGATGGCCCGGCAGAAGGATATGGTGGAGATTGTCAGGAAGCTGCATACAGTTGGAGTGATCAAAGGATAGTAAGAGGAAAGATATATGGTCAAACTGCCAATATCGGATTATGTAGCAAATCAGGGCTGTATGGAGACCGTAATGAGGAGTGTAAAAAATAGCGGGAGGTTATAAAAGTGGACGAAAAAGAACTGGAGATATTGATCCTGTCGAAGAGCGTGCGGGAATATATCTTGGAAACAGGATGGAAATTTACGGATTTTCAAAGAGCGACCCTTCTGTGTCATAGGGGGATGCTTTTAAAGGACAAATATTCACATTTGAAGGCATTGGGTGAGCATACAGCCGATCACATCCTCCGAGAGCAGATTGCTGAATATCTGGGAGGGATGGAAAAGGGCATTCAGACATTCAGGGAAAATGATGACAGACGCTGCATTTATGTGCTGAAAGTAAAGGGAGATGGTGGCCGTTGGGACGGTGAGTACCTTGACAGCGGGTGTTTCTTTGACTGGGAAAACGTGCTTCAATGTGGTAAGAAAGAGGATGCACCTTTTGAGGTTGAAAAATTTCGGGTTGACGACATGCCGGTATCAGAGGATGGTTCCTGCAGCCAACATGCAGATGCCGGAATTGGGTTTAACAAGTATGGGGAAGCAGAATGCTTTTGGAGCAATGAAACGTCTGGGGTGGATAATAAACGTTTCGACAACGCTATTATCAATATTCCCAATCCGTTTGAAAGGGGCGATATCGTCAAATGCAAAGGAGCTGACGGGCGGGAGTTTTTTGGTATTGTGGAAGAAGAACGGGAAGAATGGGAGAAACGTCTGGAGTGGCATCTGGAGCGTGTGGAAGAAGGTTACTCATGTATAGATTTTACTGACCTTTTTATCGGTGTGGCATTTCTCTGTGAAGATGGGACTTTTGCTTTCTCGGACAGCACCACGCCGCTTGACCTGGAACGCTACCAGCCCAAGGAAGAGGATTGGACGAATGGTTCTATGGTATAAATCACATTAATCCGCGCGAAGAAATCTCATTGTAAGAATGGCTGTTGTGTGCTACCATAAACACATAAGCAAGTCTGCGGAAAAAGAAAGGACGACTGTAACATGACTCTTATGAAAGAAAAAGCGGTTGAGATGATACGGCGTATGCCGGAAGACAATATGACGTATGTGGTCAATATCTTGCAGAATCTGGAAGCAATGTCTGTTGACAGGAGTGAAGATAAGAAAAAAGCTCAAAATGCGATTGCAGAGATCCTGAGTATGGAGAAAAGGCTGCCGGATAACTTTGATCCTGAAAAGGAACTTGAGGAAGCGAGGACAGAAAAATTTGTAAAATCATTATAAGGTGCGGTTAAGGAATAAATAGTATAAACAGGGCATGAGGAGCAGGAAGTCTTATCAGTGATAGGATAGCCTGCTTTTTAATGTCTGCATTTTGTTCCAAAACCCGTTCCAAACTTAACTTTCCGTATCCTATACATTATTGGGACATATTATATAGGAAGGAACACGTTATGAAAAATTGTGTATTTGGATATATGCGTGTGAGTACCGAAGCACGGAATCTGGGCAGGCAGCTAAATACGCCTAAAAAAATGGCGTTGAGAGATATACAATGAGAAGATAATAGGTACGAAAAATCTGATCGAGCTGACAGGTCTTAAGAAATCTACCTTTTACAAAAATTTGAAGATGGACACGAAAGAGAAGAGGTGAACAGAATGGAGAAAAACGGATTATTAGGGATCATTGCCGCGCATAGAATGATGGAGGCTCTGGATGCGGTTATGGCAAAAGATAAAGACTATAAGGAGGCATTAGCACAACAGCAGGAGGTTTTTGACAAACTGGATGAACTGGGATTTACAAAGGAGCAAAAACGTGCGATCGACCAGGCGATAACGGTAAATAACCATTTCGGTGCAGTGTATGGTGCGGTTGCATACCGCTTCGGGATGGAGGACGGGATCAGGGTGCGGATGGAGATGGAAGAAATTATGCGCATGATGCAGTAATGATATGCGATACTCATATTGCGTATTCATTGCTTTGTTGCATCAGATATTGGCGCATGAGCGTTGGCAGGGGTGGTATGGTGACACGAATACTATCCATACCGCCTGAAATCATAGCTAAATTATATAGATATAATATAATGTTTAAATTTGACACATGCTGGAAAATAAGAGTGATTGAACAAATATTTGAGATAGAGTACAATATAAAGAACAAGGAGATTGAATGTGGATAGCATTAGTAAATCAATGGTTTATTTTATGCATTGACTATATGAAGCTGGGGAGGAGACAGTTAATGACAATCATGAATGAATTGGATTCCACCTGTGGGATATCTGATGAGGAATTAACGATAAGGTTCAAAGAATCAATAAGAATAGATAATGAAGTGAGAAAAATAAAGGGCCTGCCCATTGCAGGATACGATGATGAGACAAAAAAGGCGTATCTTGAATATCCGGATGGGAGGCGGGAGTATGTTGGCGAATGATGCGGTAAGGCTTCCAGAGGTCATTGTATTTGCAGGACCAAATGGGAGTGGGAAATCGACTATTACGCAGATGGCGAAAGTCGGGGGCGAGTATATCAATGCAGACGATATCAAAAGAACTACCCTGTGTACGGATCTGGAAGCGGCAGTAAAGGCAGAAGAATTGAGGGAGCGCATGATAAATGATAAAAAGGATTTTACTTTTGAAACAGTGCTGTCTACCGACCGGAATGTGCTCTTATTGCAAAGAGCGAAAGAACAGGGATATTTTGTAAGGGGCATTTATGTTTTGACATCTAATGTAGATATAAACGTTGCAAGAGTACAGGCAAGAGAAGCATTGGGTGGGCATGGTGTTCCAGAAGAAAAAATCAGATCAAGATATACCAAGGCACTTGCATTGGTTCCGAGATTAGTTGAGATTTGTGATATCCTGCATATATATGATAATACGAGAGAACCATTCCGTATATTCAAGAAGCGAAAAGACAAGTACTATCATTGGGAAAATCAATATTGGAGTAATGATGATATAGAAAGATTGAGCGGGATTATAGATTATGTAAACTAAATTCCTCCTATTTTATTTAATGCCAGCGAGACTATGAAAAGAAGCGTTAGTTTGAAAATATGTTGATATGAATCACTTTATCGGTTAGAAGTCCGTTTACCCAATGATTCTAATTTGAGGGATGGATACCAACATATTTTCAAACTAACCCTTTTTGTGTTTATCTTTATATGGAGTGCAAGTATAATGATAGAAATTGCTTCATCCATTCTGGAGGAGAAAACTTTTTTCTCCGTGGAAGTGGGAAGATCCTCTATGATAATAGATTAGCGGAAGGCTTATGTAGAAGCTTTCCACCTTGTTTTAGATAAAATAGGGAAAGAATTGTATGCCAAGAACACAACCTGTTTTTTGTGGTCGTTATTAAATTTTTAATAATATACTTCTGACATTACGAACATAAAATTCTGGAGATTTTATTCAGTTTAATTCATAGGTTCAAATAGCATATATTTACAGGCTTTGTCATGTATAGTGGCGAGCTGCTGACGATAATCATACACTGTTTTTTCAAAATTTATTGCCCATCTTGGGTTCTCATCTCTATGGCGAGGAATAAAGACTGACGGATTGCTAGAGGATGGGATCATGTTTTACCCAAATATGTAGTGTAATCGTCTAGTGTTTGTGAAAAGTTTTGAATCATCTGAAGCATTTTACCAATGGAGTTTTGACCAAAAGGCACCCAAATATTATCACGAATATAGACAAGAAAATTTTCGCAGTTTTCTAAACATTCTTCATTTATTTGATTTGTCGGATCATTTTTTTCTATAAATTTTCTCACAGCATAATTTTCAAGAGCTTCATTAAACAGAGTAAATTCCTTCCTAAAAGATAAGACAAGGGTTTCTGTAGGGGAAATCCATTGGCAGTCTTCTATATAAGGAGAAATTTTTTCATTGATGAAATCTTCTGTAATGAATTTAATACAGTCGCTTCCTATTTTATTATTAATGCCGCTATAAAGCGTATAGAGAAGAATTCTGCTGAGAAATTCAGAAAATACAAATTCTTTTTTTGTAAGTAATTGGTTTGGGTATACAGAAAAGTATTTTTTTATGTATTCTTCTTTTAAAGTTCTGTTTTTTTGATTCGTTTTGTATGATATAAAGTAATGATAATATTAATGTAGCTATTTTGCTTTCATCAATAAATGGAATGATATTATTTTTCATGCATTCTTTGACAGAATCTATTGACGGGACATCATTAAAATAGCCTGAATCCAATCTAAAGTTGATTTGGCATTTTTTTAATTTGTTACTTGCAGTTCTATCTCTGGTATAGCGACTAAACGGGTCAACTATTTTGACTACTTCTGCAATAAATCTTTCTTGCGTGATATTATATTTGTAAAGATCCAGTAGCGTTATAAATGTGCCAAAACATAATCTCAGATTCATATTCTTGAAAAATCTCCTTAACTAATGTATTTTAAAAAGTTCCAATATGCTATATATAAGAATTTTATAAAGATTAAGTCATTTTTTAGCGCACGTTAGTTTGTAAAAAATTATATACAATCTTGTATTGAACGGCAATAGTTTCAGAACAATATTTCGGTATTGTTTTGCGGAGCAACAAGAAAGCAACTGCAGATTTAAGAAAATTGCTTTATAGTAGAGGCATCCAACAAACCGAGCTTGGATGGATGGAGTTATTTTATGTTCCTTGAAAATTAAATATTGTGAAAAAGGATGGTGATGACTTATCGGCAAGAAAAGCAAATACAGGCAGTTTTGGGATGAACCCAATGGACTTCACCACCTCTGGGTAATATTATATTGCCAATCGACAAACCAACTATTCGTCTTGGCAAAAATATTCCCGAAAGTATGATTCTTGATATTAAAGAGTCTGGTCTTTACCTGGGACTTGAACAAGAGTACGGCAAAGGCTACTACGTTGGAAAAAAACAAAGGATGACGGCAACGCGTTGGTTGAAGGAGTAAATGGCAGCGGGAAGAGCCATGTTTTAGCAAAATCGATGATTGAAACATGGCGTGAGCCATTTATAGCTCTGGATTTCAAAGGAGAACTGTCGCGTCACTATAGACAGCTGTTACATGAAGGTAGAGTAGAACGAAAATATATTATTTTTGATCCCTTTGATGGAGATGCACCTTATGAATCCTTTGCATTATTAAAAAGTGACAAGGCGAATTTTGTGCAAAATGTAGGTGAAATCGTAAACATAAATATTCCAAAGTCACTCAATGATCCAAACAGCTACTGGATTGACTTGGCCCGTAATCTTTTATCGGCTGTGATTGTATATTACTCTTCAATCGGATTGGGTTTTATTGAGACCACAATAATGGCTGTGGATACTTCGGTTTCTGAACTGTGTCATAAGATTATGCGCTCTAATTGTTCTCTTGCAAAGAAGTTCATTGGAGAAATTGCCGGGTTGAAAAGTGAACATCAAGCCATAATTGGCACTGAAATGAAGCGACATCTCATGCCCTTTGCTACGGACCAAGTCATACAGGACGCCTTAAGCAATGATCAAAGCAAAAAGGCATTTTCTTGGGAAGACATCGTAACAGCAGACGATGCTCCAAATGTTTTCTTGAGGCTGAGTCAAGACCGCATGGAGCAGTGGGCGGCATGATACGACTGATGCTCACCCAATTAATCCGTACATTAGAAAGGCGACTAGACATGCAAAGCCAACAAGGTCGTAAAACCAACCCAATCTTAGTGTTGCTGGACGAATTTCCACTATTGGGGAAAATGGACGCCATCACTAATGCACTGACAACGCTGCGCTCCAAGAAAGTAACCTTTTGTCTGATGGTGCAGAGCATAGCACAGATGGATGTAGTTTACGGACAGGATATACGGAAAATCATAGTTGACAACTGCCAATATAAAGCAATGTTAAATATCACCGAGCCGGACAGCCAAGAATATTTCAGCAGATTAATCGGCACTGTTCCGATTGGGAGAAGAAGTATTTCTCATAACTATGATCCAACTACGGAGCATAGTAGTTGGGGGGGGGGGGCGGCAGATTCAAGAATTTCGGGAGCCGTTGATTCTTCCGCACGAATTTGCGACCAACAAGGATATCTTGCTGCATACGCCATATGGGTTGCTAAGTACAATCAAGCTCCCTGTGGCAGCAACCCATTTACATGTCATTGAGAATGAAAAAATAATACAAAAATATTTGGAGAGAAGAAGATGACTGTTGAAGAGAGAACCGCTATAGTTCAAAGGAAAATGGAGCAGATCGAACGCCAACAACTTTTGCGAGAGAACCGTTGTAAGGAAGAGGAATCTAAAAGTGAACTTCGGCGAAAAATTATCATCGGGGAAATGTTTATCAAACATTTTCCCATAGCATCGCAATTCACTCCCGGAAAATCATCCGATGAAAATAATCAGATTTTCAAATCATTGGATGACTACATGGAGGCGTTGGCAGAGTGTCAGCGGCTTTATCAGAAAATGGAAGATGTATTGATGCGACAACAGTAAATTCAATTTGCTATGCTATTCTCACTTACATACCTGGTGCGCATAGCACATAGCGGCAAGATAGGAGGATGATTGATATGGAAGTAATCTCACTTCACATTGACATTATCAGTAGACGAACTGGCAGATCGGCAATACAAATGGCTGCATACTGTTCGCGTGATAAACTATATAGCGATTATACAGGAAAGTCTTATGATTACACTGACCGCCAGGATCTGGTTTATCATGAGATCATACTGCCGGACTATGCGCCGGACACTTTTCGCAATTCGGAAGTTTTATGGAATAGTGTTGAAAAAATTGAAAAGTCCAAGAACGCACGGTTGGCGCGAACAGTAATCATTGCGTTGCCTAAAGAACTTAGTAATAGTTCCCATATCCAAATGGTACGTCAGTATGCGCAGGAATTTTTTGTACAGGATTGTGATGGGAAATGGATGTGTAAACAGCGAAAAAATTATCTTTTGGATAAAAATGGTAACCGGGTTCGTGATTCTGTTACCCGGCAATACAAGTTGGGGAGGAGCATTAAAACAACTGATTGGGATGAGCCGGAGCGCGTTGAGGAATGGCGAAAAGGATGGGCAAGAGTATGTCAGTCATGGTTTGAACGGTGTGGCGTTTCCAAGGAAATTACACACATAAGCTATGCAAGGCAGGGACTTGACCGCGAACCGACAATACATCTTGGAGCTAGAGTAAAGACTCTTGAGGATCGCGGTCTGTTGACTGACCGTAGTAAAAAGAATCGAGATATTAAAATGCGCAACCATGAACGTGACCGTCTTATTTTCAGAGAACATATGGAAAAGGACCGTGAACGCGGATTGGAGTGCGACAGATAAATATAAAATTTATGAGTTTATTATTAATATTAGGAAGGAACTCTGTTTTACTATTCTAAATTTACGGGGAAGGGGGTAATCGTATGCAGTCAAATGTTAATCTGCGGCAGTTGCAAGCATTGTTGCAATGTGATACGCTGGATATGTGCAACGTGCTTGATGTGATCATGGCAAGTAAAAGAGCAAAAATAAAGAATCTTCATACATACGCGATTACCCCCGCTAATTCTCATAATAAATACTGGACTACTTATTTCAAACATGAGAATAAGGCCAGACTACTGATTCGCGGGAAAACTGAGGAAGAATTATTAGACAAACTCGTAAAATTGTATGAGGAAACGGAGAACCTTGACAACTTAACATTCAATCGGTTATTTGACGAATGGCTGGAGTACAAAAAGGCAATAACTAACAGTGCTAACACCATAAAGAGGCATAGGCAGCACTATGTAAAATATTTTGAGCCTTCAAAGTTACATTCTATGAAAGTATCGCATATTGATACATTTGTATTGGAAATGGAGTGTAATCGCATTGTGAAAGAGTTCAACCTGACCCGTAAGGCATGGGTAAATGCTAAGACCATTTTGATTGGTATGTTTGAGTACGCAAAACGTAAAAAATATATCATTGACAATCCGTTATCTGATATGAAGATAACTGTACGGTACAAGCAGACAGTGAAGAAAACGGGAAATACCCAGACATATAATACGGATGAGTTGGAGGCATTGAACAAATATCTTGACATGAAGTATGAGGAAACAAACGGCAGTGTCTATATCGCTGTCCGCCTTAACTTCTTTCTCGGACTGAGAATAGGTGAACTGGCGGCTTTAAAGCCGGAAGATATTATGGGTAATCAGATTCATGTAGTCAGGGAAGCGGTGCGTGATCAGGAAACCAACCAGACTTATGTTGTGGAGCATACGAAGACCAACCGCGACAGATTTGTGGCCTTAGTACCACAGGCTAAAAAATTATTGGAAAAGCTGGATATGGATGGAGGCTATTTGTTTGAACGGGATGGAGAACGTCTGAGAGCCAGGCAGATAGAGTATGTCTTGGAAAAATATGCACAGCACCAGGGGATTGAACCGAAAAGAAGTCATAAAATACGAAAAACTTATGCTTCAAGGCTCAACGCATACGGTGTACCTATAGATGCGATCCGGGAACAGTTAGGCCATTCAGAGCTGTCCACTACCTTGTCATACATATATAATCCATTGACGGAAGATGCGACATATTCAATGATTTCCGATGCTTTAGATGGAAAAAGAATAGTGTGAGAAGTACTTCTAAAACTTAGCAGCAAAGGCTGCTTCGTTAAGAAGTACTAAGTCTCACACAGGAGAATGCCTAAAATGCAGGCATTCTCCAGGACGAGCATGCTCGTCCGTTGATTCTGAGATTCCGCAGAGCGGAATCAAGGCGGTTAGTGTGATTCAAGTGTGATTCAAAATGATTCAAAAATCGCAGAGAACAAAAAGGCGGAAACGCTGTATTTATCAACGTTTCCGCTTCAATAAAAAGAGCGCGAGACGGGACTCGAACTTTATTTTACCCCGAAAAGCCCATAAAATCAAGGAGGAATACGCGTTGTCTACAGGGTGTCTACAATCTTCTGTAAGAGGTCGGTAAACTTATTTTATTTCATGCCGAAATAGTGTATAATATTTATAAACACAAGAAAAGGAATTGCGGATATGGATATAGAACAGCTTCAAAAGCTATTAAATGTTTCGTCCAATATAAAATGGTCAAAGCATTGCTTAGAGCGCATGCAGGAAAGGGATATCAGTATTGCGGATGTGAAGTCTTGTCTGCAAACGGGCGAAATCATAGAGGATTATCCAAACGATTTCCCTCACCCCAGTTGTCTTATTTTCGGACATACGAAAGAAGATAAAATATTGCATATTGTTGTCGGCTCAGATAGTAACAGTCTGTTTTTCATAACAGCTTACTTTCCGAGTACCGATAAGTTTGAAAAAGATTTAAAAACAAGAAAGGGGCAGTAATTATGTGTATGTATTGTAAATGTAAGAACATGATGCCATCATTGACAACGCATGTCGTAAATTACAAAAACTGCATTATCATTATCAAAAATGTACCCTGTGAAGAGTGTGAGCAATGCGGTGAGAAATATTATTCGGATGAGGTTGCAGAGCAAGTGGAATCTCTTGTGAATATGGCGAAACAGCTTATGCAGGAAATTGCTGTCATTGATTATTCCAAAGCGGCGTAAAGTTATGTAAAAATGGTGAATCATATATATACAACCCGCTTACAGAATCAGAGACGTACAACCTTATAACAAAGGCTTTATAGACTGTCTTCAAATTTGCAGACACAAAGAAAAACGGAAACGCTGTTTTTTCAACGTTTCCGCACTTTCTCAAAGAGCGCGAGATGGGACTCGAACTTTATTTTGTCCCGGAAAGCCCATAAAAACAAGGAGGAATGCACACTGTCTACAATGTGTCTACAACTTTGATTTTCGCTTCTG
>ERZ777305.2180-NODE-2180-length-17960-cov-2.822619_pt1 | contig 17960 bp, 15 predicted proteins | sample MGYA00374965_ERZ777305 | MGnify/ENA primary metagenome ERZ777305 (study PRJEB29328, sample SAMD00013331) | mouse gut metagenome | study: EMG produced TPA metagenomics assembly of the Metagenome analysis of fecal microbiota from mouse which was promoted... | reverse complement strand
ACCTGACCGTCAGTAACGTCGAAAAACCGAGGCACAAGATTTATAAGCGTAGACTTACCGCTGCCCGTCGAACCGATAAAGGCGACCGTCTCTCCCTTTTCGGCGCGGAAACTTATGTTGTGTATTACCTTTTCGTCGGAGTCGGGATAGCCGAAGGAGACGTTTTTGAACTCAACCGTACCCTCCTCCTTCAAAGGCTCCTCCGTTTCGGGGTCGGTTACGGAAAGCGGAGTTTCCAGCACCTCGTTTATACGCTTTGCTGAAACCTGCGCGCGCGGCAGCAGCACGAACATCATCATCAGCATCATGAACGCCATGATAATTTGCGAAGCAAGCTGCATGAAAGCCGCAACCGTCGCGTAGTCGGTAGAACCTGCGTTTATCAGGTGCGAACCCAACCAATATATTGCGAGGGAAACGCCGTTCATTATAAGCATCATGACGGGCGACATAAGCGACATCATTCTGCCTGCAAAAAGCTGGGCTTTGGTTATAGCTTCATTGGATTTTTCGAATTTGTCTTTTTGATATTCTTCCGCATTGTAAGCGCGTATAACGCGGATACCGGTAAGATTTTCGCGCGAAACGCCGTTAAGCTTATCCAAAAGTTTTTGCATTATTTTGAATTTCGGCAACACGAAAACCATCAGAAGCGCCAAAAACAGTACCAACGCAATTACCGCTATAACGGTGGCTAGCGTTAGATAGGTGCTTGTGCCTTGTATTTTGCATATAGCCCATACTGCCGTAACGGGCGCGGCAAACGCCATACGCAGCATGAGGATGTTTGCCATCTGAACCTGTTGCACGTCGTTTGTGGTACGCGTAATAAGCGACGGGGTGGAAAACCTGTCGCGCTCCGCAACGGAGAAAGAGTCCACTTTGGAATAAACGGCACTGCGCAGTCTTGCGGAAAGTCCTGCCGATACGTAGGACGCGATAAGCCCGACAAGTCCCTGCGCGACGGCGCTTGAAGCCGCGACAAGCAGCATCATGCCGCCGTTATATAAAATATCGCCCGTCTTGGCGTTTGCGGCTTTTAAAAGCAGGGACGCAAGCTCGTCCGGAAAACCGCCTTCGCCGATTACTCCGACAATATAATCCCAACCGTTTTCGGATACCGCCGCGCCGATTTCCGGACTTATTGCGGCGGGATTATTGTGATAATTCAAATAAGTTATAGAGGAAATAATATCCTTGATGTAGTCCACAAGCAACATAGTGCAGTAAACCTGCAATACGGTAAGTCCCACCAATACCGCAAGCAGCACCCAGTCAACGGGACGCAGTTTTTTGTATAGCTTAAACATATTTCACCGAATAATAATCTTTTACCTTATATTACCATATTTTAACCTGTTCTGTAAAACCATAACAAGCGCGGAATTGAAAATAACACATAACTTTCATTTTGAAAAATTTTCCGGAATAAATATCTGAATTCTTCCCAAAATAATTTCAACGGAGGATGTTATGCAGTTTGACGAAACTAAGACTTACAAAAATCTTGCAAGAAGCTTTGCCGGCGAAAGTCAGGCGGGCATGAGATACCAGCTTATCGCGCAAGCCGCGACCAAGCAGGGTTATATGACGCTTGCCGACACGGTGAAAATTCTTGCAAAAAACGAAACGGAGCATGCGAGAAGGTTCTTTGAAGAACTTAACAAACGCGGTGAAAAGCTTGACAATATCAATATCGACGCAGGTTACCCCTATCACAGCGGCGACCTCGGCAAGAGCCTTGCCCTTGCCGCCGACGACGAGCGTCAGGAACACACCGTAATTTATCCCGCTTTTGCCAAAGACGCCGAAGAAGAAGGTTTTAAAGACGTAGCCGCACTTTACAAACTTGTGGCGCAAGTTGAAGTCAGGCATGAAATGATTTTCAAATATCTTCACGAAGCGTTTACAAAGGGCTTACTTTTCAGCAATGAAACGCCTATTTTGTATGTCTGCAGTGAATGCGGATATATGCACACTTCGACAAAAGCATGGGACGTTTGCCCTTTATGTAAATCCGGTCAGGGTTACGTTGAGTTGCACGTTCCGTTTCAGAAGGAGAAAATATGAAAAAAACTAACGAAAACAAGACTCAAAACACGAAGAATTGCAGCGGTAGCGCTAAGAAATGCGGGACTAAGAACTGTGGCAAAAACACGAAAAACTGCAAATAAGTTTAAGGACAGTTATGACCCCAACGGAAGTTACACCGGTACGCCCGTAGACGGCGGAAAGCCGATACAAGACGTAGACGATTTGTAACTTAAAATGCGGACGCGGGACGAAATTTTTTTTCGTCCCGCGTTCTTTTGTGTTTAAAATTTTCGGAACTGATTGGTTCCGTTTAATACACTTTAAATTTAAATTGATATAATACAAACAAGTAATACATTATGCAAAAAATAACCGTTAATCAGACAAGCCCAGTAAATAGTCTGCACTTACATCGAAAAATTTTGCAATTACAACTATTGCTTCCGCGTTTGGCGTGCGCGTTTCACTTTCCCATTGTTTTATTGCCGAGTAACTTAAATTTAAAAGTTGTGCCAACCCGCGTTGACTTAAATCTTTTTCAACCCTTAACTCTTTTAAACGTTCCGCAAATATTTTCATTATAGTTGAATTATATCAAAACCTATTGAAAAATACTTGACTGAGTTCATTTGAAATCGTACAATAATATTGAGTTCAAATGAAGCGAGCATTAATACACCATTCTGAGCGGTGGCAAAAAATTCATTTTTTCCGTTTGGGATTCTTCACTGCGTTCAAAATGACGAAAAGTAATTGAAATAAAATTTACAAGTATTTCAAGCAACAATAAAAATCAATATTAAAAATTTTAATGAGATAATTATATTTATGCAAGAATCTTTTATTTGCGATTTGATTGAAATGGCGCATTTGGGTGAGTTGCGTGAAAATTTAAGAAATAACGAAAGCTATAACTGCGTTAAGGACGATAATGCCGCCCTTGACAAACTTAAAAACACACTCAATCCCGAGCAGTTTAAACTTGTTAAAGATTACATATTCCAAAATCAACTCAAAGAAGAATTTATCTACCGTCAATCCGACATAAAACTATTGAATTACGGTATTAAAATAGGTATGCAAATTCAAAAATCTTTCGACGACGACGAAGCTTAACCCAGCCGCTTAATAATTTTTGCGGGATTGCCCGCAATTACCACGTTTGACGGAAACGATTTTGTGACCACCGCTCCGCTTCCAACTATCACATTATCGCCGAGAGTTACGCCGGGATTTATTATCGCTCCGCCGCCAATCCAGCAATCGTTGCCGATAGTCACGGGTTTGCCGTATTCAAGCAGTTTTATGCGCGGTTCTCTTTCAAGCGGGTGGCATGCGGTGTAAATGCCGACCTGCGGACCGATAAGACAGTTATCGCCTATCCGCACTTTGCACACGTCGAGAATACATACGCCGTAGTTACAGTAGAAATTTTCGCCGACTTCGATATTCGAGCCGTAATCGCAGTAAAAGCCCTGTGTCAGGTTAATATTAGTTCCCGTTTTGCCGAAAAGCTGTTTTGCTACTTCCGCGCGCACGTCGTCGGAAAGTCCGCCGTTCAGCTTACAGCAAAGCGCAACAGCGCGTTGGTGAGCCGATTTAAGTTCTTCGTCGTTTGCCGTGTACAGTTCGCCGTCAAGCATTTTCTGCTTTTCCGTTTTCATTACAAAATCGCCTCGATAAATTCTTCGGCATTAAAAGCTTCCAAATCATCAAGCTTTTCGCCTGTGCCTACGAACGCGACGGGTATTTGCAATTCACTGCAAAGCGAAATTACAAAGCCGCCTTTTGCGGAACTGTCAAGCTTTGTTAAAACTATTCCGTCAAGCTCTACCGCTTCGTCGAACACCTCCGCCTGATTCACCGCGTTACCGCCGGTTGTCGCGTCGAGAATAAGAAGCTTATAGAAGTTTGCCCCGGGGCACTCCCTTTCGACCACGCGCGACATTTTTTTAAGCTCCTCCATAAGGTTGGCTTTTACGTGAAGTCTGCCCGCGGTGTCTATAATTACGACGTCCGTGCCCTTTGCCTTTGCGGAGGTCAACGCGTCGAATACGACGGCGGAAGGGTCGCTCCCCTCCTCGTGCTTGACTATGCGCACCTTAGCCCTGTCCGCCCACACCGTAAGCTGGTCTGCGGCGGCGGCGCGGAACGTATCCGCGGCGGCGACGGTCACGCTCTTTTTTTGGCTTAAAAAATAATTTGCAAGCTTGCCGACCGTTGTCGTCTTGCCCACGCCGTTAACGCCGACAAGCATTATCACGGCGGGATATTTTATTTCGAGAGGCTCCGCCTCGTTAAGCTTTTCTTCCAGAACGTCTTTCAAAAGGTCGGTGACAAATTCCTTATCTTTAAGCTTTTCCTTCTTAGCCTCCGACCTGAGCTCCTCCACGACGTCGTCCGCCGTAGTAACGGAAATATCCGCGCCGATTAAAATTTCTTCCAGCTCCTCGTAAAAATCGTCGCCGATTTTATTTTTTGAAAACAGCTTGGAAAGCGCGCCGGAAAGCCCTTCGCGCGTCTTTTTAAGCGCGTTTTTTATTTTGGAAAATAAACCCATAAATTAATACTCCTTTCACGGAAATTCGCTTACACGGTGCGATTACATAACCGTATCTCCGCCCAGCTTGCTTTCGACCTCGGAAAGCTTGACGGAAACTATTTTTGAAACGCCCTTTTCCTCCATGGTGACGCCGAAAAGAATATCCGCGTTTTCCATAGTGGGCTTTCTGTGCGTGATTACGATAAACTGCGTTTCGGAAGCGAATTTTTTAAGATACTTGGCGTAACGCGCAACGTTTGCTTCGTCAAGCGCCGCTTCTATTTCGTCCAGTACGCAGAAGGGCATGGGACGCATGCCGATAATCGCGAAAAGTATCGCTATTGCGGTAAGCGCACGCTCTCCGCCGGACAGAAGCGAAATTTTTGTAAGCTTTTTGCCGGGAGGGCAGGCTATAATTTCCACGCCCGCACTTAAAGGGTCGTCGCAGTCGGTATAATCGAGTTGAAGCTCCGCCCTGCCGCCGCCGAAAAGCTCCTTGAAAGTCTTTTTGAAATTTTCGTTTATAATTTTGAAGCCTTCGTCGAAAATTTTAAGCATTTCCGCACGAATATCGTCCAAAGCGGAAGTCAAATCGGAAATGGCTTTTTCCAGATCTTCCTTTTCCGTCGTCATCTTTTCAAAGCGGACGGAAAGCTCCTCGTATTCCTCCACGGCGTTGTGGTTGACGGGTCCGAGCATGGTTATCTGCCGCTTTAAATTGGCTATTGTCTGCGCGGACGTCGTCGTGTCGTAATTTTCTTCCCTGTATTTAAGACAACCCTCGTAGTCCTCTCCGTATTCTTCGGAAATGCGGGTTTGAAGATATTCCAGATCGCTGTCTATTTTCTGCAAAGCAAGGGCAAGCGTGCTTTGCTTGTGCGTTAATTCTTCCTTCTCCTTATAGGCATTAAGCCTGTCGCTGTCGTACTTCATAACGCGCTTATTAAGCTCGTCCTTGCGCGCCTGTATCTCGCCCACCTGTCTGTTGAGGTCGGCTACGACTTCCTGCTCCTCTTTTGAAAGCGCCGCCTGCTGTGCCTGATTGGTGAAGGACTGCATTTCCGCCTCTATCTGGGGTATGCTGGCTTTCGTCTGCTCCAACCTTGCGGAAAGCTGCTCCCTTTCGCCGTTGAGTCTTGCAATGTTGTCGGAACCCGATTTAAGCGCGCTTTCCAAAGAAGCGACTTCGACGAGTATGCCGTTCAAGCGCTCGGTTTTTTCTGTGCGCTCGGCGGTGAGTTTGTCATATTCCGCGCTCATGTCGTCGATTGCGGAGGAAGCCTTGTCAGACTGCTCGGACAAATCGCTTGCGCCCTTGCTGACGCCGCTGTACTCGCTGTCCAAGCCCGACAATCTGTCCTCCAAAGCCTTTAAGGACTGACCGTAAGCGGCGTATTCGCTCTCGGCGCCGGTTACGCTTTTTAACAGAGACGACTGCTTTTCGGTTACGGCTGCAAGCTCGAGCCTGGCGTCCTGCAAACGCTTTATGAGAAGCTGAAGCTCGTTATTGGCCTCGTCCTTTGCCGACTGCAAGTCCGCTTTTTTGATTTCCGAGCGGGACAGGAAAAGTTTTTTGCCGTCAATGCTTTCTTCTATTTCCTTAATTCTGCGTTCGTTGGCAAGCAGATTACCTGCAATTTCACGCTTGGAGCCGCCCGTCATGGAACCCGACGTTGAAATTACGTCGCCGTCCAAAGTGACTATTTTGAAAGCGCGGGGATAGCGGCGGGCTATCTGCGTAGCATTCTGTATATTGTCGCAAATAAGCGTGTTGCCCAGTAAATTATGAATTACGTTTTCAAACTTTTTATCGAATTTGACTAAATCGATCGCAAACCCTACGGCGCCCCTGTCGCGCACGGCGGATTTTATTTCGTTGTTTTCCACCCTCGGGCGGAGCGCGTCTACGGGCAGAAACGTAACCTGTCCCGAACGTGTGCGTTTAAGATACTCTATTAAAAACCTTGCGTCCTCGCGCGTGGGCGTGATAACGTTTTGCATAGCTCCGCCGAAAGCCGTTTCTATCGCCACCTCGTATTCGCCGTCGCACGAAACCACGTCCGCGATTAGACCCGAAATTTTCGACGTAAGCTCCAAGTCGCCGCGCGCGTCGCTTAAAAGCTTTTTGACGGAATAAATATAACCCTCGAACCTGTCGCGGAGAGCGCGGTATGTAGTCAGGCTGTCGTTCAGACCGGAAATCTGCGCCTGAGTGTCGTAAATCTGTTTAATAAGCTGTTGAAGCTTCTCCTCGCAGTCGCGCGTCTTTGCTTCCGCCTGCTCCAAAAGCCCGTTTTCGTTGCCGAGCAAATCGTTTAAAGCTTTGCCCCTTTCTATACAGCCGTCGTACTCTCCGCGCAGGGAATCGCGGCGCTCGCGTATCCTCTGCATGTCGCCGCGTATTTCGTTCAGACGCTCCTTCAAAAGTTCTTTCTGTGCGGAAAGCGAACCCATATTCTGACGCATGTCCGAAAGGTCTTTGAAGGTGTCCATTACCTTTTTACGGTGTTCGCCCGTCATGTACTCGTAGTCGGCTATCTTGGTTGAAAGCTCTTCTATCTCCGTGCGGAAAGCGCCTGCGGAAGAATTTAAAGACTCCAACCTGTTGGTGTTTCTCTCCGCATAGGCTTCGTTACGGCGTATTTCTCTTTCTATTTCTTCTATACGCTTTGCGGAATAAGCAACGTCCTCCTGCGCGGCGGCAAGCTTCGCCTTTACAGAACGCGCCTTTTCCGTAAAAAGCTTGGATTCGCCGGTCCTGTGCTCTATGCCGACTTCGTAGCGGCGTAAACGCTCGTTCAAATCCTGTAATTCCGCGTCCGCGGCGTTGATTTCGTCGCGGCGGTTGTGATATTCTTCCAAAAGCTTTTCAGAAAGCGCGGTTACTTCCTCTATACGCTTTTGCACTTCCTCCGCCTTATTGTTAAGCGCCTGCTTTTCCCCTGCGGCGCTGTCGTGGCGGCATATGTACAAATTCATTTCGTGACGGCGTAAATCGCCGTACAAATCCCTGTATTTAAGCGCGTTTTCGGAAGCTTTTTTCAAAGGTCCTATCTGCCTTTCCACTTCCTGCATGCGCTGTGAAAACACGTAAAGATTGTCCTTGGAAGCTTTCTTTCCGCGTCCGCCTTCCTGTCCTTGAATACGACTATACCGGTGGCTTCCTCGAAAATAGAACGCCTGTCCTCGGGCTTGGCGTTCATAATCTGTTCTATCCTGCCCTGACCTATAATGGAATAGCCTTCCTTCGCCGCGCCCGCCCCGTGCAAAAGTCCCGTTAAAACCTTCATACGGGAGGGTTGTTTGTTCAAAAGGTATTCGCTGGTGCCGTCGCGGTAAAGACGTCTGGTCATTTCCACTTCGTCGCAGTCTATTTCGAAAATTCTGTTAGTGTTGTCGAATGTAAGCGTGACCTCGCAAAAAGACATCTGGCGGCGCGCTTCCGTTCCTCCGAAAATTACGTCCATCATCTGCGAGCCGCGCATCATTTTTGCCGACTGTTCGCCGAGAACCCAGCGTATTGCGTCGGCGACGTTCGATTTGCCGCAGCCGTTGGGACCGACGATACACGTTACGCCGTCGCCAAGCGGAACGGTGGTTTTATCCGCAAACGATTTAAAGCCTACAAGTTGTATTTGTTTGAATGCGTTCATAGTTGTCCTTCTTCGTAAAATTCAAGCGCGGCGCGCGCCGCAAGCTGCTCGGCGGATTTTTTTGTGTCCGCCTCGCCTGTAAACGTACGTCCGAAAACGTTCAGACTTACGAAATATCTGTGTTTCTGACGCGTACCTATGTCTTTGCAGGTATATTCGGGGTCGGGCTGTCCTTCAGACTGCAAAAGCTCTAAAATCCTGCCCTTGAAATTGACCGTCCGTCCGGAAGAAAAATCAAGCGTGCGTAAGACGAAGCTTTTTGCCGCGTCCATACCTCCGTCGAGATAGATTGCCGCGATTACGGCTTCATATGCAGACGGAACCGCTTTTTTATTGTGATCGTCGCGCTTGCCGCGTATTAAAAATTTGTCAAGACCGAGTTTTTCGGAAACCGGCTTCAACGCCTTATCCGATACTATGCCGGCGCGGCGCTCGGTAAGTCCGCCCTCCGTTCCGCCGCCCGTATACAGCTTTTCCGAAACTATAAATTCCAAAAGCGCGTCGCCGAAAAATTCGAGAAGCTGGTTGTTTTCCTTCTGGTCTGCTGAGGCGAGAGTAAGAGCCTTTATAAGCAGCCGTTTATCCTTGAAAACATAGCCTACGGCACGTTCCGCCTCCTCAACGTTCATCCGTATCCCCCGTAATCGCGTCGAGATCCGCTTCCGAAAGCAGTTTCTCGACAGAGCCGACAAGTCCGTTGCGGTATATTGACGCCGCGTTATGTACGGAGTTTGCTATGCTTTCGGGTTTGGACGAGCCGTGACTTTTAACAACGGGCTTTTTAAGCCCCAGTAACAGCGCGCCGCCCGCCTTGTCGAAATCGAGCTGAGCGCGCATGCGCTTTAACGCTTTGCGCATAAAAAGATAACCTATTTTCGAGGAAAGCGAGGACGAAAGCTCTTTTTTCATCACGCCGAGCACCAGCTTTGCGCTGCCCTCCATGGACTTTAAAGCAACGTTGCCCGAAAATCCGTCGGAAACAACCACGTCGCACTCGCCGAGCATTATATCCCGCCCTTCGACGTTGCCGTAAAAGTTTATCCCATTTATCCGCGTGAGAAGCTTGTACGCTTCCTGATGCAGAGGGTCGCCCTTGTGGGATTCCGTTCCGTTATTTAAAAGGCCTACTTTGGGATTTTCCACACCGAAGCCCGCCTTGGCGTAAGCCGAACCGAGCAGGGCGAACTGACCGAGCATTACGCTTTTACATTCTGCATTGGCGCCGCAGTCCGCAAAAAGAGTGAAAGTCCCGCGGGAATTAGGAATAGGCGAACAGAGCGCGGGGCGCTTTATTCCCCTTATTCTGCCGAGAATAAGCTGACCGCCGGCAATCAACGCCCCCGTGGAGCCCGCCGAAACAAGCGCGCAAACGTCGTCCTGCTTTTTAAGCATCCAATACGCCTGCATCATGGAAGATTCCTTGCGCTTCACCGCCTCCGTAGGGCTGTCGTTCATGTCTATGACGTCGGGACAGTCGACTATTTCGAGACGCTTTTCGTCGAATTTGTATTTTTTAAGCTCCGCCTCTACGTCGTTGCGTCTTCCCGTAAGTATTATATAAAGCTGTTTGTCGCTTTCCAGCGCCGAAACCGCGCCCGCCACTGTGGAACGCGGCGCGTTGTCTCCGCCCATCGCATCGACTATTATTTTTATCATATATTCTCCTGTAAGGCGAAAAATTTACCGAACAGCATTATAACATATTAAGTTTGAAAACACAATTAATAAAAGGTTAAAATTGAAAATTCTGCGGCGGGCAAAAACAGGCTACGGCTGTTCCGCTTCACCGTCTTCGGGCGGCAACTCCTGCGGGACGACGCGCGTCAACGGCAAATATTTGTCCTTGCGGTATAAAACGGTTTTTTTTATGCCCCCGCGCGTCACCGTCAGATACCCCTCGCTGAGGATTCCGTCCCTGCCGTCCTTCACGCGGGAAGGGTCGTCGGTGACCTCCTCCGGCGCGGGAATATTGCCCGTCACGCGCGACGCGTAAGAGTACTGCGCTCCGTCGCTTTTACCGTAAAAATAAAACGTGACGTATCCTTTGCCGGCGGCGGCGCGAATATATAATTTTTCGGATAGAGAGTTTTTGAACTTCAAGTCGTAATAAGTTCCGCTTACCATTGCGTCGCATGAAGGCGGCACGTAGCTTACGGCAAGCGAGTGCGGATGAAACTCGGTTATCTGACAGCCCGCCAAAAGCGCCGCGTTGTAAAGCGTGGTGCTGACTTGACAAACCCCGCCGCCCACGCCGTCGACAAATTCGCCTTTTTCTATTATCTTTGCGCTTTTGAAGCCGCGGTCGGCCGTTCTTTCCCCGACGACGCCGTTAAACGAAAACACTTCCCCGGGGGCGAGAACCGTTCCGTTCACCGTTGCGGCGGCAAGGCGTATGTTGTGCGCCCTGTCAAAGTTTGAGGAGTCGAAATAAGTCGTAAAAGCGCTTATAAGACGCGTTTTGTTTTTGACTGCGGATAAAGTTTCCGTCCGCTTTAAGGTTTTATATTCTACCTTCACGTCGCAAAAGCCGCCCGAAAGCGAAGCGCGCACGTCGGCAACAAGCTTGTTGCGGTCCGCTTTAAATCCGTCGGAACCGGCGCAATACGTGAACGGCGTGCCCGACGCGTTGAATATTGCGTACGGCTCGGTGACGGGTCTGCTCTGCTCGTCGCAGATGCAGTGCGAAATTTCCGAAAGTCCGTTAAGATAAAAGCTGACCTCCGCCGTATAGCTGTTGCCCTTTTTCACTGCTTTTACAAGCTTTTGCAAATTGTCTTTATAGCCTATTTCGGGATAGGAAAACACGTATTTTTTATCCGCGCCTATTATTGTAAGCGATTTGGTTTTTAAATTTTCCTCTATCGAACCGCGTACAAGACGGACGGCTTCCGCCGCGCTTTTTCCTCCGACCTCTATGCCGTCTATAGTCACGTTTTTGGGCAGCTTGGCACAAAAAGCGCACGCAAAAAAAATTAAGCCCGCGAAAAATGCGAGCATAAACATAAGAGAATAAATTTTTAAAATAACAGTCTTTTTCAATTGTTCAGCCGTTTGGCAACAGCTTCGTCCAAATAGAACGCCGGCGAACCGATTTTATGTCTGCCGTCGGCAAAATGCGTATCGGAACCGCCCGTAATTTCCAGCCCGAAAGCCGCTGCCGTCTCCTTATAGTATGCCGTCTCTGTTACAGTATGCGTAGTATAAACGGCTTCTATCCCGTACAGACCGCGGTCTTTAAGTTTACCTATTAATTCCAGCAAACGGCTTTTACTCATTGCTATTCTGCCCGGATGAGCAAGCGAACACACGCCGCCGCCTGCCGCAACCGCTTCCACCGCACGCGACGGCGAAGGTCTGCCTATATCCGAAAAGGCGCATCTTCCGGACGCAAGATATTTTTCGTAAAAGGCGAAAGCGTTGCCGCAGTAGCCCTTTTCCGCACAGGCGCGCGATATATGCATTGTATGCACGGGAGCGCGGTCGTGCTTTCGGTATTTAAGTATTTCGTCCAAAGAAATTTCAATTCCGTTACGGCGCAGCTTGGCAATTATGTCCTCCGCCCGCGCGAAGGAACTTAAATACAGCTCGTCCAAAAACTGTTTGAAATCTGAATTATCAGCGTCCGCGCCGTAACCGAGAATATGAATTTTAACGCCGTTTTCGTATGCGGAAACTTCTATTCCGTTTACAGATCTCAAACCGGCGCCCGCGCAAAGAGACTCCGTTTCTTTACACGCAAGCATACAGTCGTGGTCGGTGACCGAAATAAGCCCGACGGAGTTAGCCTTTGCCTCGGCAACAACCTCCGCGGGCGACATAAGTCCGTCGGAATAGTATGTGTGAATGTGCAAGTCAGCCCTAATCAACGTTTTACCGCCCCGCCTTCTATTTTTATTTTGTTCACTTCCCTGCCGCACAGAACGCGCTCCGCATGGGTACAGGTTAGTACAGTCTGTAAACCGTGCGTGCGTCCGACAAGCTTTTTACGGCGCGGCAAGTCAAGCTCGCTCATTACGTCGTCCAGAATAAGTACGGGATATTCGCCCGAAATTTTTTTGAAAATTTCCACCTCGGCAAGCTTTACGGAAAGTGCGGCGGTGCGCGTCTGTCCCTGCGACGCGAAATTTTTTGCGTCCGCGCCGTCGATTTTTATATCCAGATCGTCGCGGTGCGGACCCGACGCGGTAAAGCCCAGTCTTATATCCCTCTCGTAATTTGCGGAAAGCTCGTCGAAAAGCCGCTTTGTAAGCTCCTCCTCGCCGCCTTTATATTTCTTTTCGGGGGAAATTTCCAGCTTCTCCGCGCCGTCCGTCAGATAAGAATGTATTTCGCTTGCCACGGGAGAGAGCATTGCGCAGAACTCGGCGCGCTTGAAGGCTATCGCCGCGGCGTACCTGCACAGTTGCTCGTCCCAGACGGGCAGCGTTTCGTACACGAGGGACAAATCCCTGTTTTTAAGAAGATTGTTGCGCTGTTCCAAAATTTTATTGTACCGCATCAAAGCTATATAGTACGGCTTGTTAAGCTGGGAAATGGAAACGTTCAAAAACCTGCGCCTTTCGTCCGGCCCGTCCTGTATAAGTCTTAACTCCTGCGGGGAAAAAAATACGCTGAAAATATTGCCAAGAATATCCGCATTGCGCGTTATTTTATTGCCGTTTATACGTACCTCGCGGCTGTTTTCGTAAATGCAGGCGGAAATTTCTATTTCACCGTAAGCGCCTTCCGCAAGCGCGGAAATTTCAGCGCAGTTTGCGCCGTGCATGATAAGCTGCTTATCGCGGCGGCTTCTCGGCGACGCGCCCGTGCAAAGGTAAAAGACAGCTTCCGCGCAGTTGGTTTTGCCCTGCGCGTTCCGCCCGAACAGAACGTTTAATCCTTCGGAAAAGTCTATACTTTCGTTCACGTAATTTCTGAAATTTTTCAATTTTAAATTTTTTATACGCATTTATCTTAAAAACACTTTATTTTGGATAAGATTTGTAGTATAATGATTCTCACTTACTACATCATTATAACAAATTATTCGGAAAAACTCAAAGGATTATCGGCTGAATTATGGCAGAAAAGGGGAATTTGGATTTTATATACAATCCTATAAAGGTAAAGATGCGCGAGCTGGTCTCGCTTATCAATTATACCACTTATATCGAAAAGTTGGAGCCCGTCGAAATAGACGGCAGATTTATCGTACTGCAAACCCCTAACGAGACATTTGCAAAATACATCACGGGTACGCTTGCCGACAAAATGCGCGAAGCGATTATAAAAGCCGACGTGGGACTTACCGATTTCCGCTTAAAGGTCGAAGGCGGCGAGGGTTACGCATACAACGCGCCGGAGGAAGCCGACAGCTACGCTCCGCCCGCCAATCTCGACCCGAAGTTCACATTCGACAGCTTTGTCGTCGGCAAGAATAACGAATTCGTCCACGCCGCAGCGCTTTCGGTCGCCAACGACCCCGCCGGCACATATAACCCTTTATTCATTTACGGCGGAACCGGACTTGGCAAGACTCACCTTATTCAGGCTATCGCCAATAAAGTCGTAAACGAAAAGCCAAACCTCAAAGTAATTTACGTCACCTGCGAGCAGTTTGTCAACGAGATAATAGACACAATGTTTACCAGCCGCGGTCCCGACGCGCGCGACAGGGGAAACAAATTAAGACAGTATTACCGCAACGCGGACGTACTTATTATAGACGATATACAATTTATTGAAAACAAAAAAGCCGTTCAGGAGGAATTTTTCCATACCTTTAACGAGCTTGTTTCCAAAGGCAAGCAGATAGTAATTTCTTCCGACCACCCCCCCAAGGAGCTGACCGCACTGGAAGAAAGACTGAGAACGCGCTTTTCGGGCGGACTTCTTTTCGATATCCTCCCCCCCAACTTCGAAACGAAAATAGCTATTTTGAAGCGCAAATCTTTTGAAAAGAAATGTCTTGTGCCGGACGACGTTTTAACCTTTCTTGCACAGGACTCGGGCGACGACGTAAGGACGCTTGAAGGCAGACTGACGAAGGTAATTTTCGCCTCCAAGCTGCATGAGGAGCCTATTACGATAGCCCTTGCGAGAAGCGCGCTGAGCGAAGCCGTGTCAGAGCCGGGCAAGGAAGAAATTACGCCCGAAAACGTTTTGACCGCCGTAGCGGGATATTACAGAATTTCAAAACAGGACATACTGGGAAAAAGCAAAAAGAAAGAGCTGGTTATTCCCAGACAGATTTGCTGCTATCTCATGTGCGAGCTGCTTTCGCTTCCTCTTATTTCGATAGGCAAAGTGCTTGGCGGACGCGACCACACCACCATTCTTTATTCAAGGGATAAGGTTGACGAGATGTGCCGCGTAAACGACAAAATAGCGAAAGACGTAGACGATATCAAAAACATTATACTGAAAAAATAATTTTAATGATTTACCGCGCCGTTGCGCGCGGCAATTGCGCAAACAGGGGGCGCGGGCAAAAACGCCCGCGCCGTTAATTATATGAAAACTTTCGTTGAAGGACATTACGACGTCGCCGTAATCGGCGCGGGACACGCCGGTTGCGAAGCCGCGCTTGCCTGCGCGAGACTGGGACTTAAAACGGTTATGCTGACCCTTAATTTGGACAGCATAGCCTTTATGGCGTGCAACCCGTCCATAGGCGGCACGGGCAAGGGTCACATCGTGCGCGAAATAGACGCGCTTGGCGGCGAAATGGGCGTGAACGCCGACAAGACCGCCATTCAGATGCGCATGCTTAACGAGGGAAAGGGCGAAGCCGTGCAATCCCTGCGATGTCAGTGCGATAAAAACGCATACCACCGCGAGATGAAGCGCACGCTGGAAAATACCGACAATTTAAAAATAGTCCAGTGCGAAGCCGCCGAAATTCTTACCGACGCGGGACGCGTCGCGGGCGTCATGACGACCTACGGCGGAATTTTCGACTCCTGCGCGGTCATAATTGCGACGGGAGTTTATCTGAACGCCGAAACCGTCACCGGAGAACTGCGCAAAAAAAGCGGGCCTAACGGTTTTGCCCCCGCCACCGCGCTGACGGAAAGTCTTATAAAACTCGGCTTCAATGTAAGAAGATTCAAAACAGGCACCCCCGCCCGTCTCGACGCGAGAACGGTCGACTTCGGCAAATGCCAAATTCAGGAGGGCGAAAACGGACTTCCCTCCTTTTCTTTCCTTAACGGGAAAGCCGACAAGAATTCAAGCGTATGCCACCTCACTTATACGAACGGTGAAACGCACGCAATTATTTTAAACAATTTAGACCGTTCGCCGCTGTACAACGGCGACATTACCTCCACGGGTCCGAGATACTGCCCATCGATAGAAACAAAGGTTGTCCGGTTCAAAGACAAGGACAGACATCAGATTTTTCTCGAACCCGAGGGCTTGGACACAAACGAGATTTACGTGCAGGGAATGTCCTCCTCCATGCCGCACGAAACGCAGAAGCAGATGTACCGTTCCGTTACGGGGCTTGAAAACTGCGATATAATGCGCTACGCTTACGCGATAGAATACGACTGCATAGATACGTTGGACGTGTATCCCACTTTGGAATACAAAAAAATAAGCGGACTTTACACCGCTGGACAGATAAACGGAACTTCGGGTTACGAGGAAGCCGCCGCGCAGGGACTTATTTCGGGAATAAATGCGGCGTATAAGATACTGGGCAGACCCCCCTTCATTCTGGGGCGCGACGAAGCGTATATCGGAGTTATGATAGACGACCTTGTGACAAAGGGCACTGAGGAGCCGTACAGAATTATGACGTCGCGCGCGGAATACAGACTTGCTTTGAGGCACGATATTTCCGATTTGCGCCTTACCGGAAAAATTGCAGATACCGCGCTTTACACCGAGCAAAGAAGAAAAATTTACGAACGGAGAAAAAAGCTGTACGCGCAGGCGCTTGCGGAGCTTGACGGCAAACCCGAACGGAAAGACGCCGTAAAAACGGTAAACGGGATTCCCGTGGCGGGCTTGTCTTACGCAGACCTTATCAGGCGGGGCTGTTCCTTAAAAGATGTATGTGAAGCGTTCGGGATTTTGAAAGACTTCCCCGAAGACATAATAAAATCCGCCGAAACGACGGTAAAATACGACGGCTATCTTAAAAAGACGGCTCAACAGATAGAAAAAGCGAAAAAGCTTGAAAGCAAAGCCATCCCGGCCGACTTGAATTACGACGAAATAAAGGGGTTGAGATTGGAAGCGCGCGAACAGCTTAAACGCGTACGCCCTCTTACTCTGGGGCAGGCGGGAAGAATTTACGGAGTAAACCCCGCCGACGTGACCGTGCTTATCGTCTGGCTGGCGACGAAAAAATAAAAATTTACGGCTCGGAATAATTCCGAGCCGTCTTTTTAATTTTTGCCGTCAAGATTTGCGAAAACGTCCGTCGCGGAAGCTTCGTGCGATTTCACTATATCGAAGTAAGGATCGCCCGAAAAATCCCTCGTTTTGGTATATTCGCCGCCGAGAGCCTCTATGGCGTATTTCAGTTCCCTGTACTCGATAAAATTTATACCTTCCTCGTCTATTTTATCAAGAAGATATTTCAATGCGCGCTCGTCGCCGTAAGCGGCAAGATAACTTGCGTGCATAGGCACGTTGTCGGGGTCGGTGCGGAATTCTTTTAAAAGAATATCGAATATTTTATCCGACTTTATGACCGAACGTGACATGATATTCCCGCTCGACGCCGTTTATGTAGTTTTCGACGGCCTCCGCGGCAACCTCGTCAGCCTTTTCCTTTAAAAAATCCGCACAGCGGTCTTTCAAATCCTCGCTGCTGTCTTTATCGATTAAAAGGCTCATGTACTTTTTAAGCGCCTTGGATTCCGCTCCGAGTATGCTTATGGCATAGTCGCGCTCGTCCCCGCTTCCGTCCAAAAGCGGAAGTAAAAGGTCGACCGCTCCCCTGCTTTCTATTGCCGAGCAGAGAAATTCGCTTACGGGCACGCCCTGTTTGAGATGCGTGCGCAGCGCTTTGACAAGCTCAGTATCGCTCATCTTCGCATAGAAGCCGTTTGGCGTGTCGCCGACCGACTTTATAAACGTGTCGCCGAACTGCTTGTAAAGCTTGGGAATCAAATCCTCCCACTCACTCTCCTTATGCTTGCCGTTGTCGTTTAAAATGTAGTCGCTCAGTTTTTTATCGAACATTCCGTCGAAATCGTACAGCTTCATAATTCCCCCAAAATACGCGAAATACCGCTTTCGGACGCACCGAAAAATTCGCTTAAATTTTTGCGCGTAATCTGCGCCTCGCACACGCCGGAACGAAGATACGCCGCGGCGGTAAGCGCGTCTGCGTCAGCCGAATACGACAGCGCGCCGCGTTCCTGCATTTCCGCATAAAGACCTTCGCACGCCTTTGCGAAAGCCTCGCCGTAAGACGAATCTATTACCGCGAAATGGGCGCAGAGTCTGGCGTAAGCGGTTATGAAATTTTTGCGTTTCGCCCTGCCGAGGCTGAGCGCGCGGAAATCCACACGTTTATAAATATGGCATATGACTACGCCGAAAGAGTTATCCTCGTTACGTCCGCCCAACAGCGTCAGAATATGCACTTTGATGCCATCCGACAAAAATGCGTTTAAAAGCATGTCGCACACGACCGAGTCCAGCTCCGCCTTCACCGCGCAGGTCGCCGCAAGATATTGAAGCTCGCTGTCGTCGGCGCCCTCCGTTTCGTCGAAGCACCACTTTATGCA
>ERZ777305.2179-NODE-2179-length-17967-cov-6.880360_pt1 | contig 17967 bp, 13 predicted proteins | sample MGYA00374965_ERZ777305 | MGnify/ENA primary metagenome ERZ777305 (study PRJEB29328, sample SAMD00013331) | mouse gut metagenome | study: EMG produced TPA metagenomics assembly of the Metagenome analysis of fecal microbiota from mouse which was promoted... | reverse complement strand
AACCAGAAAAACTTTAGAGGATGCTTACGCATCCTAAAGCTGCCGGCAGCCCAACTCCCGGACTTTCTTTGGGCCGGGAGCGACGGCGCGCTAAAGGTTTAGCCTACATATAAAGCGCGCCGTTGCCCCGACCCGAAAGTAATCACGAAGATTGAGGACTGCGGAGCCTAAGGAGTAGCGTAGCTAACTAAAAGTCTTTTGGGTACCTTTTCTTCAGAAAAGGTACGGTTCTATCCGGCTCAAAGAATAGTGTGAGAATAAAGCGATTGTTTGACAGCAAGAGACAGATGGCAGATTACCGTCAGTATTGGCAGCATGTTGTCAATAAGATCCCCAAGTTGTTGTTTTTGCTCGTGGTTCTTTACGCCCTGAGCGAGAACCGCGATGCCGTGTTCGGTCGTCAGGGGAGGGAAGCGGTGCCCGAAGCCCCGACCCGGTTCGATTCGGCCCTTGTCGCGCAGTTTTTCGATCATGCCCCTCTGCTGACCACCGACGACTCGGTGATGTACGAAGTGCGGACCGTCGACGAGCCGCACGCCTTGTCCGGATACGTCATCGCCGGGAGGCAGGCGACCAATACGACGCGCGGGTTCGGCGGGCCGGTTTCCGTGGTGATTTTTCTGGATCGGGAGATGATTATCCGCGGGGTGAGGATGCTGCCGAACAACGAGACCCCGCGTTTCGTGCGCCGGCTGGCCGAGGCCCGGTTTCTGGAGCAGTGGAACGGCCGCCATCTGTACGATCGGATTCCCGACGTAGACGCTTTGTCGGGGGCTACCCATACCTCGCAGGCCGTGATTGCCGATGTGAATAAGACCCTGGCCGCGCTGCTTCGGCGGGAACCGAAAACCCGGTCGTGGGACTTCGTGACCAATTATCTGGGCGAGTTTGCCGTCTTGTTTGTGACCGTGATGTCGCTGGCCTGCTTCCTCTCGCCCGAGACGACGCGGAGGATCCGAATCCCGCTGCTGGTGCTTTCGGTGATCGTGCTCGGGATCTGGCAGGGGGCGTTCGTGTCGTTGAGCCTGTTGTACAACTGGCTGTTGTTCGGAGCCTCGTCGATCGCCCGGTTCGGGACGCTCGCGGTTGTGCTGGCGGCGGTCTTGATCCCGTTGTTTACCAATCGGGACTTTTATTGCGCCTATCTGTGTCCTTTCGGCGCGGCGCAGGAGCTGGTCGGAAAGGTGTGGCCCGGGAAGCGTCCGATTCCCAAGCGGGTATTGAAAGGAGCGCGGTGGGGCAGACGCTTGCTGCTGGCCGCCGTCGTCGGTTTGTTGATCCTTCGGCCGCGGTTCGAACTGGCCGATATCGAGCCCTTCACCGCATTTCTGATTCGGTCGGCGGCGACTTCGTCGATCGTGTTGGCCGGGATCGGACTCGGCGCGTCGCTCTTTTTCTATCGGCCGTGGTGTCGGATCGTCTGTCCGACGGGCGAGTTGCTCGCTATTCTGCGCCGTCGGCTGCGGTATCCGAAGCTCCGAGAGCGGCGGCGGGACGATGAGTCGGCAGATCGAACCGCATAAGGCGGCATTCGCCTTCCGGAGAGAGTCCTATGGCGAAAATGGCGTTCATCTTCTCGTCGTAGGCCGTTCTCACGAAGTGCAAGTCGGTTTTATAAACCGACTCCAAGGCCCCGTTCCAGTCGAAGACGACCAGATAGTTCATCTTCCGGAAATCTTTCGTTCCGTTGTAGGTGGCATAGACGTGTTCGTTCGAAGCGCAGAGGGGGCCGAAACCGAACGTAATTACCTCGTAATCCGTCGGATTTCCCCACTTGTCATACGGAAATTCCGGTTCGACGAAATATTCGATATACCGTTGCCGAATCGTGTCGTCCTCCACGTCGAAAAGTTCCAGAATCGCCCCGAAATAGAGCCCCGCAGCCAGACGTTTGCCATCGGGCGAGAGGGCGGCCGAACTGTTTCGCCAGGCCGATTTCATTACGATCGTATCCGTTGCCTCCGGAAAACGGTCATACATGTGCGTCACTTTGCCCTCTCGGGTCAGCAGCGCGAAACGATAGGTATGCCGGGTCGGCATGATATATGCCCCTAAAAGACCTGCCATTCCGTTAGTCGTAGCAAAAATCTCGTCGGCAAAGAAAGGAACGTCGAGCACCCATTCTTCCATCGGCGTCCGGTTCCCGGCCAGCAAGGAGTCGAGGCGCCATCGGATCATCTTTTTGACCTGTGCATCGTAGATCCAGAGGGTGACCGAATCCCGGTCGGGTACAATCGCGTTTGCCGCAATCGCTTCGCCGGGCCCTTTCCCGATGGAACAGAAATCAACGAGCCGCTCGCCCTCTTGCGTGTACAGATGGCCTTGATTCTCGCAGGTGTCGAGATAGATCACGGCGAGGTAATCTCCGACGATTTGCAGATTCGTAGCGAGCGAGGTGAGTATCGTGTCCTCCAATACGACCCCGTCCAGCGGAACCGCTTGCTCCACAGCCAGCGGACGATAATTCGTCCGCTGACCGCAACCGCAGCATGCACACAGCGTGAATAGAATGGGTAGTAACAGCTTTTTCATTCTTTTGTTCTTTTGTCGAGGGGCAAATGACATACAGGCCGGCGATTTCCGCCGGCCTGTATATGAACGAATCGAGGAAATCCCTCCTTGAAAAGAAACGCTACGACAGTTTCCGCGCCACTTCCACCTGTTCGTATCCCTCGATGATATCTCCCACCTTGACGTCGTTGTAGTTCTCGATGTTCAGACCGCACTCCATATTCGGCCCGACTTCCTTGACATCGTCCTTGAACCGTTTGAGCGATCCCAGTTTGCCGGTGTAGACCACGATCCCGTCGCGAATCACCCGCACCAGGGTATTCCGGGTAATCTTCCCCTCGCGCACCAGACACCCTGCGACCGTCCCCACCTTCGTAATCTTGAAGACTTCCATCACCTCCACCGAGCAGACGATCTCCTCCTTGGTCTCCGGCGCGAGCATCCCTTCGATCGCATCCTTGATCTCGTTGATGGCGTCGTAGATGATGGAATAAAGCCTGATTTCGATCTCCTCCTTCTCCGCCAGCTTCCGTGCCGATGCCGAAGGACGCACCTGGAACCCGATAATCACGGCGTTCGAAGCCGCTGCCAGCAGAATGTCGCTCTCCGAAATCGGCCCCACCGCCTTGTGAATCACGTTCACCTGCACCTCTTCGGTCGACAGTTTCACCAGCGAGTCGGTCAGCGCCTCGATCGAGCCGTCCACGTCCCCCTTGATAATGACGTTCAGCTCTTTGAAGTTCCCCACCGCAATGCGTCGCCCGATCTCGTCGAGCGTAATATGTTTCTGCGTCCTGAGGCCCTGCATCCGCTGCAGCTGTTCGCGTTTGTTGGCGATTTCGCGCGCAGCCTTGTCGTCTTCCATGACGTTGAAGTTGTCGCCCGCCTGCGGCGCACCGTTGAGACCCAGCACCAAAACCGGCGTAGAGGGCCCCGCTTCGGTCACCTTCTGGCCCCGTTCGTTGAACATGGCTTTGACCCTCCCCGAATATGTCCCCGAGAGCATCACATCGCCGACGCGCAGCGTCCCGGCGCTCACCAGTACGGTGGCCACGTATCCCCGCCCCTTGTCCAGCGACGATTCGACGACTGTCCCCGACGCCCGCCGGTTCGGATTGGCTTTCAGATCGAGCAACTCCGCCTCCAGCAAGACCTTTTCCAACAGCTTGTCCACGTTGATCCCTTTCTTTGCCGCCACGTCCTGAGACTGGTACTTCCCGCCCCATTCTTCGACCAGATAGTTCATGTTGGCCAGCTCTTCCTTGATCTTTTCCGGATTGGCGTTCGGCTTGTCGATCTTGTTGATGGCAAAGACGATAGGCACCCCTGCCGCCTGTGCATGGTTGATCGCTTCGACCGTCTGCGGCATCACGCTGTCGTCCGCCGCAATGATAATGATGGCCACGTCCGTCACCTTCGCCCCCCGGGCACGCATGGCGGTAAATGCCTCATGCCCCGGCGTGTCGAGGAAGGTGATCCGCCGTCCGTCCTCCATCTTCACGCTATATGCCCCGATATGCTGGGTAATCCCCCCCGCTTCGCCTTCGATGACGTTGGTCTTCCGGATGTAGTCCAGAAGCGATGTCTTCCCGTGGTCGACATGCCCCATGACCGTAACGATCGGCGGCCGCGGCAGCAAGTCTTCCGGTTTGTCTTCCTCTTCGACAATGGCTTCCTGAATATCCACCGTTACGAATTCGACCTTGTATCCGAACTCTTCGGCCACGATCACCAGAGCTTCGGCATCCAGCCGCTGGTTGATCGAGACCATCAGCCCGAGGTTCATGCAGGCGGTGATGACATCCGTCACCGATACGTCCATCATCGTCGCCAGCTCGCTCACCGTCACGAACTCCGTCACCTTGAGGATCGATTTCTCGCGTTCCTGCTGTTCCATCTCCTCGGCCATCCGTCCGTGGATCGCCTCGCGTTTATCCCGCCGATATTTCGCACTCTTGCTCCCCTTGCCTTTAGAGGTAAGCCGCGCCAAGGTCTCCTTAATCTGTTTCTGCACGTCTTCGTCGCTCACCTCCTGCCGCACCACAGGCTGCTTGCCGCCCCGGCCTTTCCGACCGCCGCCCGCAGCATTTCCCCCGAACCGTCCGCCGCCGTTATTTCCTCCGCGACCACCGTTTCCGCCGCCATTCGCTCCCTGTCCGTGCACTGTCGCCGGACGCGAAGTCCCCGGGGTATTGGCCACATCGACCTTCCCTTTCTTAATCCGGTTGCGTTTCCCGCCGCGTCCCCGTTCATATGTGGTCGGCAGCTCGATCTTTCCGACGATCTTCGGCCCGGCCAGACGGTTGGCATCGTCATTTGCACGGAATACTTCCGGTTCTTTCTTTTCCTCGCTCACCGCCGGTTTCGCAACAGGCGCCGCACTCTGTGCAGTTCCCGCCGCCGAAGTCTCCGTCGGTGTTTGTGTCGGTTTCGGTTCCGGTTTCACCGGAGCGGTCGGCGTCTTCACCGCTTCCGTCTTGACAACGGGTTTCGGCTCCGGTTCCGGCTGTTTCACTGCCGGTTTTTCAACAGCAGCAGTCGCCGTCGATTCCGTCGCTGTTTTCTCCGCTGCCGCCGCTTTTTTCTTCGGCCCGTTCAGGTCGAGTTTGCCGACAACCTTCGGCCCGCTCAAGGTCTCGACCGGCGTGGCGAAGACCGTAGCCCCCGTGTTTTTCTTCTTAGTTTCCGTGCCGACAGATTCGTCTCCCGCAGCTGCAGTCGTGTCGGGCGCAGCGTTGTCGTGCAGCGATACGCTCTCGCGCACGGGTTTGATTTTCTCGCGAATGTCGATTTTCTGCACGCTTTTCCCTCCGAACTCGTTCCGCACGAGTTCGACGGCTTTCGGATCGAGAATGGTGCTGGGGCCGTGTTCCACCTTGAAGCCTTTCTTTTCCAGAAATTCCACGATGGTTCCCTGCCCCACGTTATACTCGCGTGCGACGCCGCTCAATCTGACTTTTGTCTGTTTCTCTGCTGCCATGTATCTGTCTTTCCTCTTTTTGATGTGCACCGGCTTGTCGGCCCGGCTGCCTTAAAAACGTTCTCTCTCCTTTCCTCCGTCCTCCGCCTCATGCGTATGCCCCCCTCCGAATCGAAAGCGGGGATCACTCGAATTCGCTCCGAAGAATCCGGAGCACTTCCTGGATGGTCTCCATTTCGAGGTCGGTTCGCTGGGCCAGATCTTCCGCGTTCTGTGCCAACACCCGTTTAGCGGTGTCGAGGCCGATCTTCTTGAACTGGTCGATGATCCAGGGTTCGATTTCGTCGGTGAATTCGGTCAGGTCGACGTCCTCTTCGTCCTCTTCGCTGGTTTCGCGGTAGACGTCGATGTCGTATCCCGTCAGCATGCTGGCCAGCCGGATGTTCAGCCCGCCTTTCCCGATCGCCAGCGAGATTTCGCTCGGTTTGAGGTGTACTTCCGCCGTTTTGGTCTCTTCGTTGATGTCGATCGAGAGCACTTTGGCCGGGTTCAGCGCGCGCTGGATCATCAGGCTCGGATTGGCCGTGTAGCTCACCACGTCGATGTTTTCGTTCCGCAACTCCTTGACGATCCCATAAATCCTCGACCCTTTGACCCCCACGCAAGCCCCTACCGGGTCGATCCGTTCGTCATAAGATTCCACCGCCACCTTGGCCCGCTCGCCCGGAATCCGGACGATTTTCTTGATGGTGATCAGTCCGTCGAAGATTTCCGGCACTTCGAGTTCGAACAACCGTTCGAGGAACTCCGGCGCGGTCCGCGACAGGATGATCTTCGGGCTGTTGTTGATCATCTCGACTTTCGAGACAATGGCCCGAATCGTATCCCCTTTCCGGAAGAAGTCGCTCGGAATCTGTTCCGCCTTGGGCAGCAACAGCTCGTTGTCCTCGTCGTCGAGCACCAGTATTTCGCGTTTCCAGACCTGGTACACTTCGCCGGTGATAATCTCGCCCACCCGTTCGGTGTATTTCTGGAACAAATTGGCTTTCTCCAGATCCGTGATCCGCGAGGCGAGGTTCTGCCGGATGGCCAAGACGCTGCGCCGTCCGAAGTCCGAGAATTTGACTTCGGTGGCTACCTCTTCGCCCACTTCGTATGTCGGGTCGATTTTCCGGGCATCGGTCAGGCTGATCTGCGTGTTTTCGTCCAGCACGTCGCCGTCTTCCATCACCAGCCGGTTTCGCCAGATTTCGAAGTCTCCGCTTTCGGTGTTGATGATGATGTCGAAGTTTTCGTCCGATCCGTAGGTCTTGACGAGCATGTTTCGGAAGACGTCTTCCAGCACGCTCACCATGGTGGCCCGGTCGATATTCTTGAGTTCCTTGAATTCGGCGAATGTGTTGATCAGGTTAATTGTTTCCATCGCTCTTGTCTGCGTCCGCGCCTGCATGGAGGCGGGATATTTAATTTGTTTTTTTGAATGCTCGATCGTTATTTGAAGTCGAAGTGTTCGCTCACGGCTTTCGTATCCGCCAGTTGAACCCGTTCGCGTCGTTCGACGTCGGTTTTCCGTTTCTTCCCGGGCACGAGTTCCCTGACGGTATAAGCCACCTCGATCGCGGCCGGAGCATCCGCCCCGTCGTCCGAGGAGTCGTAGCCGATGCCGCACAAAACCACTCCCGTCAGTTTTTTCCCGTCTCTGAAAAGCACGTCCACGCGCGGCAAATCGCCCCCATCTCTTAAAGATGCCTGCCGGATGAGTTTCTGGTATTGCCGTCCCAGTTTCAGCGGCTGTCCCAGTCCTGCCGACATGACGGTGAGCTGGCAGTCCCATCCTTCGCCATATTCCGCCTCCAGCCGGGCGTTAATCTCCCGACTCAGTAACGCGCAGTCGTCGATTCCCACTCCCCGCATCCGCCCTTCGTCGTCCATCCCGTCGCAATCTATCGTCACGGTGATTTCGTCGATCCCTCCGGCGCCATTCTCCCGGCACGCGAGGTCGACGACGAAAAATCCCCGCTCTCCCCAAACAGAGTCGCTTCCCTCGATCATCGAGCGGATCAGTTCCCGTATAGCTGTGGTGTCCGTCATGGTCGTCCTGCATAATAAACAGAAAACGGAGGTCGAACGCCCCCGTTTCCAAATCTCACCTAACGGACGAAGCGTCCGTAATATCTTTGCGAATAATCAACCTTTGGGGAGGTATTCGCTTGTTATATCCCTCCTATTTCCCCTCTTCTTCCTCTTCCTCCTCTTGCGCCCAGAAGAGATCCTGCAAATCTCCGCTGATTACTTTATTATTCAATCTCACCTCGAAATCGCCACCTTGTTCCTCAAAACAGGAGACATTATCGAACTTACTGAAAATAGTTGAGATAACATTTCGCATCATTAATTTGATGCAAATTTTTAATTGTTTTTTCTGCTCTTCATTCAGACTAAGATACAACTTGTGACTTTCGATCCAAGATTGATCCGTCCAATCTTCGGTAGACACAGCATCAGAAAAGAGATCATTGAGATAATAGTTAAAATCGTCGGTCAATATCTCTGTTCTTACAGCTTTGACATATTCAGAAGCATCCATAATTTCTGAATTTTAAAGTGATACAGAAAGATGCAACAAATATATACAATGTTATGCAGTTATACAAATACGGCCCGCAAATAAATGCAGCTACTCTGTATCCTGATCTTTCAACCGCGGCTGGTACGGTTTGATAACCCCCCGCTTCGACCCTGCGAAGAAGTTCAGCATCTCTCTCCGCGCCTCCGAGTCGGGCAGCCGCTCTTCCAGCAGGCCGCACGCTTTCCCGTACGAATACCCGTTCTGGAACATGATCCGGCAGATGTTCATGATCTCCTCGATCTGCTTGGCGTCGAACCCTCTCCGCCGCAGCCCGATGGTGTTTACCCCCACGTACGATGCCGGATAGTGCGCCGCCTTGATGAAAGGCGGAATGTCCTTGCCGACCATCGTCCCGCCGCTGGTCATGGCGTGTTTCCCGACGCGGCAGAACTGGTGGATGGCCGTATGCCCTCCGAGAATGACCCAGTCGTCCAGCTCGACCTCTCCGGCCAGCGAAACGTTGTTGGCCAGAATGCAGTGGTCGCCTACCACGCAGTCGTGTCCCACATGCGCATAGGCCATGATCAGCGTGTCGCTCCCCACGATCGTCGTATTCTTCGCCGCCGTTCCCCGGTTGACCGTGGCGCATTCGCGGATCATCGTCCGGTCGCCGATGACGGCCGTAGTCTCCTCTCCCCTGAATTTGAGGTCCTGCGGAATGCCGGCAATCACTGCTCCGCTGAATATCTTACAGTCGCGGCCGATCACCGCCCCGTCGTTAATTACCGCGTTCGGCCCGATCCATGTGCCGTCTCCGACGGTCACCTTGCCGGCGATGTATGCAAAAGGCTCTACGGTCACATTTGCGCCCAGTTTCGCGTCCGGATGGACATAGGCCAGAGGATGTATCATAAAGTGTAAAGAAAGAGTGTCCGATTATTTGTTCTTGGTCACGAGCGCCATCAGCGAGGCTTCCGTCGCCAGCGTTCCCCGCACGTACGCCCGTGCGTCCATTTTGACGATCCCGCGCCGGATCGGTTCCGAGAGGTGCAGTTCGAACTGGAGCGTATCCCCCGGCACCACCTTCTGCCGGTATTTCACCCCGTCGATCGTCATGAAGTAGGTCGAGTAGTTTTCCGGATCCGGCACCGTGCTCAGTGCCAGAATCCCGCCGCACTGCGCCATCGCTTCGACGATCAGCACCCCCGGCATCACCGGTTCGTCGGGGAAGTGTCCCACGAAGAACGGTTCGTTCATCGTCACGTTCTTGATCCCCACCACCGATTCGTCCGTGATGTGGATGATCTTGTCCACCAGCAGGAACGGCGGCCGGTGCGGCAGCATCGCTTTGATCTGGTTGATGTCGTACAGCGGCTCGATGTTCGGGTTGTATTTGAAGGTCGGTTTGTCGGCGTCGCGTTTGATGTGCTTCCGCAGCAGTTTGGCGAACTCCGTATTGGCTTTGTGTCCCGGCCGGGTGGCGAAAATCCGCCCTTTGAGTCTCATCCCCACCAACGCCAGGTCGCCCAGCAGATCGAGCAGCTTGTGCCGCGCGATTTCGTTGTTGAAGTGCAGATCGAGGTTGTTGAGATATCCCTGCCGATCCGCTGAAATCCCCTCGCGTCCGAACAGTTTGCCGATCTGCGCCGCCTTGTCCGCCGATACCGGCTGTTCGACGATCACGATGGCGTTGTCCAAATCCCCCCCCTTGATCATATTGTTCTGGATCAGCGGCTCGATTTCGTGCAGGAAGACGAACGTTCTGCTCGGCGCCACCGTCTCTGCGAATTCGTCGCCATCGGCGAATACAGCATACTGTTGTCCCACCACCTTGGAGCCGAAATCGACGTTCACGACCGCCGAAAATTCGTCGTCCGGATAGGCGATGATCTCCGTCGCGTTGTTCTCCCCGGAGCTGAGGACGGTTTTTTCCGAGATTTCGTAGTATTTCCGTTTTTGAGTCTGCTCCGTGATCCCCGCCTGCCGGATGAGTTTCACCCACGGCATGGCCGAACCGTCCGCGATGGGCACCTCGCCGCCGTCCACCTCCACCAATGCGTTGTCCACGCCGCACCCCCACAGCGCCGCCATCAGGTGTTCGACCGTCGAGACCGTCGCGTCGCCCTTCTTCAGTACCGTGCTGCGCGAAGTCTGCGCCACGTTTTCCGCCACCGCATCGATCGTCGGCCGTCCGTCGAGGTCCGTCCGGCAGAATTTGATTCCGTGTCCTTCTCCCGCCGGCTGAATCGTCAGGTTTACGGTCGCGCCCGTATGCAGGCCTTTCCCGGAGAAAGAGCAGGCGCTTGCAAGCGTTTGTTGTTTGTCCGTCATCGTTTCGGTTCGTTTATTGCGGCAAAGATAGGAAAAAAAACGAAAGATCGGGCGGGTTGATGTAATAAGGTTGTAAATGAGCGGTTTAAATCCTCCGGAGGAGCGGGTGGGCGGAGCATGAAAAAACCGTTTTAACCGGTGGATGCGGTTAAAACGGTTCCCTGGCTCCGCGGATGGATCCGGAGGGCTCTGCTATTTGTTCCGGGTGATCGTATAGAGGATATTCCCGAGTTTGTCGATCATGTGCAGCCGGAGTGTCTTCTTGTCGGCCGAGACGACCGAGAAACCCGGCTCGGAGCTGCAAAACCGGCTCCCTTCGACGGGTTTCGCCGGGCGGCTGAGCGAGCCGGCGGAGTTGGTCACGTAGTCGATGTCGCTGCCCGGCACGCGGAGGTGTTGGAAATTGTGGATATGGCCGTTGATGTACATGTCCACCCGGTGCCGCCGCAGGATCGGGTCGAGACGGGTCTGCAGATCGGTGCGCTCGGTGGCCTCTTTCGGTGTCTCGGCATAGATCGGGTGGTGTCCCGCCACGATGATCCAATCCTCGGTCGCGGCCGCGAGGACGGAATCGATCCAGACGAGCTGCCTGTCGATCTCCTGTTCGGCAGCGTCGGGATACTGGTCGCTCTCGTTGCGGTATTTGTCGATCAGGGGCGTGGTGTCGATCCAGACGACACAGAGGGTGACCTCTTTCTTCTTAAAGGAGCGGGTGTAATACCGGGCCGGCATCGTCCATCGGCGGCTGACGGCCGAATAGTCGATCACGGCCTGCGTATTGCCCCGGTACTCGTGGTTGCCGAGGAGCGGGAACCACTCGATCATCAGCTCCGGATGGGCGTAGATCGACTCGTAGTTGGTCATCCACAACGGGTCGGCGACGCTCTGCACCCCCTCGAAATGGTGGATGTCGCCCGTGGCGAGCACGAACTCCGGGCCGATCTCTTCGGCCATCGCGCCCATCCGTTCGGCGATGGGTTTCTGGTCGTAGTAACCGTTGCGGCCCAGGTCGTTGGCTACATAGAAATTGAGTCTCTTGTCGAAAATGCTGTAATCCTGGATTTGCGCCGAAGCGAACCGGCTCGCGATACCGATCAACAGCAGAAAAAACGCTCTTTTCATGGTTCTTTATGGATTTGTTTTGGAGTGTGATGTTTCGGGTGCGGTCAGAAAGCGATCTTTATCCCCGCATTCACCCGCACACCGTAGTATTCGGCCTGCATGGTGCGGTCTCGCGTTCCCTGATAGTAACGCAGCGGCTGGTTGAGGAGGTTGTTCGCCTCGGCATAGAACGTGGTCTTGAACTTCCGCCCGAACGTGTAGCCGGCATTCAGATCCAGATAGCTCACCCGGTCGTAGTAGCGGTCGTAGAAAGCGCTTTCGCCCAGTTCGTCGATGAAGTCGGAGGCGAAGTTATAGGAGAGACGCAGGTTGAAGCCCTTTTTCTCGAAATAGAGCGAGAGGTTGGCCGTATGGGCGGGCGATCCGGGCAGAGAGAGGCCTTTCTCGTGTTCGCGCCCCTCGAAATGGAACTCCTTCACCCGGGAGCGGACATAAGTATAGGTGCCGTAGAAGCCCAGACACTTCAGGGCCGGCGAGATGAACCCGAAATCACGCTGATAGGTCACCTCCACCCCGAACAGATCGGCGTTGCCGGCATTCTGCGGCTGGGTGAAACGCCGATAGACATGTCCCTGATATTCCACGTTGTTGGCCGCCACATCCACGATGAAGTCGTCGATCTTCTTATAGAACATGCCGACGCTGACGAGCCCGACGCTCCGGAAGTAGTATTCGGCCGAAAGGTCGAAGTTATAAGAGACGGTGGGTTTCAGGTCGGAGTTCCCGAGAACGATCTCGTCGTCCGAGCGTTTGATGTTCACGCTGGGCACCAGGGCGGAGTATTTGGGCCGCGCGAGGGTCTGCGTGAAGGCCCCGCGCACTTTGAAATCGTCGCTGACATTCCATTTCAACAGGATCGAGGGGAGAAAGTTGATATACCGGTTGGTACGGCGTTCGGACGGAGAGGTCAGATCCTCGTCGGCATCGTACGTGCATCCGACGTACGACAGCCCGGTGTGTTCCAGCCGCAGCCCGGCGGCCAGTTCGAGGTCGGACGTCAGGCGGGAGTCGAAGCGGACGTAGCCGGAGGTGACGGTTTCGCGGGCGTCGAAGTTGGAGGCCAGCTCCTCCTGCACCCGTTCGCCCTCGAACAGCGACGGGTCGTTCAGGGCGAGCGAACCGACGTACTGTTTGGAGGCAAACACGCCGGCGTGGTATTTGGGATCGGGCATGAAGCGGCGATTGGTCTGGTCGACGGTGTGCATCAGGCTGTTGGCCAGAAAGGCATCCTCGTCCAACGGCGTGTATTCATAGAAATCGATCTCCTTTTCTTTGCTCTTGCGCGTTATCTTCGCCCCGAAGCGCAGCTTGTTGCCGTTCTGAAACGGCAGCTTGAAATCGACGGCTAGTTTCAGGTCTCGTTCGGTGATATCTTCCTGTTGTTCGGTCAGCTCTTTCAGACTGAACCGGTCGTCGAGTGTCATGGTGTAGCCGGCTTTGGGGGTGGCGAAGGGCCGGCGCGTATCGCTCAGGTCGACGTCGAACAGCTGTTTCTTCAGCCCGAAGTCGAGGTACCGTTCGTTGGGACGTCTCTCCGAAGCGCAGGCATAGCCGGCATGCCAGTCCATGCCGAGTGCTCCGAACAGGTGTTCGCCGCCCAGCGCGAAATCCATCGTGCGCTGCCGTTCCAGACGGGCGTTGCGGTTGTCGGGCGTCCCGGCCTTGGTCTGCACGCGCACGGTGGCCTCTCCGTCCGTGTCCAGATCTTTCAGCGTCGTGCGGTAGCGGTTCTCCCAGTCGTTGCGGTTGTTGAAGATCCCCTTGAACGTGAGCTTGTGGTTGGCGTCGATGGTGTAATCCAGCGCGGCGGAGTAGCTCTGGCGTTCGCGGGTGACATAGTACTGGCGAATCTGGTAGTCGTTCACGTAGGCCTGACCGTTGTCGTCCTGTTCCCAGGCGAACTCCGTGTCGTACGAGCCGGAGGGGGCGTTCTGGTAGGAGGCGGCGAGCACCAGCCCCAGACGGTCTCCGAAGAACCGGTCGCCGTAGGTCAGCCCCAGATTGAGCTGTGCTTTCCGGCTCACCCAGTTGTATCCGCTTCCGGCCGTGGCGTTGAAGAAACGCCGGAAAGGCGAGCTTTTGGTCACCAGGTTGATGCTCCCGCCGATGGCGTCTCCGTCCATGTCGGAGGTCACGACTTTGTTGACCTCGATGGTCTGGATCATGTCGGCCGGGATCAGGTCGAGCTGGACGTTACGCGTGTCGCCCTCGGCCGACGGGACGCGGTCGCCGTTGATGGTGACGGAGCTCAGGTCGGCGCTGGTGCCCCGCACCTGTCCGAAGCGCGCCTCGCCCTGGTCGTACTGCACGTTGATGCCCGAGATGCGCTTGAGTGCGTCGCCGATGTTCGAGTCGGGGAATTTGCCTACCTGATCCGCAGAAACGACGTTCGTGATGCCCATTTTGTTCTTCTGCGAATTGATCGCCCGCCGCTGCCCGGAGAAGGTGCCTTTCACCACGACCTCCTGGGTCTCGAGGGCCGCTGTCAGCACGAAGGTCTTTTCCAGTGTATGGCCTGCGGAGACGAGCACTTTCTGTTCGACGGGCTGGTATCCGACGTAGGTGACTTTGACGGTGTACGTGCCGGGTTCGAGGTTGGCGAGCGTGTAGAAGCCGTTCACGTCGCTGACGATGCCCGTGTGCAGCGTTTCGATGTAGACGGAGGCGCCCGGCAGGGCCTGTTTCTCGGAGTCGATGATTCGACCGCGTACGGCTCCGTGTTTTTCCGATGTTTCGGCCTTTTCGTCGGCCCGGGCCGGGAGCTGGCCGGCCACGCAGAGGATCAGAAAAAACAATCGTAAAATGTGTCTCATAAAATTGGTATGGATTGTTAGGATTTCATTGCGAAAGTAGAGGGGCGATGTTTCAGAAATATGACAGAAAGAAGAAGAAAACGCTAAATGCTGCGCGCGAGATGCCGGCGGGATGCGGGGCGTCGTTTTCCGTTCGGAGCGGACGGAGGGTCAGGGGGGGACAGGAAGAAATTACGGTATTAATGTTTAACTTTGCCCTCAGATGGCTACACCTCCAAATAAAACTCCGACAGAACGGCCGGGCCGTGTTTCCCGCGAGACGGCTCCGCCGCGTCTTTCCCGGACGGCGAAACGGGGGCCGGGAACAACGCCTCCTCCCTCTGCTCCGCGCCGGTCACCGGCGGACGGCATGCGGCGGGAGCGGATCGCGCTGCCGTTCGATTCCCGCCGCCGGCGGACGGATGCGGGCGAATGGGTCTATCGCCACCGGGTCGGACTGCTGGTGACGGTGGTGCTCTATTTGATCGCGGCGATTCTTTTCGTTTCCTATAAAATCGTGGTGCTCGAAAATCCGACGACTACGATGTACATCGATCTGGTCGACCCGAACGAGCCGGAGCTGCCGAAACCGGAACCGGAAGAGTCGAAACCGGAGCCGATTCGACGGCTGGAGGCGAATTACGAACCGGTTTCGAACCGGATTTCGGATCAGAATGCGAAGATGGACGCTTCGTTGCGGGACGACCGGGGGACGCGGGTGGATCAGTTGATGGAGGAGGCGGAACGGGTGCAGCGGGAGCTGGAAGCCGGTCAGCAGGCATTCCGGTCGGGGATGGACGAGTTGGCCGAGATGTCGAAACGGAGCCGGATGCCGAAATCTGCCTCGTCGCAGGTCAAGCTGGAGGGCGGTTCCGAGCATCGGACGGTCAAGGTGCAGGGGAATGTGACGGTGTCGTATAATCTGGCGGGGCGGTATGCGACCTATTTGCATGTGCCGGCTTATCAGTGTCGCGAAGGGGGGACGGTGGTTGTCGGGATCACGGTGAACCGGGAGGGCGAGGTGACGAGTGCGGCGGTGGAGCAGGCTTCGCCGGGAGATTGCATCGCGGAACGGGCAGTGCAGGCGGCTCGGGCGTCGCGGTTCAATGCGGATGCCAATGCGGCGGATCGGCAGCGGGGAACGATCACCTATGTTTTTGTCGCTCAGTAGTTTTAGATTGTTGCCAGGTGGCGGCTGAAGGCATTGTGCGCCGCCGCTTAAAAAAGTTGAATCGCTCGGCGCGCGAACAGAGACGGACAAAGATTTGGGCCGACCCAGCCATCTGCCCACCGCGGGCACGCGGGGCCCGGCCGGCCCGAGGCCAGTCGAAGCTCGACCGCGCGCCGACGCCTTAAAAGGCGATTCAACTGTTTCGGCGATGAGCCGAAACAGAATGAATCGCCCAAGGCGCGCGGAAAAATTTGTTCCCGTCGCCCGCCCGCTTTTAAGCGGGCGGGCGGTGCGTGCCGCACTCCCAATAGGCCGCCTCTACCCTAACAGGATAGAACTGCCCTTCGCGGTAGGCGTCGGGCTAATAAGGCCAAGAGAACTCTAATAAAACGCCCGGTGGGCGCCCTGGCGGGACGGAGCGATGCTTGCGCATCGCTAAGGCAGCCTCTGCCCCCGTTTATTCCGAGAGGCAACGCAACTGATGACCGTGGGCACGGTAATTCGTGTCACAAGGGCGGACGTATGTCGTGCCAAATCCCAGATGAAGGCTGCTGATACTATTGATAACAGAAGACCAACTATATCCATAAAGGCCGCTACCTGCAGAACTGCCCATATGTCCGTTGCGGTAGCCCGGGGCGGGACGACCTTTTCGAACTGCCGATCCTTTTGGACGTCCGCAGCGGTGAAAACCGCCTCTGTGCGGATCGGAATTCCCAAAATACGATTTTATACTTACCCTCCGTCCGGACTCCCGAACGGAAAAAAGCGTACCTTTGACGCGTCTTTTATCCGTCATCATTCTAAAATCGACATACAGTGGATATTTTCGAACGCATCAAACAAGACGCCGGCGGCCCTATCGGCCAGTATCAGAAACTGAGCCACGGCTACTACTCCTTCCCGAAACTCGAAGGGCCTATCGGCCCGCGGATGGTCTTTCGCGGCAAAATGATGCTCAACTGGAGCCTCAATAACTACCTCGGACTGGCCAACCACCCGGAAGTGATGGCTGCCGATGCCGAAGCCGCCCGCGAATTCGGGATGGCTGCCCCGATGGGAGCCCGGATGATGAGCGGGCAGACCAAATACCACGAAGAACTCGAACGCCGGCTGGCCGCTTTCGTCGGCAAACCGGACGCCTTCCTGCTCAACTTCGGCTACCAGGGGATGGTCTCGATCATCGACTGTCTGGCAACCGCCAAAGACGTGATCGTTTATGACTCGGAAGCGCACGCCTGCATTATCGACGGGCTGCTGATTCACAAGGCCAAGGGCGGGAAACGGTTCGTGTACCACCACAACGACATGGCGAAATGTCGGCTGATGCTCGAACGGGCGACGAAACTCGCCCGGCAGCAGGGCGGCGGCGTGCTGCTGATCACCGAAGGCGTTTTCGGGATGAAAGGCGACCTGGGTAAGCTGGACGAGATCGTGGCCATGAAAAAGGACTTCGATTTCCGGATTCTGGTGGACGACGCACACGGGTTGGGAACGATGGGCAAGACCGGAGCCGGGACGCCGGAACATTTCGGCGTAGCGGATCAGATCGACGTGCACTTCGGTACCTTCGCCAAATCGTTCGCCGGGATCGGGGCTTTCGTGGCGTCGGATCCGGATATCGTCAACTTCCTGCGCTACAACATGCGGTCGCAGCTCTACGCCAAATCGCTGCCGATGCCGATGGTCAAGGGGGCGATGAAGCGTCTTGACCTGATTCAGGAGCATCCGGAGTATCGCGAAAAGTTGTGGACGATCGTGCGGGCGTTGCAGAAAGGGTTCGTGGATGCCGGATTCGACATCGGCGTGACGCAGTCGCCGGTGACACCGGTCTATATGAAAGGCGGGGTGGAAGATGCCACGAATATCGTGGTGGACTTGCGCGAAAACCACAACCTGTTCTGTTCGGTAGTGGTCTATCCGGTGATTCCGAAGGGGGAAATCATCCTCCGGATTATTCCGACGGCGGTGCATACACTCGAAGACGTGGAATATACGCTGAATGCCTTCAAGGCTTGCCGCGGAAAGCTGGAGTCGGGCGAATACCACAAACCGATTCAGAATATGGCGGATCCGATGTAGTCTGGTTCAAGACTTTGACGGATACGTTAATTTATACGGGTTCTTTCTCGGTTTCGGGAAAGAACCCGTTTTCTTTTTTGGTATTTGGTTCTGTAAGAGAGGCTGTTTCGACGAAACTTGGGTTGCTCCACTGCACGATGAAGTTTAAGGATTGCGGATCCTGAGGCGTAGCGTAGCTATCATAAAGTTTTTCTGGTTCTCTTTGTTCACAACCGACGCTGCCAGCGAGCGCAATGCAAACGCAGTTTGCAAATTGCCGAGCGGCGAGGAGGAACCGAGTAGCGTACTGAGGGCAGAGACCACTTGTGGGCTTTGCCGAGGTAGCACGAGGAAGCCGAAGGCAACGCGTAAGCCAACGAGAACAGTACCCTCAAACTAATGCGTGCCGCTGCCTTTTCAGGCGTGCAAAAAATCCGTCGCCCGCCCGCGTAAAGAGGGATTTCACTCGTTTTGCGGTGAGCAAAATCGA
>ERZ777305.2177-NODE-2177-length-17967-cov-46.724319_pt1 | contig 17967 bp, 10 predicted proteins | sample MGYA00374965_ERZ777305 | MGnify/ENA primary metagenome ERZ777305 (study PRJEB29328, sample SAMD00013331) | mouse gut metagenome | study: EMG produced TPA metagenomics assembly of the Metagenome analysis of fecal microbiota from mouse which was promoted... | reverse complement strand
GTGACAGCCGACGCCATGTCCATGCAGAAGGATATAATCGATAAAATCAGAAAGGAGGTATTTTATGGCTGGAAAGAACATTCATGTTGTTCGTAATTGTGATCAGTGGCAGGCCAAGCAAGAAAATGCACAACGGAGTTCTGGAAATTTCAGAACGCAACGCGAAGCATTTGAGCGTGCACGCGAAATCGCTATCAACAATGGTCAAGAAGTAGCTATTCATGGTGTGAACGGTCGCATTCGTGCAAAGCATAGCTATGGTAATGATCCGTGTCCCCAAAAAGGGTAAATTAGTGTTAGGATGTGCCCTGAAGGAGCTTTAGGCTCTTTCGGGGTTTCTATATATCCATATCAGAGATAGATTCCAAACTGTTGATATTTCAGGTGAATAATCAATAAAGGATTATATGGATATGCCCATTCTCCAATCTTACGACCGAGATACAGTAAACTCAGTTTTTTATCAAATATTGGATTATAATCGCAAAAATTTGTACCTTTGTATTCTCTTAATCGTGATTTTTTGTATGGCAGTTAAAGTTGACACCCAAAAAGAGATTATTTTCGGTTCGTCTAACCCGAACATTTCCCGTGTGCTCAGCAAGAAAGAAAAGGAAGGTGAGTTGCGAAAAGTCGCGCCACGCATATATACGACCAATCGTGTCGATAGTTTGGAGAATATTGTGCGTCGTAACCTTATAGATATACTCGTATATCGCTATCCCGATGCTCTTATAAGCCATCGCAGTGCCAAAGAGATGCGACCGACAGTGACTGGTGATTTCTTCCTTACCAATTCAACTACAAGGAGAGTAACAGACTTACCCGGTATAATTCTTAATTTTGTCAAAGGGCCAAAAGCGTCGCCGCATGATATACCGTTTATGGGTATGCACATATCGGGAGAACACCGGTATATGCTTGAGAATATGCAAATGTCAAGAAAATCTGGTGATGAATCACGTGTTCTTCCTATCAGTGTGATAGAAAATAAACTCGAACAGATACTGCTCACCGGTGGTGAAGACCGTCTTAACGAATATCGCGATGAACTGAGAACCGTTGCTGAAGAATTGGGGATGCAGACTGAGTTTGCCAAAATCAATAACATAATTTCCGCTTTGCTCTCAACTCATGATGCTAAAGTGTTGTCAACAGACTCCGCGAAAGCGTTAGCAGTCGGTAATCCGTTTGACAAAACAAGGGTTGAACTGTTTGAAGTGCTTTTTGAAGCAATAAAGGACCGATATTTTGTTATCCGCAACAATCGTAATACCGATGAGGAATCGTTCCGGCTTTTCTCATTTTTTGAGAGCTATTTTTCCAATTATATAGAAGGAACGGAGTTTGAGATTGATGAAGCGAAAGCGATTGTTGACTCCGGTATTCCTATGCCTCGACGCGATGAGGATTCACACGACATACTCGGAACATTCAAGGTGTTGTCCAACCGCGCAGAAATGATGAAGACTCCTACATCACCCAAAGAATTGTTTTCGATTCTTAGTCACAGGCACAGCATCCTACTTGAAGGACGTCCCCATATGACCCCCGGCATTTTCAAAACAAAAAACAATCGTGCCGGAATGACGGAGTTTGTGGATTATCAACTTGTGAAAGGCACCCTCTCACAAGGCTTCAAATATTATGCAGCCTTGACAGATCCTTTTGCCCGTGCAATTTTCATGATGTTCATGATTAGCGAGGTGCATCCCTTCAACGACGGAAACGGCCGTGTCGCCCGTGTGATGATGAATGCCGAATTTGTCCGTGCCGACCAATCGCGTATAATTGTGCCTACCGTATTCCGTGAGGATTATATCCTCGCTTTGCGAAAACTGACACGGCACAAAGATCCGTTGGCATACATAAACGTGATGACAAAACTCCATCAGTTCAGCGATAACCTATACGGCACTGATTTCACGGAGCTGAAGAACTATCTCGCTACCTGCAACGCCTACGAAGAACCGTCACAAGCAAAACTTCAGATAATTGACAGGACTATTATAGAATAAGAAACTGTTTAAATTTAATTGTGAGGTTCATTGAGAGGATTTTATGAGGTGTTTTTACGAGTCGAAGAGGGAGCATAGCGGGCTATGTGACCGATGAGACTCGGTGAAAACAGCCATAAAAGACCTCAAGGAAGCCACAAGATGTACTATATAAAAAAATCGAATTAAATTTAAACAGTTTCTTAAAAATAAAATCAAGACAATGCGATAATGGCAGATAATTATATTGAACGGAAGATGGAGGAACTCAGGCGGGGGTCACAGCAGAGAGTGATGCCCGCACGTCGTTACGCTGCGAAGGCGGGGAAGCTGAGTTTCGATTTTCCTGCGCGCAGGGTGCTTCTGTGCGGACTGGCAACCGGCTTGGGAGACGGCATCGCTACTGTCTTTCTTGATGCCGGTTGTAAGGTGGCTGTCTTTGATGTGGATTCCGGACAGGGGAGCAAAATGGCGAGAGAGAAAGGCGTACGTTTTTATGAAATTGACGTGAATGACTCTGCCGTGGTGCAAAAAGCGTTTGCCGATTTGCTTAAGGCATGGCGCGATGTCGACATTATAATCAATATGGAGGCGGGTGAGGATTATCGTGTTGCGATTGCGCGGATGTGGTCGGAACATAAAACACGCTATCCGTTCCCCAGCAGTTACGGAGGTCGTTTTATTGATATCGACGGACCATCGTTTGAAAAAACTTCATTTCTTTCAGAATATGGCATAACGGTGAATTGTGTGTCTGTTGCCGGACGTAATGCCAAGGATGTGATTGATATGTGCATGTTTCTGTCTCTTCCGCAGGCTGGTTTCATACATGGAAGCGGCAAGTGCTGACGGGTAGTAAGCATGTGTTGAATGCCTTAAATTGTCATATATAATAGGTTTCTTGAAAACTTTCGTTATATTTGTAGATAAATTATCAACGACTACCTAACTAATACGGTACAACTCATGAAACGGTTTATCCATGCCATATTTGTGGCATTGCTTGCTATCTGCGGACAGCAGGCTCATGCGGCAACGCCGCAGAATCCAAAGGCTGATGACAAGGCTGTCGTCACTGCCGGCAACGCGAGGTTCACAGTGCTTACACCACGTATGATACGTATGGAGTGGAGCGCGGACGGAAAATTTGAAGACCGGAAGACTCTGACCTTCGTAAACCGAAACCTTGATGTTCCGAAATTCAAGGTTTCTAAAAAAGGCGACAGAACCACAGTCACTACCGATTTCCTTACTCTCCGCTACGACAACGATGGCAAGATGTTCAGCGACAGAAATCTTGAGGTCAGAATCAGAAACGGCAAGAAAACCACATTGTGGAAGCCGGGAATGGAGGATGACGGCAATCTGCTTGGCACCTGCCGCACTCTTGACGGTGCAGACGGTTACGATATGCATTCCGGTCCGCTCGAGCAAGGACTTCTTTCCAGAAGCGGCTGGGCACTTGTAGACGACAGCAAGAACCACATCCTTGCCCCTGATGACTCTCATTGGAAAGAGTGGGTGGCGATGCGTCCCGATGGAGCGCGTCAGGATTACTATCTCTTTGCTTATGGAAACGACTACAAGCAGGCATTGGCAGATTATCAGAAAGTGGCAGGCAAGGCGCCTCTGCCGCCTAAATATACATTCGGTTACTGGTGGAGCCGCTATTGGCAATATTCCGACAATGAGTTCAAGGATCTGGTAGACAAAATCAAATCTATGGACATTCCGATCGATGTGCTGATTGTGGATATGGACTGGCATGATACATTCGGTCTGAAATCGCGTAATTCAGCGAGAGATGAATACGGACAGAGAATAGGCTGGACCGGTTATACCTGGCAGAAAGAATTGTTCCCCAATCCTTCTAATTTCCTCAGATGGGTGAGGAAAGAGAATCTCAAGACTGCCTTGAACTTGCATCCTGCATCGGGCATCCAGCCTTATGAAGCATCATATAAGGACTTTGTGAAAGACTATGAATGGTCGGACACGACAAAAAGCGTTCCTTTCCATATAGATGAGGCAAAATGGGCGGACTCATATTTCAATACTGTTCTCGGTCCCATGGAGAAAGAGGGTGTTGACTTCTGGTGGCTTGACTGGCAGCAGTGGAAAGAATCGAAGTTTACCCCCGGTCTGTCTAATACGTTCTGGCTCAATCATGTCTTCTTCAACCATGCCAAAGAGAAAGCCGACAACGAGCGTCCGTTTATTTATCACAGATGGGGAGGTCTCGGAAGCCACCGCTATCCGTTGGGCTTCTCGGGCGACACGTTCATCACCTGGGAGACTCTCCGTTTCCTCCCTTACTTCACTGCTACCGCATCAAACGTGAATTACGGTTATTGGGGACACGACATCGGCGGGCATATGTTCAAGAAGAAACCGGGAGTCACGGACCCTGAACTTTATCTACGCTGGCTGCAGTATGGTGTGTTCACTCCGATATTCAAGACTCATTCCACCAAAGACCGTAATATCGTGAGATATTTCTGGGCTTTCCCCGAATATATGTTTGAGATGCGTGATGCTCTTAAACTGAGATATTCGCTTGCTCCATATATCTACAATGCGGCGCGGGAGAATTACGATACAGGCGTGGCTATGACTCGTCCTCTTTATTATGAATACCCGTCGCTTGAAGAAGCCTACAGCCATCCGGAGCAGTTCTTTTTCGGATCTGACATTATTGCCGCGCCCGTAGGTAATCCTGTCGATTCCATATCAGGTCTTGCAAAGCGTAAGATCTGGTTTCCGGAAGGGAGGTGGTATGATTATGCATCAGGAGAAATGATCGAGGGACCTTCGGAACGCGAATTTGAATATACTCTCGCCGAGAATCCGTTTTATGTAAAGGGAGGGGCAATAGTACCGATGAATCCCGATAAAGTTAACAGCCTTCAGGCTCCTTGCGACACGTTGGTGCTTACCTTTATTCCCGGAGGCGGTGGTTCCCTGCGCCATTATGAAGATGACGGCATTTCCAATGATTACGATAAATCCTATGCAATCACCAATGTCATTAAAAATGTGGTTGCAAACGGAATTAAGGTAACGGTAGAAGCAAGAAAGGGCACGTATCACAATGCTCCTGCAGTCAGGAATTATGAAATGCGCTTCCCGGCTACATTACCTCCGGATAAGGTATTGGTAGACGGTAAAGAATATAGCTACTCCCGTTTCCCTGAAAATGGGAACTGGACCTATGACGGCTATTCATTGCAGCCTGTAGTCTATACTGAAGGTTTGCCCGTAAATAAGGATGTAACCGTAGAGTTAATCTATAATGAGGGTAACGGTGAGTCTGCCGACCTTTATGGCAAGAAAGGAATATTCAACCGTTGTAAAGATCTTACCATCCTCTTCAAGGAGGAGCAGGGTATGCATGGTGAAGGAATGAAGATGCTTCCGGAAGGATACCTGAAAGTTTCTCAATGTCCGAATTTCATATTGGAGGATCCTGCAAATATATCCGCTTATCTTAAAGAGTTTAATAACAATATGGAAAAACTTTTTGAGGTTACCGATAATATGGACATAATCAGTGACTGTTTCAAGGCTCGTCTTCGTGAGCAATTAAAGAAACATTGAATCAACTTCAATAAACATTCTGAGTATTATTATTCAGCAAGCTATTATCAGAATGTGTTCCAACTCACGGTGGGATATAATTTTAAATAATGTTATAATTAAAACAAAGTGAGGGAAGGTGCATAACGGCACCTTCCCTCACTTTGTTTAACCATTATATTTACTAATACCTATTTGTCAGAGTATTACCTTAACCGACTTGCGGAAATCATTGTTCCAGATTACGAGTGCATAAACGCCTTTGGAAACTCCGCCTGCGTCAAAGTTGACTTCTGAATTGCCACGTACAGTCTTTACCGTATGCCCGGAAATTGAAACGAGACTTACATTAAATTCTTCTGCATTCGATACGATCTGGAAGATATCGCCATTGCGGTTGATAACTACCTGATCTTTGCTTACAGATATTTCCGATAGTCCGGTGGTCTGTCCGAGTTCAGGATGGGAGAGGATATATTTGAGACCTTCAAATGCATCAACATTGCCGAATCCATAACGGTATTGAGTCTTTTCATAATGAGCTTCGCCAATTTCCTTGTTGTTCTTGTCTACTGCACCGGTTGTCTCGTCCCATGCACCCCCTTTTTTTGAACCGTAAGGCAAGCCTTCACCTTTCATTTTGGGTTTTGCTGCCGTATTTTGAATCACCTCGTAAATGTCGGCATATTTGAGGTTTGGATTGGCTTCGAGCCATAGCGCACATATGCCGGCAAATGCCGGGGTTGCCTGCGATGTTCCCTGAGTGTTGAACCACCAGTAGCGTTCGCCCCCGAAATCAGCAAAAGCTGAATTGTTGTTGAACTTTGATTTAGGTTCAGCTCCATCAACTTTTACGTTTGGTGCGTCATCGGTGAAGTTCTTGTTATTATTATATCTGCTTCGTGCAGACACCACATAATATCCCGGTGCGGTAATTGTTGGCATAGATCTGCCGTCTACCAGCTTGCCATATCCCGAAATGCCGGCGATCCATGTAGCCGTGTGTTCGATTGTTCCGACGGTTCCCGAAACTTTATAGGCGCTCTTATGGAGAGTTCCGAAAATGTTACGGTTCACATTGGCTCCGACTGCGAATACGTTATGGGCACATGCCATATTGTTGATTGACATGTCGGGTGTTCCCGCCTCAAATTCAAGATTATTCTCTGTCACGAGATTCACGTCGTCTACGTCGGAAGCCAAATCTATCCTCTGTCCTTCAGATCCTTCTATTTCAATTCCGATTACAGGATCTATATCAGTGTCGTCATACCAGAAATTTTGCGGCAGTTTTATGGTAGCGGCATATCGGTTATTTTGAGCCATAACGGATGATGTCACGACAATCACACCGGAGAAGCAAGGACCGGCTGTGCCGATATTTCCGTCAATATATTTCCCTTCGGGTGTAGATGCCGATACTTCACCGAGATTGTAACGTCTTGCCTCGTCAGGAGTAGCGTCATCCTTGTCATATGCAAAGATCCTTACCGTAAAAGGTTTGTCTGTATCGCTCCATATTTCAAGGGATGTTCCCTGGAGTGAGGTAACCTTGCTGTCTTTGTCGGTAATTTTTGCCTGCAGGAGGGTTGCGACTTTTTTTCTTTCCGCAGTGAACGTCTTGCTGATCCAGTTGTTTTTCAGTCCATCGTTTCCGGCAGCGATGCATACAATTGCTTCCTTACCGATTTCAGCTATGGCTTTGGAGAAATTATCAGTTCCGTCGCATGAGCCGAAATTCTGACCGAGAGAGAAATTTATTACAGCCGGTTTGCCTACAGACTTGGCATAATCGCTTATGGCTTTTGCCGATGCAAGCTCGGTGTTGGAATTTAACGGACCCACGCAGATCACGATATCACTTTCGGGAGCCATGCCAAGATATGGTATGTTTGCTTCTTTGCCGGTGTTGTCATAAACCAAGGGAGCGCAAGTCTTTATGCGTTCGCAGCATCCTTGAGGATTGCCGTTGCTTCTGCCCTCGATGGAATCTTTCTCATGATGGTCATAATCAACGAACTGTCCTTTGCCGGTGAATGCTCCGGACATGATTCCAAGCACATGGGTGCCATGGGTTCCCGGATTTTCTTCATCTTCGGTGGTGTAAGCCTTGATTGCTTCGGGTGTGTCCCAACGTTTCACCTCCTTCCCGCTTGCATCAAATTCAACAATGAGTTTGACCCGTGTCTCCGTATAATCAGGTGCTTTGTAGAACGTGATATGGTTCGGGTCAAAACCCGTGTCAAGAAGACCCACAACGACGTTGCGTCCCAGATATCCTTTGTCGAAAGGACGTGTGGTTCCGTCCCAAGGTGATTCTTTGCCAATATTTCCTTGCACCTTAGATGCAAAAGTGGATATGCGGGAATGCATCATTTGTGGCGCCGCTTCCCCCGAGATTTCCAAGGTAACGACCTGAGGCAGGGAAGCCACTTTTTCCAGTTCGGATACTTTCAGGTACGCCATCACAACGTTGCCTATGTTGTTGGAGATCTCTACTCCATGTTTTGTCAGATCTGTAAAGGAAGCTCCCGGAATTATCTGTATAAGCACGGGAACGACCTCGTCTGTCACTTCACTTCGTGTGCCTGATCTTTTTGCATGGTTGTATTCGGTTGCTTTCCGCATGGCGGAAAGGTCAAGTTTACTTTGGGCATATACCGGAAGTCCGGAAGCGATTGACAGGACAGAAATTCCTATACCAGCCAATAAATGGTTAATTCTCATAAGTTTTAAAGGTATTAATTGGTGATGTGCTTGAAATTGTTTATCTTTCTTCGGGAGCAAGGATGCCGTTTCCTTCATCGTCATATCCCGGATTTTGCTTTAGCAGATTGTTTGCGGAAAGTGCATTATGGGGAATGGGATAGCGGTTAAGATTTTCATCATGTGAGGGTGTATGATCCCACCATGGTTCATGTACAAAATATCCCATGCGGATTAGGTCGGTGCGTCGGCGTCCTTCTCCCAGAAATTCAATCATCCATTCGTCAGCCATACGGTACATGTCCATCGTGTCGGGTGCGGGATTTCCATCACGAACCTCAAAATATCTCGATCGCACCTTGTTTATCAGTTCGGCAGCCTCTTTGGGTTGTCCGGCACGTAGGCGGCACTCCGCAAGCATATAGTAAACTTCGGCAAGGCGGATTCCCGGAAAATCGGCGTTCCAGGTCAATGTCTTGTCGGCATCGTCGGGAATAGGGAATTTCACGAGACGTATGCCGCAACTTTCATCAACGGCAAGAATGGTGGAGGGAGTGTTGGCATCAGGCTTCGGATATTTGGTGTATTGATACATCTGGTCGATCAGGTTCACCTGCTTGCCGAGGTCTTCCTTGTTTCCCATCACGGGTTCACCGGTCGGTCCGGCAAGAGGCCCGGCAAGGAACATGCCCACGTATTGTTTGTTCCCCTTATATCTGTAATTCTCTTTACGCAAATCTTTACGGTGTAATTTGCCGTAGGGACCACCAAGTTTTATTTCCGGGTTTTCCAGAGTGTATAGTTTGCCCATAGGATTTTTTGAAGGAGCGAGACAGAAGCCGTTCTGTCCTGCCGCTACATACGTGTTGTCGAAATATACACGGCAATTCTTGGGCATGGAACGTTGCCACCACCAAGAGAATTGTCCGTATTTGGGGTGATTATATTCCGATGGAGCTGTCCATATCATTTCGGGCGATTTGTCGTTGTCGAAACCGAAGATGCCATGCCAGTCGGGATCAATTTCATATGGACCGTATTTGCCGTTTATTATATCTCGGCAAAGGGTTTCCGCATCAGAGAAACGTTCTTCACCGATATATGGCACCGCGTTGAAATATAATTGTGCGAGCATGGCGGCGGCTGCTCCTTTGGTCAGGAATCCGTTTTGAGCATCACCGGCTTTCTTGACAGGCAGTTTCTCAATCCCTTCCTTGAAGAGGGCTTCTATAAAGTTGAAGGTTTCACGCGCTGTGGCGCGGGGACGCATGCCGTGATCGTCACCTTTGTAAAGCGGCAAGCCACCGAAATAATCCAGTCCTCTCATATAGAACCATCCAAGGAGGGAATGCAGTTGCGCCTGAGTCTCTTCTATATATTTCTCGTCAAGTCCGATTTTCTCAAGATCTATGCGCTGCAGGAATGTCAACGCCTCGTTTGTTCTTGAAACACCTTGCATCACCCCGTTGTAGGTGGAGCGTATGATGCTTTCGTTGGTGGTCCACTGATGGTAATGCATCCTTGCGTAGCTACCTCCGTCATACCAGTCTCCTGACGTTTTTGTGGGGCATATCATTTCATCGGTTGAATATTCCTGTGCATACCATCTTTCATTGATTAGGAAGACCGTGCGGTCAACGAACGCGCATGCCACGAGTGCGTCGACTTTTTCAGGAGTCGTGGCAAAAATTTCGGGAGTGGTGCTCGTATAGTTTTCTTCGTTCATGTCGCAGGATGACAGTAGGCATCCTGCAATTGCCATGAGTGAAATATATCTTATAGTTTTCATTTGAATGTGAGTTTAGAAATTCATTTGTATGCCGAATGTGAAACGCGCTGCCACCGGATAGCCTATATTGGGAAGCTCTGTTCCGGGGAAAAGTCCGGTTGCCTGTACTTCCGGATTATATCCGCTATATTTTGTCCAACATGCCACATCGCGTGCCGTGAAATAGAACCGGAATGACTGCAGGTAGTCATTTGTCCATTTTTTCATGGGGAGCGTATATCCCAAGGTTATGGCATCTATCTTCAGGAATGAGCCGTCTTCAAGAAAATAGTCTGTGAGCACGTGGTCTCCGTCTTTTATTTCCTTATGGTCGTAATACCAGTCACGCAAAACGTTCGTGCCTGTTTTCGTGCGTATTCCGTTATACATGGCATTGGCATTGTATATGTCGAAATCCAGCCATGAATGGAATTGCATGCTCAGATCGAAATTACGGAAAGAGAGGCTGTGATCCATGGAAAGCATGCATTTGGGAAGGGCGTTGCCTTTATAGACCCGGTTTTCAGCTTTCAAGTATGTAGAATTGGCAGGAACGATATTATTGTCTTTGTCGTATATCTGCCATTTACCTTCGTCGGAAAGTCCGGCGAAGCGGTATAGCCAGTATTGTCCGATGTTGGATTGAGCCGATATCCTCATCACGCTGCCGGGGCTTCCGGGAGCGGGTAGGGCGGAGGAATCCATGTAGGCGCCTTCGTCACCGAGTCGGGATATTTTGGATTTATTCCCGGAAAGGCGTAATGCCGTGTTCCATTTGAAACCGTGGGTCTGGAGTATGGTGCCGCCTATCTCAAATTCCCAACCGGTATTTGACAGGGATCCGATATTTTTATAACAATGGTCATACATATAGTCGGGCAGGGGCACCAACACGGAATAGACAAGGTCGTTGACTTTGCGGTGATACCAGTCGAAACGACCCCATAGACGACCGTTAAACAGAGAGAAGTCTGTTCCTATGTTGAATTCGTTTTTCTCTTCCCATTTGATGGCAGGGTTGAAGCTTGCCCCGGTGCCATAGGCGTGTATCCATTGTCCATTTACCGGATAGTCGCCATAATATCCGACAACAGGTGTGTAAATGCCCGAAGGGATTCCGTTGTTACCGGTAACCCCGTATCCGAGACGGATCTTTAAATCGTTGACCCATTCCACGTCTTTTAGCCACTGCTCACGATTGATGCGCCATCCGCCTGAGAGCGCCCAGAAATTTCCGAATCTGTTTTCAGGTCCGAATTTAGAGGAACCTTCACGACGGAATGATGCCATGAAAAGATACCTGTCGTCATAGGAATAGTTTACGCGACCGAAGAACGCTATCAGTCTTTGGCGTGTGTCTTTGGTTGACCCCATGGATGCAAGTCCCTCTTTCATGTCAGAGCCTTCTCCCAGATTCCATGGCCCGATGCCTTCTACGGTGAAATCCGAATTTGCAGCCTCGAAAGAATCACCGTGGTTTTCATTGAAGCTCCACCCCGCCACTGCGTCAATGTGATGGTTGTCGAAGAAATCAAGTTTATAGGAAGCGTAGGCTTCATATGAATTATATCTGTCCCGACCGAAAGAGTGTGAAGCCTTGCCGTTTTTGCCGGTATCCTGCATTGACCGGTGCAACGGGTCCCACCAAAGCCATGTCCGGCTTTCGCGGAGGTCGATATTTGCGGTGCCGATGAGGTCAAGCCCTTTTATTACATGATACTTTATTGTTCCAGTTCCGGTGATCCATTGGTCGTTCGTGCGTCCGTCGCGATACATTATGTCGGCAACCGGACTTGTATTTGTGCCGGTCAGTCCGTAATTGTCAACATTATATTGATTAGGATTGTCCGGATCCATCAGCGGTATTGTCGGGTTTGCCTGCATTGCCGTGTAGAGTCCGGAGTTACCTCCGAAATTCACACGTGTCGACCTGCGAACCTGGAGACGCACATTCAGTTGGACGCGGTTCTTGAACATGTTGAAATTTGCGTTCAAACGCCCTGAATAATCTGTTCTGGAGTTTTTCTTTATAATGCCGTTGTCATCTCCATACATAAGAGATGCATATACGTTTGCCTTGTCGCTGCCACCTGTCAGCGTAAGGGTGTGCTTATGTGAAAATGCATTGTCATTTATCATTTCATCATACCAGTCAGTGGCATAGCCATAGTCGGCACCATAGCCGTTCTCTACAAATTCCGTGACGTATTCTTCTGCGGACAGCATCTGCGGACGTTTGCGGAGATGATCAATGGAAAATTCGTTAGAGAAAGTGCCTTTCACACGTCCGCTTTTTCCATTATGTGTGGTCACTATAATGACACCTCCTGCCGCACGGGTACCGTAGATTGCCCCTGCCGAAGCGTCTTTCAGCACATCTATGGATTCGATGTCTTCCTGGTTTATGGAGCGGAGGTCTCCTCCCGGAATCCCGTCAATGACAATGAGTGGTCCGGAGCTGCCTTTTACCGATGCGACTCCTCTTAACTGGAATGTGGGAACGCCGTTGGGGTTGTTGGAGCTGTCTATAATCAGTCCGGGTATCTTGCTTTTTATAGCCGTGGCTATTGTGGAGCCTCCCACACCCTGCAGAAGGTCTTCTCCCTTTACGCTGGATATGGCTGTCGTGACCCGTTTCCGTTCTGTCGTTCCGTATCCAATCACAACAACTTCGTTTAGATCCGAAGCCGATGGATAAAGGGTAAGATTGACAGGAGAGGAATCTTTTACAGTCAGCTTCGCCGGATCGCACCCAAAATAAGAAACGTTTAGTTTGTCCCCTTTCCTGATGTTGTTAAGACTGAATTTACCTTCAATATCTGTCGTTACAACATTCTTGCTGCCAACCACTGAAACTGTGGCTCCGATCACAGGCTCTCCGTCTTCATGTGTGACAACACCATTTACCTTGAAATTTTCTTTCTTTTCTTTCCCTGCAGTTTTGCCTTTTGGTGATATCGCTATTATTTCATTTGACATCATGTAATACGTCAGACCTGTTTTATCCAGAGCCTTTACGAGCACTGCCGATACTGGCGTTTGGGATAACTTCATGGTAATGTTGCGTACCCGTGACACGTCTGCGCTGTTATACGAGAAATGATAGGGTGTCTGCTTTTCAATGGTCTTCAAGAGACTCTTAAGTGACGCATCGTGAATGTCGATTGTCACTTTTGCATCCTGAGCATTTGCCGTCTGTGCTAAAAGCGACAGAAAGAAAATGCATAGGATGTGCCGTAATACGTTTTTCAATCGGTTCATAAGGTTAATCGAATTGTTATTGGTTTTTCGTAAAGTCCAAGACGCAACTTTACATTAAATGTACTATTCGGGGCTGCATGTTATAAAACATGTGTTTAATGGGATCTATTTTTTATCTTTAGCCTGACGTTGAATATCCGCTCTATTACATCAATTGAAAGCTGCAGATTGTCAGTGGGTATTGTGCCGGTAAAAATATTGTTGTCAATATTTGCTCCTTCTACAATTATTTTGCAGCCATAATATTTTTCTATAGTGGATATTACAGAGTATAGATCTTCATCGTTAAAACTGAGTTTCTTCGTGTGCCATGCCAGTATGTTTTCATTCTGGTCCGGTTGGCTAATGCTGATGTGTCCGTTACCGTAATTGAGCACAGCCTTCTCACCGGGATGCACAATGGCGTTTTTACCGCTTTTTTCAGACAGTAGACTCACAAGTCCGGATTTGAGATATAACACAGCTTCGGGATCTTTTCTGACAGCCTTGAGATTAAACTTGGTTCCCATGACTGTCACTTTTAATCCGGTGGCATTCACAGCAAACGGGTGTCGTGGATCTTTTGTGATATTGAAAAAAGCCTCTCCTGAGAATTCTATATTCCTGTTTCCGCGTGAAAAAGCGTCTGCATCATATGAAATAGAGGATGATCCGTTAAGCATGACCCGGCTTCCGTCAGGAAGAAACACTGACGCTCGTTCTCCTTTTTCGGTTGTGACAGCCATAAAAGAGGGGTTGGCAGCCGGATGTGTATAATAATATATTGTTGCGATCATGAAAACAGGCAGGAGCATGGCTGCCACATTGCGCGAAATATTCCGGAATGAATTACTGAAGCCTTTTCTTTCGATTTTCAGTAAATGATGAATATCGCATAAGGTTTTTTCTTTATGCGGGTCATCATCATCGTAATTGACAGCCGGGTAGTTTTCCCAGTCTTCAAGAACCGCTTTATTCAGATCTTCAGGAGGAATTGACTGCAGTTTATCACGGAGAATCCTTAGATCTTCCCTTGATAACTTGTTTTCCCGATATTTTCTAATGAGGTCTCTCATGATCGTTTTGTATTTTATACAGTTTCTAAAAACTGTTGTTAAAACAGCCTATAGGTTATGTGGATGATGTTAATCCGCAGGCTAAGATTATGATAAGAATGAAACAGGCATCTTGGGAATCCAGATAGCTTCTTATTCTTTTCAATCCGCTGACAAGCTGATTCTTTACAATCTGTTCAGTGATGTTGCAGAGATGTGCGATTTCCTTGTTTGACATATATGCGAATTTAGACAGTCTGACTATGCGCTGTTGCATAGGCGGCAGTTTTGAAATGCCGCGTTCCACCATGTCTGCAAATTCTTTATATTCCAATAAAGATTCGTCTTCAGTGCCTATTGTTTCACAATAGTCGATATAATCTTCATAATGAGGGGAGCCTATGTTTGTCCTTAAAATGCTTATCAGTTTGTTTTTGGCTATGCTGAAAAGATAATTGCTGATAGACTCATCGACATAAATACTTTTCCGGTTAAGCCACAACTTGATAAATACCTCTTGAACAATATCTTCTGTATCTTTTTGAGATTTGGTAAAATTCAGGCAATACCCATAGATACGTCTGTAATACATATCATACAAAGCATCAAACGCATGGACCGATCCGCTTCTTAATGAAGCTATCAGTTTAGATTCGTTATGTGTGCCTTCTTCTGCCATTGCCTGTTTTACCGCTTACTTAAGATTATCCGGATCTTGTTCAATTCCGAGTTTTTTCAAGAACCAGTTTCTGGCTTTGTCGCTCATTTCCTGCTCTTTCACAATTTCATGAATGCGGGCATAGCGACTGTTGAATTGACTTATAAGTTCACTGTTGCGTTCGGGATAATATTCGAGTGCCTCATATATTGTTGCCATCGGTCCGAAATCACTATTGACTCTAAGTTTGGCATAAATGTTTTTTAACCCTCCGAATGCTTCCACAAAGCGTTTCATATTGCCGATTGTTCCGTCGGCGATTTCAGAGCCTTCAGGCAGTGTCACTTCCACGGTGCGTTCAATGTCGCAGCTTTTCTCCGGAATATTTATTATGGTACATAGTTGGGTAGGATCATAGGAATATTGAGATTCTATCCCGTCTACTTTTACTTTTAAAGGTCTTGCTGTTGCAGGAATGCGTATTTCGAAACGTCGGCTTGCCGGCATGTCGGCATATGTTCCCTTGCGTGGAGATATAGTGAACGTAAGCATATTGTGATTACGATTGCTGGAAACCTCCGTGAATGCATGTTCGTTGTCGTATTTCTGGTCATCTCCGTTGTCTTCATATAACATGAAGCTGTCGCTCTCTCCGGGATATATAGTGAATGCTATGGGAGCGTCATTGCGGCGCAGCGTCTTTTCTTTTTCTGCATGAAGGGGTATTATGGAGCCGGATTTGATGTATACCGGGGTCTCGTCCAAAGAGAATTTACGTTTGTATGTCTTGCCGCCATGAAGCATTGTTCCAGTGGCTTTCTCATACCAGTCTCCTTCCGGAAGCCACACTTCAATCTCGGAAAATCCATCGACTCCGGGACTTGTAACAGGCATTACTATCATACGGTCTCCGAACATGTATTGGTTTTTCATGGCATATGCTTCGTCATTTTCCGGGTAATCGTAATACATGGGACGACATATCGACACTGATGTGTCATGGCTTTTTCGCGCCATGGTATAGATATATGGAACAAGTTCGTAACGGCTTTGTATGGCATCGCGGATAGCATTCAGCGTATTGCGGTCAAAATTCCAGGGTTCCTTAACGAGCCGGGCGTTTTTATTGGAGTGTGTCCGCATTATTGGGGCGTATGTGCCGAACTGCATTGAGCGTATATACAATTCCGGGTTTGTGACGGTATCGCCAGCAGCCATGTAATGACCCCCAAGATCATGACTCCAGAATCCATAGCATACGTTTGATGCCGTTGCTGTGAACCAGGGTAAAAAATCAAGCGACTTCCACGTCACATAATTGTCTCCTGAAAAACCGATCTGATAGCGGTGGTTGCCAAGTCCTCCCCATCTGTGATAAAGCATAGGACGCACTTTCCTCTCTTTAGCCATTTTTGTGAAGAAAGTATAATTTAGCCACCATGTGTTGCTGAGACTGTCTATTTTTGAATCATAAAGGTCTTGCTGCCAGTCGAGCCACCAGAATGTGACACCTTCGTCTGTCATGGGATTTAAAATATTTTTGAAGACACTGTTGACAAACCGTTTGTCGGATGTCACCCATTCAACGTCTTTCTCTGAAGAGGGATCAATGCCGTTTTCACGTGCCACGTCAGGGTATGCAGCCTCGAATTTTTTGATACCCGATGCCGGATGAAGGTTAAGGGTTACTTTAAGGTTTTTATCGCGTAAATAATTCAGGAATTTACGATGGTTTGGAAAAAGCCATTCGTTCCAGGTCCATCCGGTCCATCCTCCGTGTGCTTCATCCGTATAATGCCAGTCCATGTCGATTACCAATACTTCCAGAGGAATCCGGTAGTCTTCAAAATCTTTTATGAGCTGCTTGAATTCATGTTCGGAATATGCCCACCACCTTGACCACCAATATCCGAATGCATATCTTGGAGGAAGGGGAATTTTGCCTGCAAGGGTAGTGAAATCTTTGAGTGCAGTCTTGTAATCATTGCCGTATGCCATGAAATACCAGTCTTGTGCACCTTTCTTGACTTTTCGAGTCTTTACCCATTCCATGTCGGGGTTATTGTCGAATAAAAAATTCTTTGAATCGTCAATTAAGGTCCATCCATCGCGTGCCAGAAGTCCATTGTCAAGTTTTCCCGGCACGGGATGTCTTTTCCCGTCTTCCCCTTTTTTCATTATGTCCGGTCCGTCCCATTGGTCAAGGGTGCGGGTTGTGCCCAGAAGGTTGTTTTTCTGTTCCGTTCCCGGACACCATTTGAACGGTTTTATGTTGCCTGACGATTCGATGAAAAGGTTATCGGATTTGAATGCACCTGAATTTTTTTTATACCGCAGGGTCATCTTTGATGTGGATACAATAATGTTTTGACCATCCTCTTTCACTTCTGCTGCGGCTGCCGGATAATTACGGCATACGGCAACAAGAGATTTGTCATTGATAAACTTGCCGTCAGGAGAATACTCCATCCGCATTAATCCATCTGTCACAACCGTGAATCTTACGTGTTTGTCTTGATATACGATTCCGTCTGACATTGTATTGTCAGCCTTGATGCCTGGTATGGTTGATGTTAGAAGCAGAATGCTTGTCAGGAGCTTTTTGAATGAAAACCGATTCATAAGTAGCATAAATTAATTGACATGTTAGATAGTTTTTTAAACAGCCTTTAACAGTGAACTCGTCTTGACTTATTTACGAAAGTTAAAATAATGATATTGTTAATTCTTTTCTCAACCTCAGCGGATCTTACCGGTTGTTTTCACCCCTCCCGTCACCGCCAACCGTAAGGTTGCCGGCTCTTCGAGTGGCGAAAACACCTCGGAAATAGCTCGCTGATGTTAAGAAAAAATAAGTTAAGACGAGTTCCGTTTAAATCGTTATCAGTAGGGACGCAAATTTTAAAAAAAGTACTAAGAGCTTGTCTAAATTTTATTGATTAAAAATTTTATGGCAGCGAAATCAAT
>ERZ777305.2176-NODE-2176-length-17980-cov-3.867559_pt1 | contig 17980 bp, 15 predicted proteins | sample MGYA00374965_ERZ777305 | MGnify/ENA primary metagenome ERZ777305 (study PRJEB29328, sample SAMD00013331) | mouse gut metagenome | study: EMG produced TPA metagenomics assembly of the Metagenome analysis of fecal microbiota from mouse which was promoted... | reverse complement strand
AGTGAGTGTAATGCGTTCACAAAATTCATTGATACCAATCCACAATTAAACCATCCCTGATTTCTTTCACCAATAAAATAATTTGCATTTATATCAAAAGTTATCATAAAATAATTTGCATTAGATAAATCAAATAATCCTAATCCTTGTGCATATTTTTTAATAATTTCTTTTGACTTCGCAGTTTTCATATGATAGATTTTACACATTTGTCTATTACAAGCAGTTGGAGTCTTAATTGCCATATTAACCGCTTTTTCTATGTCAATCTTTTCAAGATGTTTCTTTGAAAAATTTCTAACACTCCTTCTTGAAGATAAAAATTCATCATAGTTAATTTTAGTCTTTTTAATAAAATCTTCTCTTTTTAAATCAAAAGCACCAACTTCGACTTCATTATAATATGGATCATCCTTCAAAAAATCCTTAACAAGTTTATACTCTTCCGTATCTTGCCAAGACTTCTCCTCAAAAAATATCATATAATAGTTTAATGCACTATATGCTAAATTATAAGCAAAACTGTCCTTATTATAATTATGTTTTTCAAACACATTAATGTCCCTAATTATTCTTTTAATTTTATCAATTCCAAATACTCTTGGACATTGAACAGCAAAACCTTTCTCTAATTTATGTATTTCAAATAGCATATCATATTCTAATTTTTCCTTATTAATAGGTTTAGAATACATATAATTTTTAAGAAAAAAATTTTTATCCTTATTAAAGTCAAAATTTCTCCTAATATTATTAATATACTGAAATCCAGGCATTTTTTTTATTATAGTTTTTAGCATCATTATTTCTCCTTCTTTTTATTAAATACATGTGATAAAAATATTTTCATTTTTAGCTTTACATATTTCAATTTTAATCTAAGTAAATATTTGATTTTCTCCATTTTTGACATATCTAAGTCTTTTAATATATGTAATAGAATATCTTCATGATTATCACATCTTTTTAATAAATCTTTAAGTGATTTAACAGAGTGTGAATGGCTATTACTACATATTCTATAATTATAAACAACTTTATCAAGATAACCGCAGTTTTCTTTGTACGTAATAGGTAAAATCAATTGCCAATTTTGTCCAGCCCTTGATGTATATATACTTCTATTTTTAATACACTTATCAAAATGAGATACTCTTACCATAAATATTCCTGGGAAGCAATAGGAATCTGTTTCAAAAAAATATTTATCAAATAAATTACCATCATTTGGTGAATTGCTTTTTGCATGTCTAACTATAATAGACAAAGCATCTTCATTTCGGAATACAGCTTCTCCTCTAACAACATTACAATTATTAGTTACTATATAATTAACTAGATTTTCTATAGCATCAGTTTCATACCAATCATCCGAGTCTTGCCATACCAAAAATTCCCCATTGACATACTTCAAAGCGTTATTAACCGCAGAGGCTTGTCCTTGATTCTTTTGGTTAATTTTTTTTAAGTACATTTTATTTTTTAAGAACAAACTACTATATTCATCAATTATTTTTTCTGTTCCATCAGTTGAACCATCATTAACGATAATAAGTTCAATACGCCTGTATGTTTGAGATAATAAAGACTCTAAACATTTTTCTAAATATTTTTCTGCATTATAACATGGTATAATAACACTCACTAATTTCTTTTCCATCGCAATACCTTTCTAGAAAAAATACCCATAAATTCTTTCATATATACATTCCTATAGTTTAATAATAACATAACGCCTAAATATATAATTGACACAATGGCTATTTTAATAATAAAAGATAAATAGATATTTCTAATAATTATATACCCTATCAATAAATAACTTATAGTTCCAATTACAACAAGTTCTAAAATTTGTTTTAAATAACTAATAAAATATTCTTTGGCATTTTTATAAAAAACTTTTTTATATAATAAATAAGGTCGTTGCCATGATGGTAAAACAATACTACTTATTATCGTACCTATAATAACACCAGAAAGACCAATTAATTTAGCTAGAACAATGGATATGAATAAATTCACAATTGATTGAATAATTGGTGTGAATTTATCATCATCATATAAACCTGCAGCCTGTTTTATGATGCTAGGAGAAACTCTTCTTCCAGTAATATAGAAACTAATTACAATCAACAATACTACCTCTTGAGATAAGCAATACGATTCTCCTACCCATAGATTAATAAAAGAGTTAAAAACACATAACAAAACGACTGAGCAATAACCATATACTAAAAAATTCCCATAATCAATTAACTTAAACGTCGTATACTTTTTTTCATTTGATTCAGAGACCAATAAATTACCTACACTAGATGTCATATTGGAAAATATCATTGTTGTGAATGAATTTAACATATTTATTATTGTTAAATAATTTGAATATAATCCAACTGTAATTAAATCAATACAAGAGGAGATAATAATGTTATCAGTACCATTTACACATACATCCCCTACCTTATGAAACATCATAGCTTTAATATTTTTCTTTATTATTTTAGAATCACTATCTGATATTTTTTCTGTTGAATTAAAGTCAATATTTAGATATATTTTTGATATAGTTTTATTCATAAATATACGTTGAAAAAATAAGACAGTAATTTGAATAACTAAATATATAATATAATTTTTTGTAAGAAGTAAAAATAATATTTGTAAAACATTTAGAACAATATATCCAATTATTTCAATAACAGTTAATTTATATTTTTTTTGATCCGCAATAATAAGGGTTTCTTTATAAGATATAAAATAAATTGAAACTGTATTAATTAAAAATAGTAAATAAATCCAATATATATTTTCAATTGTGTTAATATCACTTATTATATACTTTAAAAAGGGAAGCAAGATTATACCTATACACAATATAACGAAACCTATGCTTTTGTATGCTTTTCGATAAAAACTCATTAATGCACTAATATTTTTATTATCATTATTTGCTAAAGGTTTATACAAACTAAAACTAATAGCAGTGCCAATCCCAAGTTCAGCTAAAGATAACATTGTCAAAATATTTGTAAACAATCCATTTAAACCCAAAGCCTCTTTACCCAAGCAATATATAAATATAGTTCTAGTTATAAAAGTAAATAGACATCTAATTATATTGCTAATAAGTCCAGAACCAATATTAAAAAATACGTTTTTTCTTCTTGCTGCCATTATATCACCTATCTTCTAATATTTTTTCTAAGTATAATCTACTTTTAGCAATTTCCCCTTCTAATATTTTGTATGCGTTTGAATAATCGTGTTTCATATTGTCTAATATAATTTTTCCTTCAAATCTCCTATTTTCAAGTTGATATGTCTCTAATAAATTATCGATACGTGAATTCATTTTTTTTAAATCATCTTCTCTATCAAATACAATAAAAGATTTATCAAATAATAAGGAAAAAACACTTGCATGAAAAGAATCAGTGCACACTAAACTAGACTTCTTTATTAACCATAGGAATTCAGATGGACCACAGGTATAATAAGGATCATTTTTATCTAAAATATTAATAATAAAACAGTCATTTTCATGTGCTACTCTTTTAATTTCTTTGATTCTGTCATCTGTTAGATTTCCCAAAAAATAATTTAAAATAAATTTTTGATCATTATATTGTCTTGGTACTGCTAATATTTTTTCCCATTCTTTTGGACTTAAAAGCATTGTTGGATCAATTACCAATTCAATATCCTTTCTGTTTGTTATTTTTTCAACCATTTTTTTACCCGATAATTCCCTGACAGAAATATATTTAAGATTAGAAAGTCCATTTATAAAAATATCTATATATTCATCTTCTATGTTCGAAACACCAAATGAGGCTGCATAGGATATGTTTTTTTGAGGTTCTGCAAACAGTGCAAAATATTTGTATGCTGAAAAAATTGGATCATTATAATTCCATACTTGATCAGAGCCAATAATATATTTGTCATACTCATCTTTTATAAGATTAACTTTTGTTTTTTTTATATTTAAATACTTATTAAATTCCTTGAATTTTTTTTCTCTTATGTACCCTTTTCTTTTTAACATTTTTCTTATTAATTGTTTAAAAATATTACAAGTTTTGGTATCATTTGTCCAGATTGTATCACATTTACATTCAAAATTTTCTTCTATAAATTTGATTAATGCATAGTTTTGTAATTTATTTCCAAAATTATAATTACCATTCAATGTCAATATACCCACTTTTTTCATACTATCACTCAATTCTAAATATAATTTGACTTTCATATTTTTTTTCTTCTTGTTCATCAAAGTTTAAATTTGATAAATCTACATTTCTAACTTCATTTACAAATTTTCCTTTAATAGCTGTTTTTTTATTACAGTTGTTTAAGTACCATTCATATTCAATATCTAAATGTCCTAAATCAATAGATTGATAAACTATTTCATCACTGTTTAGAGAACATAAATCGTATGCTAGAATTGAAGCTGTAGGACCTAAAGCTACTATTGCAATTTTATTTTTACAATATTTTTTAGCAACATCAAAAATTAAATTATAAGATTCAAAAGCGTTTCTTGCTGGACAGATAATTCTTTGTATTTTATTTGCATTATCAAATAAATCATTTCCTATACCCATTTTCGTTTTTGATCCTTCAATAATAACAATATCTTTATTATCCCATATTTCTTTTAATATTGCAAAATTATTATTGCTTTTATCTTTCTTATTCAAATCAATATAACATCTTGTGATAAGGGAATCAGCATATATCTTGTTACTGTCAATTAAATTTGAGATTTCCATAAATTTTTTATTGAGAAATTTATACCAATATACTCTACTGCTAAATTTATATTTTTTTAATTTTTTTCTGTTAAATATTCCTGGAATTCCTACAATTAACTTTTCATTATTAGAATGAAATACCTCTAGCAATCTAATTTTTAAAGTATTAGATGCTTTTTGAAAATAAATATTTTCTTGATCTGATAGCATAATTCCAAATTCTCCATCACCATACCGTGAAAGAGATATTTTGTCCTTAACTATCAATTCGATTAAATTTTCATTTGTTAGAAATTTAATACATTTTTTTTCTAACATTTTATTGACTTTAGACTTTATAAAAAAATATTTCATAATATCATATAAATACATAAATTTTCTTAATAATAGTAATATTTTTTTGGGAATTAGCTTTTTTATTCTCATAATTAACACCTACTGAATCTAATAATTTCACTTAAATATACCGTTCTTCTGTCATATTTATTATAAGTAATTATACTATATCACAATTCTTATTTTCGAACAACTCTATTTAGTTTATTTGGTTAAATCATATCTATATGTTTATTTTTTTGATAAGTGATTTATTTTAAAATATGTAAAAGAAATAAATACCGCTTTTATTAAAAAATAAAGTTTCAATATTATATTATCTGTAAAATGATACTTATACATGTATTGATAAGCTTTTGAATAATTTGTTTCCATTTTATGATTTTTTATTGTTCTTTCCAAGTAGTTTGTTACATCCTCACATGTAATTATCTCTAATTCGTTATAATGATTTGATAAATACACACTAGCCATTCGTTGTCTTAATAAACCTTTTCTAGATATACTATTAGAACTTAAACGATATTTCAACAAATAATCTTCCATATTTTCAACTACAAATCCATATTTTACTGCCCTCAAAATAAAATCATAGTCCTCACATGCTGGCATATTACGATATCCGTTTAAAATTTCATATACTTCTTTTTTACAAAACCAAGTTGGATGTGCTAACATATTTCCTTTTAATATATTATCTCGAATATCAATATTTTTACAATATAAATCACTTAGTTTTTTGTGCTTTTCGTCTAGGAATTCTACAATATTACTTCCCAAAATATCGACCGAATTTGATATCATATAATTATACTGCTTTTCTAATCGATTTAATTCAGATATGTCATCCGCATCCATTCTTGCAATATATTTTCCAGTTGCTTTTGTTAAAGCAAAGTTTAAAGAAGCTGTTAATCCTATGTTTTTTTCATTAATAAAAAAACGAATTCTACTATCTTTTTTTGCATAATTTTCTATAAGTCCTTTTAAAATATGATTTTTAGGATTATCTAATATTATAATGAATTCGAAATCGTTTAATGTTTGATTCAAAATAGATTCAATTGATTCTACAAGCCATTCTTTTGACTCTCTATAAACAGACATTATCACACTAATCATATTGTTTCACCCATCTTCATTTTCGTCGTTTAAACTTGAAGTGCAGATATTGGTTCTTTCATTTATGTCTACCATTCCACAAATTCCAAATATAAGCATATAACAATAAACTCCAAAAATTGTGTGGATATTGCATACATATGTTTCGACGAATGAAGAAACCAATAGCACAATTAACATAGTTGTAGATGTTAACTTTAATTTATTTTCTTTAGATTTTATAATATATTTGATAATTATCATATAGATAAAAATATACCCTATTAATCCAATAATTCCATTTTTAATTAATACATTGATAAATCCCATTTCATAAGTTCCATTAAAACTTCCAACTGCAATTTTAATTGCTGTTACATATGGAATATTGGGATTTCCAAAAGCCATTGTAGCATTTCCAAAAAACAAGTGGAACCAATCATTCCTACAATATGTAAGATAGTTTATTACCCCCCTTACACGGTACATATAAGTTGAACTACTACTTACCATTTTTCCACAAGTAAAGCAGCAAATAAGAAATAGAATCAAGGCTACACAAACAATATAATTTTTATATCTTATAATATATTTTTTTTTGACATTTCGTTTACATAATCTATAGAAACAATCTAAATTAATGAATATTAGGAAAATGATAAATAATAGATACCCACCCCTTGAACTTGAAATGAATATCAAGATAACTTGAAATATCATAAGAAGCAAATCTATTTTGCTTTTTTTTTCATATTTATTATATATATATATTCCAGTGAAACTGGCAAGCATTGTAGCTGCAAAATAATTTTTATATTGCATTCCACCCGTAAATCCAAAATTTAAAAAGCCTTCATAAGATACATCTATTAATTTAATATTTCCAAACAAAGATAATAAGGTAGCAATTATAACCCCAACAAAAATACCATAAGAAGCAAACCGAATGCAGCCAAACGAATTCATATAACTTTTCGCTGGTACTGTAATTGTGGCAATTACAAACATGCTAAACAATAAGCGTGCTTTTATTAAAAACTGCATTGGTTGTACTAAAATTCCAATTGAAAATAAGATTAGCACCATTGAAAATATAATTATACTTTTGGCAAGTATTTTTTTTGAACTAGTCTTAATGGTAAAGTACCACACCTCTATTGCTAATAATAGATAGCTAAACAATTCAATATATGAATTCAATCCTATATCAATAAGATATTTTGAGTTGCCAAGTGTTAGCATAATGCATGTTAAAAAAATGATTATCATTTTGCTAGGATTCATTTCCATATGTTATCATCCTTTCAAACATCATACCTAGCCTATATATGATGATATCTTTGTTTCCTTATTTTCATTCTTAGTTTTAAAACTAAATTTAAATTTACATAAGATAGCAATGCAGCTAATTTCGTAGACAATCTAGCATATTTGTCTAACATTACTATTTTTCTATATTTTTTTATATTAATTAAGAGTTTTTTCTCAATTTCAAAAGATACAAATTTGTTTTCTTTCATTTCAGATAACATTTCAATACTTCTTCTAAAAAGCATACTAATTGCTGCTTTTTCTAATTTTTTATTACCCTTGAAGTGTTTTACAATTTCGTCAGAAAATTCAATTGCGTCCATTCTCCTAGTATTAAAAGATTGGTTTGTAATACTACTATTGTTAATTCTGTAAAAATAATCATAGTTGTAAGTACATGATATATTTTTACACTTTTCCAAAACAGGTACAATCACTGCCATATCTTCATTAATCTTATTTTCTGGGTACCTAATATCAGAAAATAGAATTTTTTTATACAATTTGCAACACGCAGAGACAGAAAAAAACTCCTGATCTTTTTGATATAAGACTCTTTTTATTGTCTCACTAGGTGCTAACATTTCTTCTTTGGTTGTATTTTCTATCACTGGAATTTTTTTTAAAAATCTTTTATACCCAGACAATACTATATCTGAATTGTATTTTTCCATAGTTTTATGTAAATTCAATATATAATTTTCTGATACAACATCATCACTATCTATAAACGCAATATATTCTCCAGATGCGATTTCAAGTCCTGCATTTCTAGCAGAAGATAATCCACCATTTACCTTGTTAATTAATTGAAATCTAGAATCTCTTTTACAAAAACACTCACATATTATTTTAGATTGATCTGTTGAACCATCATTTACTAAAATAATTTCTATATTTTCATATTTTTGATTGGTTATACTAGTTAGGCATTCCTCTAGGTACTGATCTACATTATAAATAGGTACTATAATTGATATTTTCTTCATATTATTATCCTCCTAATACCTTTTCATACTCATCTACAATATACTCCCAACTATACGCAGTATCAATTCTATTTATTGCATTTTTTGATAATGTATCTATTTCTTTCTTGGATAAGTTGTCCGCTTTATTTATTAAATTTGTTAAATTATTATTTTCTTTACTCCAATAAAGAGCTCCATTTTCCGCAACTTCCTTATTAAACCCTACATCTAGTAATAAGTTCAGCTTTGTAGATGCCAAAGCTTCTAACAAAGAAGGATTAGTTCCTCCCACTTCATGCCCATGAAAATAGCCATATGCATTCTCTCTTATTTTTTTTATTAAATCTTTATCATATACAGTTCCAACAAACTTAATTCTTTTATCATTTTCAAAATTAGTTACTTTTTTTAAATTTTCATAAAATTTGTTTTTTTCTACATTAGTAATAATCACTAAATCTTTTTTAGATTCAGACTTCATAAATTCTTTGATAACTGTTTCATAATTATTTTCTGGAACAAATCTTCCAACGATCAAATAGTATTCATTATTTTGAATATCAAACTTGTTATACCAACTATTCAATTTTTCACTATCATCATTTAAACTAGATTTTGTTGTATCTGCACCATATGCAATGAAAGTAGTATTTGGATTGTATTTTTTATAATCCTCTTTAATATAATTTTCTATATTAATAGAATCACAGATTAATAAATCTGCATTTTTTACCATAAAACGTTCTGACAATTTCCAATATTTTTTTATAAAATAATTCCATTTTGCTCTTTTCCATTCATGTCCATCAGGATTGACATACACTTCAAAATTTAATTTATGTAATTTTTTTACATAATGTTTAAAAAAAGGTCCAATACGGCAAGCGAGTACATAAACAATCCCGTTAGATAAATCTTTTCCCTTAATATATTTAATAATTTTCTTTAAGGCATAGATATCATAGTAAATAGCTTTAGCAGGCCCTATATTTGGAACCTTAACATTAAAACACCTCGCACCATTATACAAATTTTCTTCTGTTTGCTGATTCATACAAGCCACATGATATTGAATTTTTTCACTTTTCTTTCTAGTAACTAACTCATCTACAAAAGTTTCATACCCGCCATATTTAGCGGGTATTCCTTTTGCTCCAACAATAAACACATTTTTCATAGGAACTCCTTACATAACATCTTTTTTTAGGATTACTTGTGCAAATGTTTTTCCGATAATTCTAGCATCCAAATTTAAATTGCGATGATAATAATAATATTCATCTAATACTAATCGTTTTCCAAAATCTGTATTACTTCTACCATTTACTTGCCAATACCCAGTAATTCCAGGTTTGCACTTAATAATAGTTTCATAATATTCTCCCATATCTTCTTTTTCTCGAAATAAATATGGTCTTGGCCCTACTAATGACATATCCCCTTTTAATAAATTTAAAAACTGGGGAAACTCATCAATTGAAGTATTACGAATAAATTTTCCAACCTTAGTAATTCTAGGATCATTCTTCAATTTTTTGTAACGTTTATATTCTCTTTTAATTTCTTCATTTCCTTCTAACATTTGAAATAACACTTGATCGGCATTTGGAACCATAGAACGAAATTTATAAATGTAAATAGGCTTACCATTTTTTCCAATGCGCTCTTGTTTGAAAAAAATAGGGTTAAAATCGTGTTGACAAATATAGCAAATTTTTACAATGATAGTAATTGGAATTAATAATATCACTCCCACTAATCCAGCTATAATATCTACTATACGTTTCGGTATTCTATAAAACTTACTTTCATGTACATTACTTACTTGTTCTACCGTTTCTTGTAAAGTAATCATTTCTTCATTCATCTACAATCACTCCTAATATTCTTTAAACATTAAAATAGGGGTATACCCCCTCCCGTTAGCAAATAGCTAACGAGCATAAATTTTACTTATATATTATATATTTTATGTATTTTTTCTCTGTTTGTTATATTCATTCTATAATAATTTTGCATATTTGTCAACCGAATCACACACATATACAGAAATTGGAAACAATTACTTTACAATATGAAAAAACTCTTCAAAACGAAGAATTTTTAAATAATTAATTTAGTTTGTTAGGTGTATAATTATCTCTTATAAATTGGTGAAAATATTTTCCTTTACTTGGAGCATTGTATAAATTGTCAAATTCTTTTGCTGCGCCAATGTATTCATATATTCCGCCACTTTTAAATTTGATGACTAAATTATTACCATTACAAGCAATTGCTTCTAAATCACTCGATACTACTGGTATGAAGTTCATCTACATTCACCTCCTCCTTGCTTAATCTATTTATCTCTTTATATATATGTGGAGAAAAATAGTCAAATTGATATGGATTTAATAAAACAGCAAGAGCAGTATTTAGATGTACAATATCATTTAATTCATGAATTAAATCACCACTAATATTCTCTTTTTCTCTAAAATACACAATTTTTTCAAAATTAGTTAGATTATTTAAGTGAAAGTCTTCTAATAAATCGCTTGGGGCAGATTCCAATGTAATTTTTAATTTTTCTTTAATTTCGGATAATATGTCTTGTTCAGTAAGATTCTTGTTTTGTAACCATTGTGCTATCGTATCTGTCCCATTGTGCAAAATTTCAGATATATAATGATAAATTAAATTATATGAATCATCCCTGTCTTTTTCTAATTCTGCCAATAATCTAGAATTCATTATTTTTTGGTAATATGGCATTGTTGGATTATATTTTAGATGGTTCTGAATATGTATTGCAATTGGTTTAAAATCTTCCCACTGAATTGTTGCTAAAGAAACATTAGATTCATAATTGCTAAAGTGAAATATTTTACCTGTTTTTTGAGAAAAATCTTTCTTCATTTTTTTGATAGAATAACTAGCATATTTAATAAATATAGGATCATGTGATAATACTAAACATGTCTCTCTACAATGAGTTTCATACAAGAATTCGAATATTAAATGTCTTCTATAGTCATCAAATGAAGAAGCAGGATCATCAATGACAACTATTTTATTGTGATTACTCAAAATAAATAGTAAAAGTGCTACGATATTTTTTTCTCCAAAGGAAAGTCCATTTACCCTTTGTTTTTGTGATTTATCGTCCACATGATATAAAATATAGCTAGCTTTAGCGTCAATCATATCCACATCATCTGATTTAAACTCATAAGGAATACCAAATTTTCGTAACCTACCATTTAATTTTTCCAGATTATCATGAATTGTTTGGTTGGTGGTGTTTTTAATCTGTTCTGATAACTTGTTTAACTCATCAATACTAGCATTCACTTCTGTAATTGGGCCCTTTAACTTTGGAAACGTTTTGTTAAAATAATCTGTCGTTTTGATTGACTCTACTGTAAATTGTTGGTCTATTTTCTGATAAGCATTAATTAAATCTATTATGTGTAATATTTCCTCTTTTAAGTTTACCTTTTTTACAATTTCTTCTTCAAAAATTTCAATACCATCTTTTGTACTATAATCAGGCTTAGGAATTTTTAATTCTTCTAATATACTATCATCTTCATATAAAACAGAAAAATTATCGGGTACATGTTCTGTTATTTCATCAATTTCTTCTTTTTTGAGTTGAACCAATTTTTCATCACAAAATGGGCATATAGATTTTGTATATCTTTCAAACTTTGTACCTTCTGTCATCCATTTCAGATAACGATTGCCGTTTTCTCGTATTTTTGAAATATACTTTTCATTCTTTTTAAATTCTTTTTTATACTTTTCAATTTTAGCTGTTGCATATAATTTTCCAGTTTTAGACACACGTCCACCAAAATTTTTATTTAAAGTATCAATTTTTCCAACATATGCCCAAAGTGCATTTAGATGTTCTGATAAACCCTTGGTAAGTTCTTTAAACTTATCCTGTAAATCGAAAATTTTTTCTCCATTTGAAAACATTATTCGATAAATAGACTCCCCTGCACTCTCATCTAATATCAGATTTTTCATAGTATTTTCGTTAAAGATATTCACATTCAAAGTATCTGTATTTTTACCATCTACTAGTATACTCACATCTTTGAACTCTTTTCCAATCATAATATCTTCTTCCACTACTTCTTTCGTAATTGCTTGTCCAATTGATGATTTTCCGCTACCACTAATACCAAAAATATAGTTTATTTTATGGTCATCTATATTTAATTCTAAATCTTTTATATTCTTATAGTTCTTTATTTCTATTTTCACAATCTCACATCCTACTAAAAAAGCCAGTATAAACAATTAAAGTCTATACTAGCCCTTTATGTCACCTATTATAATGCAGATTTTTCCTATTTGCAATAATAATTCCACAAATTTCTATTTTTTGTTTAATAGCCACTCTACTATGTTTATTTTTGTGATTCCATCATAATCCGATTCTAAGTCCATATCTAATGTAAGTAAATATTTTGAATAATGATCTCCGGTTTTTTGTAATGATTTCAATTCTCTTTCTAATACCTTTTCGTCTCTAACAGATAATGCCACTTGAAAGTATTTTAAACCATCTCTATTTTCAGCAACAAAATGGATTTGCAAGTCATCCACTTTACCAACATATACTTTATATCCTCTTCTTAACAATTCAAGATAAACTATATTTTCTAATATATGTCCCATGTCACTGCTGGCTTTTTTTCCTAATAAATAGCTTCTTAAACCCTGATCAACTGCATAATATTTATAATCTCTGGCTAATAGATTTTTCCCTTTTACATCAAATCTTTCTGCCTTATATATTAAGAAACTTTCAATAAAAGCATAAATATAGTTTTCTACTGTATGATTGCTTGTTGTAATACCCTTACTTGTTAACGTGTCACTTATTTTTTTTGTTGATATTGGACTTCCAATACTATCAAATATAAATTTTAAAACACCTTCTAATAACATTTTGTCGGTTATATTGTTTCTCGTTATAATATCTTTATAAACTATTGTCGTAAATATTTCTTCTAGATAAGTATCTAAATCATTCGGATTGTCTTTTAATATTGATATATTTCCTGGCATTCCACCCGTTTTCATATAATCCAAAAAATATTCATATGAACTCTTATTTAAATTATGGTCAAAGGCACTAAAATACTCCTTAAAAGATAATGGTAACATTTTAATTTCAATATATCTACCAGATAATAAAGTTGCAAGTTCACCAGATAATAGATAAGCATTTGAACCTGTTATATATACATCAACATTTTTCTTAATATATAAGCTATCAACTGCTTTTTGAAATTTTGGAACATTTTGAACCTCATCTAAAAAAACATAATACTTTTTTTTAGAATCTATTTTTTGATTTACATAATCATACAATTCCTTATAATCATGAAAATTATACGCAACATCTTCCAAATTTATCTGTATAATTTGATTTTCATGAATTCCGCTATCCTTTAAATATTTTATAAATAATTCAAATAATGTAGATTTTCCACATCTTCTTATTCCAGTAACTATTTTGATTAAATCCTTATCTTTCCATCTTTTTAGTTGCTCAAGATATTCTGTTCTTTCTATCATAAGTATCACCCCATGACATAAGTATATATTAGATTCTTTGTTAAGTCGAGTTTTGGAAATATTTTTCCAAAATTACAAACATTCGACATTTTTTGGAATTGTTACTTAAATAACAATCAGTAAAGATAGATTGAAAAGATACTTCAAAATTTTTAATGAAATTGCAAAAATTTATATACACGTCTATTATACAAACAAAAAAGACAATTCATGCCTTATATATATTGTTGTAGTTGTTCAATGGGAATTCCTGTTGAAATAGAAACAATGCTAATATCTGTGCCATTTTTTAAAAAACTCTTAGCAGTTTCTAGTTTTCCTTGTGAAACGCCTTCATCATAAGAAATGTGTTTTTCCGTGTTGAGTCTCATCTCTGCATCTTCTTATGGAGTAATCCAACTGGTAAATGCATCCTTATCATTTAAATCTTCTACTTTCTTTGTATATTTTTCCATATATTTGTCTCCTCCCACTATTTCATTGAGTGATGTTCTATCAGGCCCTAACATGATGAGATATTTGTATTCTTCTATCTTCTTTTTGTTTTTAGAACACCAAAAATTGGTTATCCTATCCATATTGTATTCTATGATTTTCATATTTTCTATATACAAATAACCATCTTCATCCATTACATAATAAGTTCTTTTTTCTAATTCGTCTTTTTTACCATAGGATAAATCAATATGCACAAATTCACTTGCCAAATCAAATTCTTTTCCTTTTTTTATCCCATACTATTCTTATGGTTTCATTGTTAAATATTTTGTTTACTAAATGAATTTTTTCTTGATTCATTCTTTCACACTTTCCAAAAGCATATAATATGCTTCTACTTATATCATACTTTATACTTTTGAAAAATCTTTTTTATTTTGATAAACTCTCTATTTTTTTGTTAACAATGGCTTTAAAAATTGTCCTGTATAGCTAGCTTCTACTTTGGAAACTTCTTCTGGTGTTCCTGTCGCAACAATACTACCACCTTGATCCCCACCTTCTGGTCCTAAATCAATAATATGATCCGCTACTTTAATGACATCCAAATTGTGTTCAATGACTAATACAGTATCTCCATTATCGACAATACGATTTAAAATCACAAGTAATTTTTTAATATCATCACTATGTAATCCAGTAGTTGGTTCATCTAAAATAAATAAACTTTTACCAGTTGGTTTTTTCTGTAACTCTTTGGCAAGTTTCACTCTCCCTGCTTCCCCTCCAGATAGTGTAGGAGATCCTTGACCTAATTTGATATAAGAAAGCCCCACATCGGAAAGCATCTGTAATTTGCTTTTGATTTTTGGAAAATTTTCAAAAAATTCCAAAGCTTCTTCGACACGCATTTCAAGTACATCATAGATACTTTTCCCTTTGTATTTGATTTCTAATGTCTCTCTATTGTATCTAGTACCACCACAAACTTCACAAGGAACATAAACATCTGGTAAAAAGTGCATTTCGATTTTTTTCACACCATCGCCCCAACAAGCTTCACAACGACCACCTTTGACATTGAAAGAAAATCTCCCTTTATCATATCCACGTAATTTGGCCTCTTTGGTTTCTGTAAATACATCTCTGATGTCATCGAATACCCCTGTATAAGTGGCTGGATTACTCCTTGGAGTTCTACCGATCGGTGTTTGTGAAATATCGATTACTTTATCAATATGTTCAAGTCCCTTTACACTTTTATAGGCACCTGGTTTTTCTTTGGAACGATAGATATTGTTAGATACTACTTTATATAAAATTTCATTCACTATAGTAGATTTACCACTTCCTGATACCCCTGTTACACAAGTAAATGTTCCTAAAGGTATCTTTACATTGATGTTTTTTAGGTTATTCTCAGAAGCACCTTTGATTTCTAAAAATTTCTTATTTCCTTTTCTTCTTGTCTTTGGAACTTCTATTTTTTCTTTTCCTGATAAATACTTACCTGTTAAACTATTTGGATTTTGCATCACTTCTTCTGGTGTTCCTGCTGCCATAACGCATCCACCATGTAACCCAGCACCTGGTCCAATATCGACTAAGTAATCACTTGCCATCATCGTATCGGTATCATGTTCCACTACAATTAATGTATTTCCTAAATCACGCATTTCTAATAACGAATTGATTAATCTCTGATTGTCTCTTTGATGTAGTCCAATACTTGGTTCATCTAGTACATATAAAACACCTGTTAAACGAGAGCCAATTTGGGTAGCAAGTCTAATTCGTTGTGCTTCCCCTCCAGATAACGTTCCTGCATTTCTAGCTAACGTCAAATAAGAAAGTCCTACATTGGTTAAAAACTGTAATCTTGAATTGATTTCTTTGATAATTAACTTTGAAATTTCCGTTTGTTCCTTACTCAATTTTAATTCTTTAAAAAATTGATATAAATCGCCAATACTAAGCTGGGTCATCTCATAAATGTTCTTACCACCTACTAAAACCGATAAAACGGAACAATCTAATCTTGCACCTTTACAAGTTGGGCAAACAGATTCCGTCATATATTGTTCAATCCATTCCCTGATCCATGTACTTTTGGTTTCAATATAACGACGTTCTAAATTCGTAATAATGCCTTCATAATAATTTTTTGTTTTTCTGGTGTTACCTGTTTTTGAAGTATAATGAAACTCTAAAATATCTTTGGAACCATACAAAATAATATCCAATTCTTCTCTTTTTAGTTCCTTGATAGGAGCATCCATATCAATATGATAATAATCACAAACAGTGTTTAATTCTGTGTAAGTAATATTATTGGTGTCATCAATATTGATTGCTTTGATAGCACCTTCTTTGATGCTTAAACTCTTATCTGGGATAATCAAATCCTCATCTAGTTTATATTTAATTCCAAGTCCTTTACAATCGGAACAAGCTCCATATGGTGCATTAAAAGAAAACATTCTTGGTTCTAGTTCTGGCAGAGAAAAATCACAATCTGGACAAGCATAAGATTCACTCATCACAATTTCTTCGCCGCCAATGACATCGATGACAACCTTTCCCTTAGCTAGTTTAGAAGCTGTTTCTATTGATTCATACAAGCGGCTTCTAATTTCATCTTTCATAATCAAACGGTCAATAATCACATCTATATTATGTTTCTTGTTTTTTTCCAATTCGATGGAATCGTTTAAATCATATTCTGCACCATCAATACGAACTCTTACATAACCATCCTTTTTTAAATGTTCTAGCATGTCTTTTTGTGTCCCTTTTTCCCCATGCACAACAGGGCTTAAAATACGAATTTTAGTACCTACTTCTAAATTCATAATTTGGTTGACCATTTCTTCGATACTTTGACTTGTAATTGGCCTATGGTGCGTTGGACAGTAGGGAACTCCAATTCTCGCATATAGCAATCTAAAATAATCATAAATTTCAGTTACTGTTCCAACGGTACTACGAGGATTTTTATTGGTTGTTTTTTGATCAATACTAATTGATGGTGATAATCCTTCAATACTATCGACATCCGGTTTTTCGCTACCACCTAAAAATTGGCGTGCATAAGCACTTAAACTTTCCACATATCTTCTTTGTCCTTCTGCATAAATCGTATCAAAAGCAAGACTACTTTTTCCACTACCAGATACACCTGTCATAACAATCAATTTATTTTTTGGTAATTCAATTGATATATTTTTTAGATTATTTTCCCTTGCGCCTTTTACAATAATTTTATCCATATGCATCCACCTCAATTGCTTTCTATTATACCACATAGAAAAAAATTTATCACAAATTTAATATATCATATGGCAAACATTTGTTCAATAGTTTTAATTAAAAAATAACAAGTTGTAAATACTTGTATTTCTTATTCATTTAAAAAGTTAAGAAATGAATCACCCCGCTGCAGAGCAGACGGGGTATCACAAGGTGTTACAACATCAA
>ERZ777305.2174-NODE-2174-length-17993-cov-3.222656_pt1 | contig 17993 bp, 15 predicted proteins | sample MGYA00374965_ERZ777305 | MGnify/ENA primary metagenome ERZ777305 (study PRJEB29328, sample SAMD00013331) | mouse gut metagenome | study: EMG produced TPA metagenomics assembly of the Metagenome analysis of fecal microbiota from mouse which was promoted... | reverse complement strand
CCTGCTCCTGGCCGTCTGCCGGAAGATACTTCTTAAGATATTCCTCCACGCGGTCAAAATTGATTTCCAGATTGAACTGCGCGTCGACATAATCAAAATCAAGATGAAGCGCGTACTCCATCACACGCTCCTGAAAAAAATTATAGGCATCCTTCGTGATCGCCAGCTGATTGGTGATCGCGAGGGTATCCTCGTCCTCCGGTCCGTTGTAGAGAAGGTTGCCGTACTGGTCAATCACCTTCACTGTTTCGACCGATTTGTTGCCGAGTGCGTTCGCAACAAAAACGGCGATCGCCTCGGACATATTCTTGTTGAATTCAGAATTGACAAAAAGCGAAACCGAACACTGAATGTCCTTCTCCTCGTCAAGAATCGTTGACGTGCGGTCAAGCGGTATGTAACTGACTTTCGCCCGGTCGATGCCGACCATCCCCTCGATCTGCTGTTCCAGCCTGCCCTGAAAGTAAGCGGCATTTTTCTGAACCCGGTCAGCGTTTGTCGTACTCATATCGTTGTCCAGCAGGTCGCTCAGAGTCATGCGCCCGTCGCTCATGGCAGAGCTGTTGAGCACCGCGAGATTCGCCTGAACCGTTTTGGAGGAATCGACATAGATCGTCGAGCTGTCCTCCCCGATACGGTGCGCGATTCCGGCCTCGGTCAGCGCCTCGTCCACCGCTTTTACCTTGGTGAGATCGTCGTAGGCCTGCCAGCGGACGTAATTTGTCCTTCCCAGAAAATACGCCAGCAGGAAAATCATTACCGCCACAACCCCGACGGAGCTCAGTAAAATCGCTCTCTGTTTTTTTGTATATTTATTCCAAAGCTCTAATACCTTATTTAATAATCTTTTCAGCCTCTCCTGCATGAAACCTTACTCCGTTCGTTAGAATTGCAACTGCATGATTTCTTTATAAGCATCCAGTACTGCATTCCGAACGGCAACCGTATACTGCAGAGAGACATTTGCCTTCCACTGTGCCACCTGTACGTCCGTCGTACTGTTCGTCAGGCCCATCGCATAAGAAAGCTCGGCCTCCCTCGCCTCATTAATAGAGTCGTTCGTCTTGTTGACCATCTCAAGCGCCGACTGAAACAGCGTCTCGAAGGCCGTGTTTTTTTCCGCGGTTCCTGTTTTCTTCTCCCATGCGGCAGTATAGTCCGTCAGATTGTTTACCGCGCCAATAGATGTAAAGTCCATCTTACCTCTCCGTTTCTACGCCGTTTTCCGGCGGCTTCAACTCAGCTTTCCCAGCCTGGTCCGGCTTACGCCTTTCCAACCTCAAGCCCCTTCAACAGCATATTCTTCGTCGCGTTGAACGCGGTTATATTTGCCTCATAGGCGCGTGTTGCGTCGATGAGGTTTGTGATCTCCGTCACGGTATTGACATTCGGCAGCGTGACATAGCCGTCCTCATCCGCATCCGGATGACCCGGATCATAGACCGTTTTCATCGCCGTCTTATGATCCTCGACGATCCCCGTAACCCTGACGCCGTTGCCGACCAGCTCGGAAGCATTGGTCCGGCTGCTCTGCGCCAGCATTTTGGAAAAGGTGTCCTGTGTTCTCGCCTGGAATACCAGCGTCTTTCTGCGGTATACCTCGCCGTTTTCGTCCCTGGTCGTATTTACATTTGCTATATTCTGCGCGATGAGATCCATCCGGAGCCTCTGCGCGCTCATTCCGCTGGCACTGATATTCAGCGCATCAATACTCGCCATACTTTATTCCCCTTTCCTGCATGCCGCGGGAACCCCTCCCGCAATACTGCACCGGCAGCACTCTGCACACATCGCTGCAGCGCCTCCCGAATTCCGTGCCGTCCGCGCCCTTCTGCCCGGCACCTTCCGCTTACGAAGTTTTCTCAGCTCCGGTTCAATACCATTTTAATTCTGGAAAATTCCTGCGTCATTGAGTCAAGAAGAGTCAGATAGCGGATCTGATTTCTCGCCAGATAGGATTCCTCAACATCAATATCGACATTGTTGCCGTCCAGCCGGTAGCTCAGCTCGCTCTGATCCACATAGACCTTTGCATTCAGCCTGCCGAGATCCACTCCTGCGACTGCATGATCCATGCTCTGGCCGCGTGCGGTCAGCTCTTCCTTCAGATAATTCTCGAAGTAAATGTCGCTCCTCTTAAAATCCGGGGTGCTGACATTGGACAGATTGTTCACGAGCAGGCTGTTGCGCAGCTCGGTCGCGTTTGCTGCTTTATTCAGCACATTGATATAATTATACATACTGGAGCCTATCATTTATCTCATCCTTTCCATTCAATAATATCATCGCCTGTAAAAAGGGTGTAAAGCAGAACCCTTCCCTGTCTGCCACATTTCATTATAGACAATCTTCAGAAAAAACTCAAGACCTAATTCCTCCGAATCCGAAAAAAAAGCAGGGTTAAAACAAAAGTGACCAAAATCAGGCCTTAAACTCCAAATCCCTTTGTAATAACCCTTCCTTATGTTTCCATATTCCGTTTTTTGCTTCCTTTTTTATGCAGTTTTCTCTCTTTCCGCGGCACTGCATTTTCTTTCCTGCGGAGCTTTACTGCATTTTTTTAAGCTCGTCGAACACGACATCGTTGATCACCTTGATATAGGTTCCCTTCATACCCGACGAACGCGACTCGATCACACCGGCACTTTCAAACTTTCTCAGTGCATTTACAATAACGGAGCGCGTGATGCCGACCCGATCCGCAATTTTGCTGGCGACGAGAATTCCCTCGTTGCCGTCCAGTTCCTCAAAAATATGCGTGATGGCCTCAAGCTCCGAAAACGACAGCGTACTGATCGCTGACCGGACAATCTGCACCTTCCGGTTTTCCTCTGCATTTTCCTCGTTGACCGAGCGCATCATCTCCAGGCCGACAACTGTCGTTCCGTATTCGCTCAGGATAATATCGTCGATCGAATACTGGCTCGTGTTCTTATAAAGAAACAATGTTCCGAGGCGTTCACCCGCGATATCAATCGGCGTAATAATCGCCCGATACGCATCGACATTGTCGATCTCAAAGCCCAGGGTTGCAAGGTTGACATTTTCTTTGGTCGAGAGAATGTTGAGCAGGCGCTCATTCAGCATTCCGTCGATGTAGCCGCCCACGGAATCCCGGATCAGCTCGCTGATCGGCGGGATATCGGAACGGTTCCGGATGCCGAGCACCTTCCCCTTTCTGCTGATGACGAGGATATTCGAGTCCAGGATATCGCTTAACACAAGGCAGATATCATTGAACACAACCTTATGCGAGCTGTTGTTATGTAGCAGCTTATTGATCTTCCTCGTTTTATCCAATAATTGTACGCTCATTGACGAACCCCCATACATCAATATGATAGCCTTATTCTAACACATATATTTTTCGAAAACAAGCAAATTTTTTAATTTTGTATAAAATTCAGGGGATATTTTCAGATTTCTTCCGTTTCTTGAGTTGCTTTCCTTGAAATTCACTGTCAAAATCATGTTTTTTTGCCATAAATAAGAAAACAAAATGCGCGGAAAGAGGAGCTGCTCCGCCGTTTGCCGCAGCCCTCTCCTCTTTGCAGCCCTCTGCCCTTCCGGACAAAACTGCGCCGCATTCTTTTCTTCCGTTCCTCTTTTGCTAGTCCTCCTGCTCCTTTTCCTTTGCCTGCTGATGTCCGCAGCCCTCCCCCGGACATACCAGCTTGCTTCCTTTCTCCAGCAGGAGACTGCCGCATTTCGGACATTTGACATCTGTCGGCTTCTGCCAGGACATAAAATCGCATTCCGGATTGCTCTCGCAGCCGTAATACCTTCTGCCCTTCTTGGTCTTGCGGATCACAATATCTTTTCCGCATTTCGGGCAGGCGATGCCGATCTTCTCAAGATAGGTCTTTGTATTGCGGCATTCCGGAAAGCCCGGACACGCGAGAAATTTCCCGTGAGGACCGTATTTGATTACCATCAGCCTGCCGCACTGGTCACAGACGACATCGCTTACCTCATCCTCAATTTTGATCTGCGAAAGCTTTTCGCCCGCATCCTTCACCGCCTCCTCCAGATCCGGATAGAAATTGCTTACAACCGTCTTCCAGTTGACGCTGCCCTCCTCCACGCTGTCCAGCAGCGCTTCCATATTCACTGTAAAATTGACATCCACAATGCTTGGAAAGGCTTCCTTCATCATTTCATTAACTGCCTCACCAAGCTCAGTAATATATAAATTTTTATTCTCTTTAATTACATAATGACGTGCCAGTATTGTTGTTATTGTGGAAGCATAGGTGCTCGGACGTCCGATGCCGAGCTCCTCCATCGTCTTTACGAGACTGCCCTCCGTATAATGTGCCGGCGGCTGAGTAAAATGCTGACCGGGCTTGAGCTCGGCCAGGGACAGCACGGAGCTCTGACTCAGACCTCCGAGCCCGCGGTTCGGCGCCTCCTCTTCCTCATCGTCCGCCGCGTACACGGCGAGGAAGCCCTCCTTTTTCAGCTTTGAGGAGGCCGCCGTAAAACGAAAGCCCCCGCCGTCAATCTTCACCGAGGTCGTCTCGTAGACCGCTTCCGTCATGCGGCTGGCGATAAAGCGCTTCCAGATCAGCTGATACAGGCGGAACTGGTCGCGCCCCAGAGATTCCTTCACAACGACCGGCGTCAGATCCATGTAGGTAGGGCGGATCGCCTCATGCGCGTCCTGGATCTTTTTCCCGGTCGCCTTGTTGACGTCCGCCGACGTCACCTGATCCTCTCCGTAGTTTTCCCGGATGTACGTTTTGGCAGCGGCATCCGCCTCCTCCGACACCCGCACCGAATCGGTACGCAGATACGAAATCAGACCCACCGTGCCGTGTCCTTTCACCTCGACGCCCTCGTACAGCTGCTGCGCAAGGCGCATCGTTTTCTGCGTCGTGTAATTCAGCAGCTTGGCCGCCTCCTGCTGCAGCGTACTGGTAGTAAACGGCAGCGGCGCCTTTCTGCGCCGCTCTCCGTGCTTCACTTCGGTAACCTGAAACTGCGCATCCTTGAGTTTGTCAAGCAGTTCATTCATTTCCTTCTCTGACGATACGGCAAGCTTCTGGGAGGAAGTACCGTAAAATTTGGCAAGAAGCGGCTTCTTTTCTCCCTTCACGTTAAACAGCGCGTCGAGATTCCAGTATTCCTGCGGCACAAAGCTCTCAATTTCCTTCTCCCTGTCGGCAATAATGCGCAGCGTCACCGACTGCACGCGCCCTGCGCTAAGGCCTCTTTTGATCTTCGCCCAGAGCAGCGGGCTGATCTCGTAGCCGACCATGCGGTCAAGCATTCTTCTGGCCTGCTGTGCATCGACCAGATCCATGTCGATTGTGCGGGCACTCTTTATGGAATTTTTTACCACATTTTTTGTAACTTCATTGAAGGTAATGCGGTTTTTCTCTCCCTCCGGCAGCTTGAGCACATTGGCCAGGTGCCATGCAATCGCCTCGCCCTCGCGGTCGGGGTCGGTTGCAAGATAAACCTTGTCCGCTTTTTTTACTTCCTTGCGCAGCTTTGCCAGAATTTCCCCCTTGCCGCGGATCGTTATATATTTCGGCTCAAATCCATGCTCCGCATCGATTCCCATCTGACTTTTCGGGAAGTCCCTCACATGTCCGTTTGAAGCGAGCACCTCATAATTTGTTCCAAGGAACTTTTTGACTGTCTTCGCCTTGGACGGAGACTCCATAATTACCAGATTTTTAGCCATGCCACATCCTCCTGTCAGAGCGTTTCCCTATATGGTCCGGTCAGCGAATAATAATTCCCGGCCGGCGAATAAACCAATCCCTTTGCCTCCAGAGAAAACAGAATTCTGCTCAGCTCCGGAAGCGAAAAATCCACATCTCCCATTAATTCCTCGATGTGGCGCGGTTCCAAACGCAAATAAGCATACACTATTTTTTCCGGTTCTTCAAGGAAAAATTTATTTTTTCTATTTTTTTGCGAATTCGGGCGCTCCGGAAGCCAACCGAGCAGCATCTCCAGAATATCCGAGCTCTGCCCGATCAGACATGCTCCCTGCCGGATCAGCTCATTGCAGCCCGCACTCAAGGGATCTCCGATTCTTCCCGGCACCGCGAAAACCTCCTTTCCCTGCTCAAGCGCGAAATCTACGGTGATCAGCGTTCCGCTCTTTTTTCTGGCCTCCACGACGACAAGTCCGTCCGCCAGCCCTGCGATAATACGGTTTCGCTGCGGAAAGTGATACGGAAGTCCGGGGGAGCCCGGCGGATATTCCGACAGGATTCCGCCCCGCTTTGGAAGCTGCTCGTAAAGTCTGTAATTCTGCAGGGGATAACAGATATCGACTCCGCTCCCAAGCACGGCAAAGCTGCTTCCGTGCTTTGCCGCCGCCTTCTGCGCAAAGCCATCCACGCCGCGCGCCATCCCGCTGATAATCTGCACGCCGGCTTCCGCGAGCTCCGCCGCCAGCAGCTCAGCAATGCCCCTGCCGTAAACGGAGCATTCCCGCGCGCCGACAACAGCGACTGCCGGAAGCTCCTCCGACGGCAGCCGTCCCCGGTAAAACAGCCAGTCCGGGCTCTGCGGTATCATGCGCAGCCGTTCCGGAAATACTGCCTCCTGTTTCGTTACAAAATATATGTCCCGCTCTTCCAGTTTATGAAACTCCTCCGCAAGCCCCTCGCGGTATTTCGGATTGAGAAGTCCATGTACGGCTCTTTCCGGAAGTCCTGTACGTAACAGAGCCTCCTTTCCCGCCTCAAAAGCTGCGCGCGCACATCCAAAATGTTGAAACAGCCGTTCCCGCGCAGCGCTGCCGGCCTCCTCCACCTTGGACAGCCAATACAGGCAGAGCTTTTCCTCCACTGAAATTTCCGGAACCGCTTTTTCATTTTTTATATTTTTTTCCGGATCTCTTTTATTGGCAAAGCCGCTCATTCGCATACCCTCCTCCGATAAGCAAGCGCTTCACACAGCTGCTCTGCTCCGATCTCCTCGCACCCTGCCAGATCCGCGATTGTCCGTGCAGTGCGGACAATTCGATGATAGGAGCGGGCACTCAGCCGATAGCGGTAAAACGCCTCCTTCATCACGGCAAGTTCTTCCTCCCCGAGCGGGCAGAACAGCTCCAGCTGTCTGGCCGAAAGTTCCGCATTCGTCCGCAGCCCCAGCCCCTCGTAGCGTTTTTTCTGTATCTCCCGCGCCCGGCAGACACGCTCTCTGATCCGGGCAGAATTCTCCTGCACCTCCCGCTGCATCAGCTCTGTGTAACTGACCGGCGAAACCTGAACAAAAAGATCGATCCGGTCGAGAATCGGACGGCTGATTCTCGACTGATAGCGCCGGATCTGCGGCTCGGTGCAGCGACAGAGATTTCTGTCCGGATAAGCACCGCAGGGACAGGGATTCATCGCGGCCACCAGCATAAAGGATGCGGGATAATCGCAGCTTGCCGCCACGCGATCCACCGTGATTTTCCTCTCCTCCAGCGGCTGACGCAGCATCTCGAGCGTGCGGCGGTCGAATTCTGCAAATTCATCCAGAAACAGGACGCCGTGGGTGGCCAGGCTGATTTCTCCCGGCTTTGGACGGCTCCCTCCGCCTGCCATAGCAGCCTGGGTGATCGTATGGTGCGGCGCGCAGAACGGACGCGTCCGGATCAGGCTTCCGCGGATACCCATACGCCCGGACACACTGTATATTTTGGATAGTTCCAGGCTTTCCTCCTGGGACAGCTCCGGCATAATTGTCGGAATGCGCCTGGCAAGCATTGTTTTTCCCGAGCCCGGGCTTCCCGCAAAAAGCAGATTATGTCCGCCTGCAACCGCGATCTCGATGGCGCGCTTTGCGGCCGTCTGCCCGCAGATATCGGCAAAATCCGGCTGCCCCGCGGAATTCTCCTCCCCGCCAGATATCCCGTCGGCACACGGGAACGCCCTGCCGCCCCTATATCCGGAAATGGTTCCGGCGTCAGAGGCCTTTTTGCCGGCGCCATTGTGCCGGACATCGGAACCGGCGAAAAAACATGGTACCTTCTCAGCGGAATCTGCCTGCGGGCCGAATCCGTCTGACTCCCCATCCTCCTCCGACTCCCCCCGCAGGGCGCGCAGCACCTGAGCAAGTCCGCCGCAGCCCCATACCGCAAGCCCCGGTACAAGTCTTCCTTCCGTCCGGTTTGCCGCCGGCACAAAAAGGCGCAGAAAACCCGCCTCCTTTGCACAGCAGGCAATCGGAAGCACGCCGTTTACCGGGTTCAGCCTGCCGTCCAGGCTGAGCTCTCCCGCAAAAATCGTCCTGTTCAAATTCTCTTCAGGGATATGGCCGAATGCGGCCAGAATCGCGATCGCGATCGGAAGATCAAACGCGGTGCCCTCCTTCCGGACATCCGCCGGCGATAAATTCACCGTAATTCTTTTGGGCGGAAGCGCGATCCCCGCATTGTGGATCGCTACCCTTACACGTTCCTTTGCCTCCCGCACCTCCGAGGCAAGAAAACCGACCAGCTCAAAACCGGGCAGCCCATCGCTCACGTCCGCCTCAATCTGAACCAGCAGCGCGTCAATCCCCTGGATGGCCGCACCGTACGCTTTACTGAACATACTGACTCCTTCCTCTCTCCAGAAAGAACCAACATATCCAGTATAACGGAAAATCCGAAAAAAATCAACTGCTTTGCTCGTCGTGATCAAGAATCTTTTTCAGCTCATTCATAAAGGTATTTACATCCTTAAATTCCCGGTAGACCGAGGCAAAGCGCACATACGCAACCTGGTCCAGATTTTTGAGCCGATCCATCAGAAGCTCCCCGATCCGGTGGCTCGGGATCTCTTTTTCTTCCATATTGAATACGCGGTTTTCCACCTCGTTTACAAGCGCCGTAATCTGATCAACCGAAACCGGCCTTTTATGACAGGCTCGCAAAATCCCGGCCTCTATTTTCGAGCGGTCATAAGGCTCCCTGTTGTTATCCTTTTTTATCACAACAAGCGGTATCGTCTCAATTTTCTCATAGGTAGTAAACCGCTTTCCGCACGCGTCGCACTGGCGTCTCCTACGGATCGAATTGCTTTCCTCCGCAGGCCGCGAATCGATCACACGCATATTATCCTTTCCGCAATACGGACATTTCATGGATATCCTCCCTGCATACCGCGGGGCCTGCCCGCGCTTCTGCCTCAACAAGCAGCAGGAAGGAGCCTTCCCTTCAGACTTGTTCCTTCCTGCTCCGGCGGGCGTCCAATCCGTCATTTGTAAACAAAACGGCAGAACCTTCCCTCCCTTTCCTGACATATTTCATTATACGCGGCGCAGATTCGACGGTCAAGCGCTTTTCCATAAAAATATACTTTCAAGGAAAATTTTTCTCTCTTTTTGAAGCTCTGCAGCATAAAATAGAAACAGGAAATTTCCGGCGGACACCGCACAGAAAAGAGGTCAACATGAGATTATGCGAACTCAGAGAAAAGGAAGTGATCAACTGCAGGGACTGCGAGCGCCTCGGCTATCCCTGTGACATCGAATTCAACGCCCGCACCGGGTGTCTGGAGGCTCTGATCGTGCCGGGTCCCTGCAAGCTCTTCGGCATTCTCGGGCGCGAAAACGAATACATTATTCCATGGCAGTGCATCCGCCAGATCGGCAATGACGTTATTCTTGTGGATATCAAAACCGAAGATTGTCTGAAAAAATCGCCGGAGCTTGCCTGAACACACGTTCTGTGTTATAATTGCTACAGGAATGCTGCCCGGACGGAGAGATACCGGACAAAACAGGCCGCCCCAAAGGCAGGAGCACCGGAAACCGGGCTTGACAAAACCGCACTGCTAAAAAGGCCGTGCAGAAAACAGCAAAAGCATGAACCGGCTGCCGCAGGAAAGCACATGCTGGGCAAAGGAGGCTCCCATGAAGCAGCGACTTATCTTCCATATCGACGTCAACAGCGCCTTTCTGAGCTGGACTGACCGGGAACGCCGTCTGCATAACCCGGAGTTGCCCGGCCTGCTCACCATCCCTGCCGCCTTCGGTGGGGATTCCTCCAAACGGCACGGGATTGTTCTTGCCAAATCCCCGGCCGCCAGAGCGATGGGCGTGACTACGGGAGAGCCCCTGGCATCCGCCCTGAAAAAATGCCCGAACCTCTCCGTATTTCCGCCCGATTTCAAGGTATACGCCCGGAATTCCGCCGCGCTTATGGAGCTTTTATACGGCTTTTCCCCCGTTCTGCAGCAATTTTCCATTGACGAGGCATTTCTTGATATGACGGATACGATCCACCTGTTCGGGGAGCCGCTTCCGGCCGCGGAGCGGCTGAGAATGAAAATTGAGCACGAGCTCGGCTTTACCGTCAACATCGGCATATCCTCCAACAAGCTGCTCGCGAAAATGGCGTCCGATTTTGAGAAGCCCAACCGGTGCCATACGCTCTTTCCCGAAGAGATCCCGAAAAAAATGTGGCCTCTTCCGACAGGCGAATTATACCTGGTCGGCCGCTCGGCTAGGGCAAAACTGGCGCTGATGGGCATACGCACAATCGGAGAGCTGGCCCGTGCCGACCTTTCCCTGCTGCAGCCGCATCTCGGCGTAAAATACGGTGCCATGATCCGTCAATATGCCAACGGTGAGGATGATTCCCCCGTCGAGCCGGAGGAGCCGGAAAGCAAGGGAATCGGCAACCGCACCACGCTGTCGCACGATGTCACGGATTTCGAAGACGCCTGTCAGATTCTTCTGCTGCTGTCCGAGAGCGTGGGGGCGAGGCTGCGGAAATCGGGCAGAAAATGCAGCTGCATCACGGTGGAGCGGAGGGACGCCGATTTTCACAATTCGTCACATCAGCTGACCCTGCCCTCTCCTACCTGCTCCACGGGCATGATTTACGACACCTCTGTAAGACTGCTGCGCGAATTCTGGAACGGAACGCCGCTTCGTCTGCTCGGTGTCCGGGTCAGCAGGCTGGACGATCCGGCTTTTGAGCAGCTTTCGCTGTTTCCTTCCGAGGAAAGCAGAAAACAGGAAAAGCAGGAAAAGGTTGACCGCGCAATCGACGCCATCCGGGAGCGCTTCGGCACAGATGCCGTCCGGCGCGCCAGCGTTCTGTCCGCTCATCTGCCGCCCGCGCCGGAAAAAAACAAAGGAAGCTTCCCGCCGCCCCTGACATAACTGCAATAACCGCAGCGGCTCACTTTGCACCTGTCGCGCAGGTGATGAATTCCGGACGCGAAAGCTTTTACAGATACAAAAAGACTGCTGCAAAACGCATTATTTGCATGATATATGGCCAGAATCTAACTTGTTATACCTGTCATATATCGCTGCAAACTGCTGTTTTTGCAACAGTCTTTTCTATCCTGCCGGCACTTAGCTCACCGCATAAAACAGCAGGGTAAAAAGTATGCCCAATACAAAGAGTACAAGCCCGGTAAGCAGGGCGGCGCGCTTTCCCGCGCCTTCCCCCTCATCCCTCTGACGGCGCTTTTCCTCTCTTTCTGCTCTGTAATCGTAGAATGCCGGCGGAATTTTCTTGATTCCAGGAATCAGGAAGCGAACCCCCTCCCTGAGACCGTAAGAAAAAATATCAAAAAACCCGGTGGATGAGATCTTTCCCAGTGCCGCCGTCGCCAGATACAGAAAGCCGACGATCGTGAAGCCGTCACTGGCCGCACGCAGCGCGCTTTGTGCGCCGGGTTCCCAGCCCGAAAAGCGCAGGCAGGCAAGCAGCACAGAAAGCACAAACCCGATCCCTCCGTGAATAAGGTACTTTTTCATTCAGACTGGCTCTCCTTCAGCTGCTGCTGATACCGGTCAAACTCCTCCTGGTTGCACATAACAAAATGTCCCGGAACTACCTCGCGCATGGCAGGCAGCTCTTTGGAATAATCGTGATCCCGCAGCGGAACATAGTTGATTCTTTTTCGCTGCTTCTCATATTCCGGATCAGGCAGCGGGATCGCCGACAGCAGAGATCGCGTGTACGGATGCATCGGATGCGCAAACAGCTCGTCGGAGTCCGCAAGCTCCACCATCCGTCCGAAGTACATAACGCCGATCCGATCCGAAAAATATTTGACAACGGAAAGGTCGTGAGCGACAAACAGGATGGTCAGCCCCATCTTATGTCGAAGCTCGTTCAGCAGATTGATTACCTGAGCCTGAATGGACACATCAAGCGCGGACACCGGCTCGTCCGCGATAATCAGATCCGGGTTCATAATAATGGCGCGCGCTACGCCGATACGCTGCCGCTGTCCGCCGGAAAACTCGTGCGGGTAACGCCCCGCATGCTCGCGTACCAGGCCGACCAGCTCCAGCATCTCATATACCTTCCTATCAATAACTTCCTTATTTTTCTCCCCCTGAATAATCAATCCCTCCGCGATAATCTCGCGGACTGTCATTCTCGGGTCCAGGGAGGCAATCGGATCCTGGAAAATCATCTGAATCTGCGTCGTCAGACGGGTCTTTTTCGCCTTTGCCAGCTCAGCACGGTATTTTTTCTGCAGCTCGGCCTTTGCCGTCCCTTCCGCTTTCTCGATCTCAGGAAGATATTTCTCTTTCAGAAAGGCAATCTGTTTCTGTGCATATTCTTTATCGCAGCGCTTCTGATCATACTGCGCCGCCTTAATCTCTTTCTGCTGTCCTGCGACAAATTCCGCCAGTTCCGCCTTCAGGCGGGCTTTTTCGGATTCGCCGGCTGCCGCAATCTTTTCCGCATACTCCTTCTTCGCGGCACGGATCGCGTTCTGATAGGAACGCTTTCCCGCGCCGATCCGGATGCCCTTGAAAACAATATTTCCGGATGTGATATCGTACAGCTTGATGATCGAGCGGCCGGTGGTCGTCTTGCCGCAGCCGGACTCGCCGACCAGGCCGAACACCTCGCCCTTTTTGATATCAAAGCTTACATCGTCCACCGCCTTAAGCTCCGCCCTGCCCATTTTGAAGTACTGGCAGAGATGCTCTACTTTCAGTAAAATTTCTTTTTTTTCACGCATCCTGCTTACCTCTTTCCTTCATTCTGGCAATCCTGTCCGTGATCCCCTTCGGGCGATCCACCTTCGGCGCATCCGGGTGGAGCAGCCAGGTTGCCGCATAATGCGAATCGCTGATCTGGAACATCGGCGGCTGGCGCACGAAATCAATTTTCATCGCGTACTTATTTCTCGCCGCAAATGCATCCCCCTCCGGCGGATAGATCATGTTCGGCGGCGTGCCCGGTATCGCGTCGAGCTTGTCGTTCGTGTCGAGATCCGGCATGGAGGACAGGAGCGCCCAGGTATACGGATGTGCGGATTCGTAGAAGATGTCGGCCGCCGTACCGTATTCGACAATTTTACCCGCATACATTACCGCGATCCTATCGGCCATATTGGCAACGACGCCGAGATCATGCGTAATGAAAATAACCGAAAGCTTTTTCTTTTCCTTGATCCCGTTGATCAGCTCCAGGATCTGGGACTGAATTGTCACGTCAAGCGCCGTCGTCGGCTCGTCGCAGATCAGGATATCCGGATCTGCCGCCAGAGCAATCGCGATAACAATGCGCTGTCTCATACCGCCGGAAAACTCAAACGGATACTGATTGTATCTTCTGCGCGCCTCCGGAATGCCGACTTCCTCCATCAGCTTGATCGCCCGATTTTTTGCCTTGCGCTTGGTCACCTTGTTCACGACGCCCGAGGCGTTGGCTTTCAGGTAATCAATTACAGCGATGGTCTCCGCGTCAAAATCGCGCTCTTTCCTCACCGCAAGCTTCGCCTCGTAGTGCGCACTCAGCCGGTCGATCTGCCGCAGCATATCGGCCCGGACAAGCTCGAGATCAATCACGGAAGCCGGCGCCGGAACACCCTCCGGTTCCCTGCCCTTCGCGATCTTTGCCTGATACTTTGCCTGACGCTTTGCAAAGCGCTTTTCCTCCCTCTCGTTGTTCCCGATTGCCTCGAAATATTTTTCGATCTCCGACTTCAGCCCTGCCGAAAAAGTATAAGCTACACTGTCCTTCGAAATCTCCATCTGGTCGATGCTTTTTTCCACCTCGGCCGACAAAAGCTTGCAGGTTTCCAGGCACTCCTTTTTGTCCAGTTGTTCCTTTTCATAGACACCGCGATACTTTTTCAGAAGTCCGATGACTTTCTCCTTTTCCCGGTACGATGCATCCGCAGAAAACATCAGCGCCTGCTTTGCATCCCGGATGAAATCGAGCATATAATGTTCATCCAGATATTTCCGGAGAGCGGCATTCAGCTGCTCCACCGGAAGTTTCGGCAGCGGCTCCTTCGCAAAAGCCGTATAATAGCCGAGTGCAAGAAAATTTGGCTGCTTCAGCGCAAGCGCCTTCGTGAGAATATCCCGGATTTCCGAAAGCTTTTTGCCGAGCAGAGCCGTGTCCGGATTCTTTTTCGATGCGGAGAGCGTCTGCTTTGCTTCACCGATCAGCGCAGTAAGCTTTGGTGCATCCTCCTTCACCACATATTCGCTGACCGACTCCGCAGCCAGGCCGAGCACGCGTTTTACACGCTCGTTCATATCCTTTGCGGCATTTTTGCTTATCTCAAAAATCAGCTCATCCAGATCCGAGCACGCATCGAGCGCAGCCTCATGCGCCACATTGTAAGAATTTTCCAGTTTCAGGTGTTCCCGCTCGAAAGTATCAAAATCCTTGCACTTCTTTTTTATCTCCGCCGCGCGCTCCGCGGTCTTCGGCTCATTCGCCTCGATCATGCGTTTTTCCAGCATGGCGATATAGCTGTTGAAATTTTTCCGGCTCTCCCTCTGGCGCGCCTTCCCTTTCAGAATCATCGCCTCGGTGAGCTGCCGCCCGATCTTTACGATCGGGTTCAGGCTGGACATCGGATCCTGGAAAATCATAGCAATCTTATCGCCGCGGATGGTATGGAATTCTTCCTCGCTGATCTTCAGCAGATCCTTGCCGTCATAGATTATCTCCCCGCCCTCAATAATCGAATTCCCGGCCAGAATGCCCAGGATCGCCTTTGAGGTCACGGATTTTCCGGAACCGGACTCGCCCACGATCGCAAGCGTTTCTCCCCGGTTCAGATCAAAATTGATACCGCGCACCGCCTGCACCTTGCCGTCCGTCGTCCGGAAGGATATCGTCAGATCTCTTACCTGCAGTTTCTTTTCCATATTGCTCAGCCCTCCGTTCCTCTCGTAGATGGATTGAACGCATCTCTGAGACCATTTCCGAAAAGGTTGAATGAGATCAGCAGAAGCGATACAAACAGTGACGGGAACAGCATGGCGTGCGGAGAGGTGGTCATGGCCGCCTGCCCCTGCGACATCAGCTCTCCGATGCTCGTGCCCGCAAAATCCGAAAGATTCACGATGCCGAGATATACCAGGGAGGTTTCCGAGCTGATTACCCCCGGAATGACAAGCACGCAGCTTGTGATAATCGTACCAAGGGAATTCGGGAAAATGTGCTTGAACATCAGCCGCTTATCGGACGCTCCCAGCGTCTTTGCCGCCAGCACATACTCCTGTCCTTTAAAGCGGTAAAACTGCTTTCTTGTCAGAGCCGCCATACCGATCCAGCCGGTCAGCACAAACGCAAAAAGGAACGACGGCACAGTGCCCACCTTCTGAGCAAGATGCAGCTGGAACAGCGTTGTCACCACAATGAACGGAACACCGGAAAGAACGTCTGCGATCCGGTCGAGCACCATGTCGATCGCGCCGCCGTAATAACCCTGAATCGCGCCGTAGATCGCGCCGATCGTCAGGTTGATTGCGGATACAATCAAGGCGAACACAAGCGAAAACCGCGCGCCCATACCGATCGAGCAGAACAGGTCGCGCCCCATGGTATCGGTTCCCATAATATAGCTCGGCTCATGGCCGTTTTTGTAGGTATAATAATTATAATAGCAGATTCTTACCTGAACCGATCCGGACTTGACAAAATTATAAATATAGTTTCCCGGATCAGACGGGATGCGCTGGCTGTGGTATTCGCCGTAAGTTTTGGCCTGGTTCGTGCTGTATGCCGGAATCCGGTTGCCGTCAGCGTCCAGCAGCGCATTCCCCTTCAGATCCTCGCACTGATACCATATATTCGGGTTGTCTGCCGCGCCGGACAGATCCGCCCCCTCCTTGGCCTTAACATAAATGTCGGTCTTTTCCACCATTGGATAGAGCACCTGGATGCCGGTCTCGTTCTGAAACTGCTGAATCCGTTCATACTCTTCATAGGAAAGAACGAGCGTGCGGATGCCTTCCATAAAATAGGAATTCACCTTTACCCGGTAGGAATAGGAAACTCTGTCCTGTCCGCGGTATTTGGAATGCGTCTCAAAGGTTTCAAGAATCTTGATCACCGGATCCATGCCGGTCTCTTCCCCGATCGCACGCAGACTCGCCAGCTGCATTTCACTCTGGCTGTTCAGTGTGTAGGATCCGTCGAACATGCCGATATTTTTTTTCGCAATGGACGGAATATATGGCGGGTAATTTGTGTAAACAACATCTTTATCATTTACCGAATAATTTGAAATAATTGGTGCAAATATCGCAAATAAAATGAGGAAGCCAATGATCCACGCCGCTACGACGGAGGACTTGTTCTTTTTAAAACGAAGCAGAGCGTCCGCAAAATAGCCGCGGGCCTTTGTCTTGAACTTCTCATCGTGAAGGAAAGCGTCCTTCTGGGCAAATTCAAACATATCCGGAGCAATGTGTTCGTTTGTATTTTTTTCCATCTGAATTCCCCCTTCCCTACTTTTTCGAGCCCATGCGGATGCGCGGATCAATAAAGCCGTAGCTGATATCCACTACAATCCCGCTCACCAGACCGATCGCTGTATAGAAGATGGTGAGCATCATAAACATCGGGTAATCTCTGCCGTTTATGGAGTTAATATACAGGCTGCCGACGCCGGGAACAGAAAAAATCTTCTCAATAATAAACGAGCCGCCAAGAATTCCGACAAAACTTCCAAATATACCCGGTACAATAACGACCATACAGTTCTTGAACGCATGCCGAACCGTTGCCTGCCGTTTCGTAAGCCCCTTTGTTCTTGCCAGAAGCATGAACTCGCTTGTCAGCACCTCGGTCAGCTCCGCCCGGGTCGTCCGGGTAAATCCTGCAATCGTGCCGAAGGAAAGCGACATAACCGCAGGCAGCATGCTCACAAACATGGAAGGCGAAAAATAATCCGTCCCTCCCTTCATTACAAACGGAAACAGTCCGATTTTATAGGACAGAAAATACTGAATTAAAAAAGCATAAACAAAGGACGGTACGGAAATCACGACCATCGTCAGCGTAGAAATTGAGTGATCGGCCCAGGTATTTTTCTTCAGAGCGGCAAATACGCCGAGAATAATACCGATCGGGATACTGAAAATAATTGAATACAGATTGACGAGCATCGTCGCCGGCAGCTTGCTGATAAAAAGCGGTCCAACCGACTGTCCGAGATAAAGCTTGTCGCTGATGCCCCAGTCCCAGCGGGTAAAAATCCCCTTCAGATACAGACCGAACTGTACCAGTATGGGCTTATTGTAGCCCAGTGCTTCTCTGCGCGCCCGGACAACATCCGCATGCGGATCTCCCACCGGAAGCTGTGCCGGCGGAAGCAGGCGGATCAGCGTAAAGCAGATCGCCGTAATGATGAACAGGGTCGTCAGCATGAGCACAAATCTTTTCAATGCATATTTAACCATCGCGTCCTCCAGTCCCACAGCACCGAAGAAAGCTTTTCAAAAAAAGACTCCCCCATAACAAAAATTTTCTTTTGAAAAACTTTCCTGCGGTACAAAAAAATAATATTTTAACCGCGCAAACCGTGGGAAGGCAGCGCCCTCCCACGGATGAACGATTCTCCCCGCTCACTCACAGGAGGGCGCTGCCCTCCCACGGATGAACGATTTCTCCCGCTCACTCACAGGAGGGCGCTGCCCTCCCACGGATGAACGATTTCTCCCGCTCACTCACAGGAGGGCGCTGCCCTCCCACGGATGAACGATTTCTCCCGCTCACTCACAGGAGGGCGCTGCCCTCCCACGGATGAACGATTTCTCCCGCT